>ENA-UESG01001195-UESG01001195.1-human-gut-metagenome-genome-assembly--contig:-NODE-1195-length-18364-cov-4.112594_pt1 | contig 18364 bp, 18 predicted proteins | sample MGYA00243002_ERZ508003 | MGnify/ENA primary metagenome ERZ508003 (study PRJEB26167, sample SAMN06115514) | human gut metagenome | host: Homo sapiens | place: China:Shanxi | collected 2015-12-02... | reverse complement strand
GTTACTTCAGATTTAGCATTTGTTTTTACTGCGTCTAACCATGTTAATGAAGTAAAAGCAGCAACTAAATCTGAAGTAACGCATAAACTAAAGAAAGGTACACTTACAATTTCAGGAAAAGGTGATATGCCAAAAAAAATGACATTTGAAAGAAACGGAAAAATTAAAAAAGTTGTTATTGAAGATGGAATTACTTCAATTTCCAAGCATAGTTTTTCGTTTTGCAAAAATTTAAAAACTGTTGTTATAGGAAAAGATGTAAGAAAAATTGGAAATGGAGCATTTTCTTATACTAAAATAACAAGTGTAAAAATACCAAATAAAGTGAAAGTAATAGGTGCAGGAGCATTTGAAAACTGCAAGGAACTAAAAAAAGTTAAGATAGGCACAAAAGTTAATACAATAGATGTAAGAGCGTTTGCAGAATGCAGAAAAATAACAAAGGTAAAAATTCCCAACAGTGTAAAAATAATTGGAAGAGGAGCTTTTTTCAGATGTAAAAAGCTCAAATCTGTAAAACTGGGGAAGAAGGTTAAATTTATAGGCAGTACTGCTTTTCAAACGACAGCCATCAAAAAAATAAAAATACCTAATAGTGTAAAAGTAATGGGGTTAGCAGCCTTTAATAGTAACAAGATAAAAATAAATGTAATAATGCCTGGAAATGTTACATCCCAAATAAATTATAATGTAGCAATCTATGACGCAGGAAAAATAACATTTACAACAAATTTGAACATCGAATTAATGCAACATTTAGAAGCGGAAAATTTTGAAGTGTCAAAAAATGATCCCAATTATACAACTATAGATGGAAACATTTATACAAAGAATGGAAGAACACTTGTAAGGGTACCTGCATTAAAGAAGAATGTTAGAATTGCTGACGGATGTGAAAATATTTGCACTTCTGCATTCCGTTACACTACTATAGACAGAAAAAATTGGGAAGCACAATTAAACAAAAACATAGATAAGCTATTTATACCTAAAACAGTTAAAACTATAGATGAAAATAGTTATATAACATATGGAAATGAAATTAAGATAGATGAAAAAGAACGTAACATAGTAGAAAAGCGTGCAGTAGCGATTAACAACATTGAAATAGAGAATAAGAATTTTGATGTTGAGATTTTGTCTAAGTTGTTAGATCAGGTTACATGTAATAAAGGCGAGGTCTTAAAACAATTGGTAACTAAATAAAAGAATAAACTTAAAAAATAGGGTATGTTTAAAAGGGCTCTTTGTCAAGAGTGGGGTAAAAAGATTTTTGACACAGTTGTGAACCATTGTTCACAACTGTGTTTTCTCTTTTAAGCGTGAATAAAACATTGACTGAAAAAGGGAAAAGCCAATCTATGTTTTAAACACACCGTTATGTGCAGTAACGGAAAGTTTTATCAGTTAATATTCTGGCAAAAATTAATCCTAATGGAAGAGCCATAATAATCATAATAGCTAATGAGAACCATGAGACAGCTTCCGTAAGTGACATAATGCCAAAATTGTAAATTGCTCTGTATAAATAAAGTCCCGGAACCATAATTACAATGGAAGGAACGGTAAGGGATATTCGTGGATATCCATTATTGCTTTTTATGAAAGAAGCAAGAAGCCCGGCTGTTAGGGCACCAATAAAAGCTGCCACAGAGTAAGGCATGTGTGTAAAATCTATAAGTTCTAAACGGAGTGTGTTTGCAACTGCACCAATACAGGCGGCTGTTGCAGCCATTGGTATAGAACTGTTAAACATAATTGAGAAACCAAATACACCACAAAAACTTGTTATTATTCTTAATACTAATAGTAAAATTTTACTCATATGTATTGTTGTGAAATCCTGTGGTTGTAGCTTTAACAGAAGTGCCATAATCCAGGCAAACATTGTTGCTACTAATATAATTATTATTGAGTATGTTAATCGTTCAAGACCTGAACGTAAATCTAGCTTAGCAAGGTCAATGCCGCTTGTTATAAATGGAAAGCCGGGAATTATAAATAACATGGAGCATATATATCCGGCTTCATGTACATGGGCAATACCAAGCACAGACTCAGCAACATTAAAACAAATGGCATAAACCAAACATGCGATTGAAATTGATGCTGCTATATTTAAAAATAATGTAAAATGATGTTTTATAAGCTTTGTACGGACAATATTTCCAACACCGGCTGCAATAAACGCAAAAAGCATTTCAATTGGCCCGCCTCCAAGAAGAAATGTAAAACCACAACAGGCAAAAGCTGCAGCAAGACCTAATTTAACAGGAGAATACAATGTATGAATTTTCTCTATTTCATCAAGTCGTTTGTGAATTCCTTCACCGGTCAAATGGGCGTCTTCCTTTGGAAAGTTGTCAACAAATTGTTCCATTCTGTAAAGCTTTGAAGTATTAACCCCTGTGTTAGCTATACTAAGAGACTGTGAAACACAGTCTTTTCCATCAAAACAGTTAAATTCAATGGACATAAGTCCAACATCAACTGTACATGTAACATGAAGTTCCTTTGAAAGTCTGTTCATTGAAGTTCTTACACGCCATGCACCTGTGCCACAGGAAAGCATAATTAAACCAACTCTGCCAATAACAGATGCTTTTTCAATCAAACCTGACTCTTTAATTAATGTATTACTGTCATCACCGGTATAATCATGCCATGGAATTTCCATATGGTTTTTTTCCATAATATCAATGTAATTATTTGTTGGCATATATAATCGCCTCTGCTTTCGCTACATGTTTTTCTAAATGTTTTAAAAAGATGGAATTTGGAAGAAATATTCCAATTTCATCATATCTTTTATTATTTTCCACAAGTGAGTCCTGACCGTAAAAAACAAATGCCATAGGGAGATTCTTTTCAAGTTCAATCATTAAGTCCCAAACTGCTGAATAGGCTTCGGCTTCAGTTTTGTTAGCCGTTACAGTGTCAGGCAATTCTCTAATAATTAATATACCTGTATTTTTTTCAAGAATTTGCTGCTTCATTTCCATATTGTCTGAAGTGTATTTATGATTATAGCTATATGCTTTTGCAAGATATATTTTTTTATTGTTATTTAATTCTTTATATATTTCATGAAAATGATTGTAGTCTTTTTCGTGAACTTTTGATTTATACTTTGGAAGTAATAATCCATTATCGTCGGTCATAATTACAGGATTTTCTATTCCGTCAGCATTAAATCTATATGGAATCAGATATGAATTTCTAAGTAAATCAAATATAGTATTTTCACAAATAGCCATCAAAAAGGCTGATAAATCTCTATTGTGATAAGCATTGAATAATGCCTGTGAGAATTCTAATGGAGATAAATAGCTATTGATTTCATCATCGCAAAAAAGATAATTGCAAAATGTTTCCTGAAGTTTTTCGCATGCCCAGGGATCATTAAGAATTTTCTGAAATAACACTTCTGTTTTTTCTTCTCTTGGAAAAATTGTTCCTTCTCTCATACAACTCACACCCTTTCTTGAAAATTTCATTCGGCTAGATTATACTATGATTATAGAAATAAGTAAAAACCATAATTGATATGATAGCAATAAGTAATTAATATACCAAGGAGAATGCCATGAATGTAAATTTAGATTATTATAAAATTTTTTATTATGTTGCTAAATATGAGAATTTTACAAGAGCAGCTCAGGCATTAGGTAACAGTCAGCCTAATGTTACAAGAGCAATGAATTGTTTGGAACAACAGATTAACAGCACTTTATTTGTTAGAACGAACAGAGGTGTGCAGCTTACACAGGAAGGAAAGCGTTTATATGAACATGTGTCAATTGCTATGGCACAACTTTTAGAGGCAGAGGAAGAACTGGCTGACAATGAAGGAATTTTTCAGGGAAGTATTTCTATTGGAGCAAGCGAAACTGCCTTAAATATATTTTTATTAGATATTCTAAAATCCTTTCACAAAATGTATCCAAAAGTAAGACTAAAAATATATAACCATTCAACGCCACAGGCAATTGAGGCTGTGAAAAGTGGCAAGATAGATTTTGCAGTTGTATCAACACCTGTAAAGGTTAAGTCGCCTTTAGAAAAAACAATCTTATGTTCATTTAAGGAAATATTAATAGGTGGAACTGATTTTGAGCATATAAAAGATGACAATATTTCTTTAAAAAATCTTAAAGAATATCCATTAATTAGTTTGGGGCAGGAAACTACTACATACGATTTTTATAATAAGATATTTTTAAAATATGGTATTGAACTTAATCCTGACACGGAGGTGGCAACTACAGACCAGATTATTCCTTTAGTAAAGTCAGATTTAGGAATGGCATTTGTTCCTGAACCTATGGCAAGAGAAAGTATTGAGAAAAACGAAATTGTTGAGATTTCTTTAAAAGAAAAAATTCCTAATAGAGAAATATGTATTGTGCATGATTGCCAGCATCCACTTAATTCTGCAGCACGAAAATTAAAAAATGAAATATGTTCCTGTTAGAGTTTCTCTTCTGCAGAACCGGCTTTGTCATTGCTTGCATAGGCTCAGCCGTAGGTATGGGAATTGTTTCAGGTTGGATGTATGCAGTGTCAATTTACATCTGTCCATTGGGAGCCATGCTTGCAGCAATAATGTTTTTCTGTGCTTTTTTTATTTCATTTGCTATAATAATTACGGATATATTTAATAAAAAATATAAGAATAAATGTTATATGAAAGCAAAGGAGAATATAAATGAACATTAGATTAGCAGAAGAAAAAGATATAGATTCAGTAATTAAATTACTAACACAGGTTTTAAATATACATGCAAAAATCAGACCGGACATTTTTATTGGTGGAACAACAAAATATACAAAAGAGGAATTAATGGAAATTTTTAATGATGCTAACAGACCTGTGTATGTGGCAGTAGATGAGAATGACAGTGTTATGGGATATGCTTTTTGTATAAAGAAGAAACAGCCATTTTCAACTAATATGGTGCCGTTTGATTCTTTATTTATTGATGATTTGTGTGTGGATCAAAATATTAGAGGAAAACATGTAGGGCAGAAGATTTTTGAGCATGTTAAGGAAGAAGCAAAGAAAATGGGCTGTTATGAAGTTACACTTAACGTTTGGGAAGGCAACGATACAGCCCGCAGATTTTATGAAAAAATGGGTATGGTTCCAAAAGAAACACAGATGGAATTTATTTTAAAATAGAGAATTAATTATGATTTGAAAGTAGTGGTTCATGTAGATTCTATTGTCTATACTAAAAATAGGGTATGTTTAAAAGGAGCAGTTCAATGTGAATCTGCTCCTTTATTAAATGTAATTAAATTTCTTTTATTCCTGTTATGTCAGGAGATATGTTCATTGAGTAGTTGGTGTGATAGATTACAAATCCGGGCATTGCACCGGCAACTTTTTTGATGTGTTTCTTTTGAATGTAATCTATTTCAACCTTGTCCTGAGCCTGTCCCTTTGAAAAATGAGCGGCAAGTCTTGCAGCTTCCTCGAAAGTTTTGTCAGGTAATTCACTGTTGTTGGCTTTTACAATAACGTGTGAACCGGGGAAAGTTTTGCTATGGAACCACCAATCGTTTCCTGTGGCAACTTTAAATGTAAGTTCTTCATTTTGAATATTGTTTTTGCCAACAAATATATCAAAGCCGTCTGAGGAGACGAAGTGAAGTGGCTTACTAAGGTTCTTTTCCTTTTTGTTATTTGTTTTCTTATGTTTAATGTAGCCTGTCTGAACAAGTTCCTGCTGAATTGCCTTTAAGTCATGCTCGCTTGTTGCCATATCAATTGATACGTTGATTGTTTCAAGATAATCAATTGATGCTTTAGTTGTCTTAATAATATCAATTAATGCATCCCCTGTACGCTTTAACTTAGCATACTTGTCATAGAACTTTTTGGCATTATCAATAGGAGATAATGTTTCATCTAATGGAATTGTAATAGGCTCTCCTGTGTAGAAATTCTCGGTTTCAAATTTCTTGGTACCCGGTTCAATTGAATATCCGTAGGCAGTGAGAATTTCGCCATATACTTTGTATTTATCTTTTTTCTCAGTGTCCTTCATCTGCTTAAGCTGAATATTGTATTTCTTTCTGTCTCTTTCAAGAGCAGTGGAAACAATACGTCTTAAGTCAGAAGATTTCTGACGCATTCTTGTGTAAAGATTCTTTTTTGAATAAAAGTCTTCCAATAATAAACTAATACTTTCGTAATTAGTTGCAGTGCAATCACCATATATTGAAAGCGGAACAGCACCAAAGTCTTCAGGCTTGCCATTTTTCTCATATATTACAGGAGTGAAGTTTCCATCTTTAATTCGGTTAATTAACTGATAAAAACTCATCCAAATAAGATTCTGGTCACCGTGTGCCAAAACATTGGCGGGCATTGAAGAATCAAGTTTGTTCTCAAAGCAAAGACTTTCAGCTATGGCAGGACTAATTCCTGTATAAGATGTAAAGATTGCTTTTGAAACAGGCATAGCATTTGAAAAAACAGTTTCCATAAAAGATTCTCTTGTAGCTTCCATTGGATTGTGTTTATCCATGGTGTCCGGAATAAAATAAGGTTTACCCGGCAATACCTGTCTTACGGAACTCATTACAGAAGTAATATGTTTAATACTGTCGATTATCATATTGTTGTCGTCCGTAAAAATAATATTGCTGTGTTTACCCATCAATTCAATTATAAGATGCTTGATTTTTATGTCGCCAAGTTCATCAAGATGTTGAATTTCAAAATCAACGATTCGCTCAAGTCCAGGCTGTGTTATACTGACAATTCTTCCATTATTAATATGTTTTCTAAGTAACATACAGAAATTAGGTGCTGTCATTGGACTTGGTTTGTTATTATTTGTAAAATATATTAAAGGAAGGCTTGCGTTAGCACTAAGAAGCATTCTATATTGAGACTTGTCAGCTTTAAATGTAAGCATAAGCTCATCTGATTCTGTCTGTGCGATTTTATATATCCTTCCATCTTTTAAAGTGGTGTTGAATTCTTTAACAAGAGCAGCCACTGTAACGCCGTCAAAAGCCATAATATTTCTCCTATTATAATGTGTTTATGAATAATACATCTTGCAAGAAAAGAAGAGTACTAATCATTGTGTTTAAAATACTAGTAGAATTTTATTATTATTTCTTCATTAAGTCAACCTTGACGGTAGGGCTTTCTTGAATTATAATAAAGTGAATTATGACTATAACTAGGTCATAAACTATAAAAACCTTTGGAATACGGTATTGGAACATTTTTTCTAATATACATGTGTTCTAAGGCCGGGAGATAAAAATGTTAAAAAGTATGACGGGATTTGGCAGGTTTGAGGCTTCAGAAGGTGACAGAAAGGTTACTGTAGAGATTAAGTCTGTTAATCACAGATATTTAGAGTTAGGCATTAAATTACCTAAGAAGCTTAATTTTCTTGAAGGTGAAATAAGAAATGAGTTAAAGAAGTATGTTGAAAGAGGAAAAGTTGACGTATTTATTACTTATGAAAATCAGGGAGAGGGCAATGAATGTGTAAGATATAATCCTACACTTGCAAGGGAATACTTTGAATGTTATGCAAGAATAAGTGAGGATCTTGGCATTGAGAATGATGTAAGAACAAGCTACATTATGAGAAGTCCTGATGTTATAACCATTGAGAATGAAGCTGATGACGAAGAGATTATTAAGTCTTTAGTTATTAAGGCTATTGACGGAGCAGCAGAGAGACTTGTTGAAACAAGAATTGCTGAAGGTGAAAGACTGAAAACAGATTTAATTAAGAAATTAGACGGTATGGTTTTAAATGTTCAGTTTATTACTGAAAAGTCACCGATTATTGTTGAAGAATACAAGGAGAAAATAACAACAAGGATTCATGAATTGTTAGAAGAAACTCAGATTGATGAAGCAAGAATTGCTCAGGAAGTTACAATGTTTGCTGACAAGGTTTGTGTTGATGAAGAACTTGTAAGACTTGACAGTCATATTAAGGCTATGAAGGAAGCGTTAATTAATGGCGGAACAATCGGAAGAAGATTGGACTTTATAGCACAGGAAATGAACAGGGAAGCTAATACTACATTATCTAAAACATCTGACCAGGAGATTTCTGATAAGGCTATTGAACTTAAGACGGATATCGAGAAGGTTAGGGAACAAATTCAAAATATAGAGTAGGTCATATTATGAAAAAAGGTAAGTTATTAATTATTTCAGGTTTTTCCGGAGTTGGAAAAGGAACAGTTGTAAAATATATTCTTGATAATTATTCAGATTACAAGATTTCAATTTCAGCCACAACAAGAAGTCCCAGAGAGGGCGAGGTTGACGGTACACATTATCATTTCCTTACAACTGAAAAGTTTGAAGATATGATTAAGAATAATCAGCTTTTGGAGTATGCTAATTATGTAGGTAATTATTACGGAACTCCAAGAGATTTTGTTGAAAAGAACATAAATGAAGGTAATAACGTTATTCTTGAGATTGAAACTCAGGGTGCTCTTCAGGTTAAGAAGATGATGCCTGAGGCAGTTATGATTTTCGTTTTACCACCTAATGCAGATACACTTAAAGAAAGACTTGTTGGAAGGCAGACAGAGACTATGGAAGTTATTAACAAGCGTTTAAGCAAGGCTGCAGAAGAAACAGGTGTTATTGATAAATATGATTATTTTGTAATAAATGATGAGATTGCAGATTGTGCAGCATGTATTAATGACATTGTAACAGACAATAATCCGGAACTTATAGGTTCTGATTGTGTTAATAAGATTAAAAATGATATTTTAAAGTTTTCGAAAGGAGAATAAATATGTTACATCCATCATATTCAGATTTAATGGCAGTAGCTAACAGTGAGGTTGAAGATGGCGAACAGCCGGTAGTACAGAGCAGATATTCTATCGTTATGGCTACATCTAAAAGAGCTAGACAGATTATTGCAGGTGATGCACCTTTAGTTGAAAAAGCAGAGGGAAAGAAGCCTTTATCAATAGCTGTAGAAGAGCTTTATAATTCTAAAATTAAGATTTTAGGAGATGATGAGGAAGAATAAGTGTCAGTAGTGACACTTTTTTTCTATAATCTTATAGAGGAGTGTATATTTGAAGATTTTATTTGTATCTCTTGGCTGTGATAAGAACTTAGTAGATTCTGAACATATGTCAGGACTTTTGTCTAAGGCAGGCTATGAATTTACTGATGACGAGACACAGGCAGATATTATCATTATAAATAGTTGTTGTTTCATAAAGGATGCTAAGGAAGAAAGCATTGAGACTATTTTTGAAATGGCAAGATATAAAGAAGAAGGACAGTGTAAAGCTTTAGTTTTGGCAGGATGTCTTGCACAGAGATATCATGAAGAAATTAAAACAGAAATTCCGGAAGTGGATATTTGCATTGGAACAACAGCAATTGACAGCATTGTAAGTGCCCTTGATGATTACTTTAAAGAACATAAGAAGAAAGAATATTTAAAGGACGTTGATTTCCTTGCGGCCGCTAATGCACCACGTAATCTTTCAACTTTGGGCAGTTATGCATATCTTAAGATTGCAGAAGGTTGCGACAAACATTGTACTTACTGTATTATTCCAAAGGTACGTGGAAATTATAGAAGCGTAAAGATGGAATACTTGATAGATGAAGCAAAGAAACTTGCCGAGCAGGGAGTTAAGGAGCTTATTCTTGTAGCACAGGAAACTACAATGTATGGAAAGGATATTTACGGAAAGAAGTCACTTCATATTCTTTTAAAAGAATTAGCTAAGATTTCAGGTATTTACTGGATTAGAATATTGTATTGCTATCCGGAAGAAATATATGATGAATTAATTGATGTTATAGCATCAGAAAAGAAGATTTGTAATTATCTGGATTTACCAATTCAGCATGCAAGCGATACTATCTTAAAGAAGATGGGAAGAAGAACAACTAATAAAGACTTGCGTGACATAATTGGAAAGCTTAGAAAGAGAATCCCTGATATTGTTCTTAGAACAACATTAATAACAGGATTCCCGGGTGAAACAGAAGAAGATCACCAGATTAATCTTGATTTTGTAAATGAGATGGAATTTGAACGTCTGGGAGTGTTTACTTATTCAGCAGAGGAGAATACTCCGGCAGCTAACATGCCTAATCAGATTGATGAGGAAGTAAAAGAAGACAGACGTAATGACATTATGGAATTACAGCAGGATATTGTGTTTGACAATTCAGAAAAACACATTGGAAAAACATATATAGCTATGATTGAAGGAAGAATATCCGGTGAAAATGCTTATATGGGACGTACTTATATGGATGTTCCGGGCATTGACAGTAATATTTTCATAATTACAGACGAAGAACTTATGACAGGCGATTTTGTCAAAGTTAAAGTTACAGGTATTAATGACTATGATCTTATTGGTCAGTTAGATGAATAGAATGGAGGAATTTATGAATTTACCTAACAAATTAACAATATTTAGAATTCTATGTATTCCTGTTTTTGTTGTATTAATGTTAGTTAATGCTATACCTTACAACAATTATATTGCAGTTGGAGTTTTTATTATTGCAAGTTTAACAGATATGCTTGATGGAAAGATTGCAAGAAAGTATAATCTTGTAACTAATTTTGGAAAGTTTATGGATCCTTTAGCAGATAAACTTTTGGTTAGTGCAGCACTTATCTGTCTTTGCGGAAGCAAGATTCCGGCATGGATTGTTATTATAATTATAAGCAGAGAGTTGTTTATAAGTGGATTTAGAACATTAGCTGCAGATCAGGGAATTGTTCTTGCCGCAGGATGGTGGGGAAAATTTAAAACAACATTCCAGATGATAATGATTATTGTCCTAATCCTTGATATCCCTCTTAAAGCATTTGATATCATTGGTTGGATTTTAATATGGATATCTCTTGCACTTACAATTATTTCTATGATTGATTATGTGGCAAAGAATATTCAGGTTTTGAAAAATTAATTCTATGAAAAATAACGGAGGAAAATTATGTTGGCGTACAGAGATTTGACTAAAGAACAGTTAGAGGAAGAGTTATTAAAGCAGAAGGAAGCTTACAAGGAGATATGTGCAAAAAATATTAGCCTTGACATGTCCAGAGGAAAACCGGGACCTGACCAGTTAGATTTATCAATGGATATGCTTGATGTATTTAACAGCAAGTCAGAATTAAAGAGTGAAAACGGTTTTGACTGTAGAAACTATGGTGTTATGGATGGTATTCCTGAAGCAAAGAAGTTAATGGCTGATATAATGGGTACTAAGCCTGAAAACGTTATTGTTTATGGAAATGCAAGTTTAAATATTATGTATGATACGGTTTCACGTTCATACACACATGGAGTTAACGGTTCTACACCTTGGTGTAAACTTGAAAAAGTCAAATGGTTATGCCCTGTTCCGGGATATGACAGACATTTTGCTGTTACAGAGCAGTTTGGCATTGAAATGATTAATGTTCCATTGTTAGAAGATGGCCCTGACATGGATATGGTAGAAGAATTAGTAAGTAAGGATGCTGCAATAAAAGGTATTTGGTGTGTTCCAAAATATGCTAACCCTACAGGAACATCTTATTCAGATGAAACTGTAAAGAGAATGGCAGCATTAAAGCCGGCAGCAGAAGACTTTAGAATATATTGGGATAATGCTTATGGAATTCATCATTTATATGATGAAGAAACTAATCAGGATAAACTTCTTGATATTATTTCAGAATGTGAAAAGGCAGGAAATCCTGATATGGTTTATGAATTTGCATCAACATCTAAGGTAACATTCCCTGGTTCCGGTGTAGCTGCTCTTGCAACTTCAAAGAATAATATTGAATTTATTAAGAAGCAGATGACTATTCAGACAATTGGTCATGACAAAATCAATCAGTTAAGACACGTAAGATACTTCAAAGATATTAATGGAGTTAAAAAGCATATGATGAAACATGCTGAAAAACTCAGACCTAAATTTCAGGCTGTTATTACAATGCTTGACAAGGAATTAAAAGATGCTGACATTGCAACATGGACAAACCCTAAGGGTGGATATTTCATTTCTTTTGATGTAATGGAAGGTTGTGCTAAGAAGATTGTTCAGATGTGTAAGGAAGCAGGAATGGTACTTACAGGAGCAGGAGCAACATATCCTTATGGAAAAGATCCTGAAGATAAAAATATTAGAATCGCTCCATCATTCCCTTCACCTGAAGAATTGGTTGAAGCTAGCAAGATTTTAATTGTTTGCACTAAGATTGCAACAATTGAAAAAATGCTTGATAAATAATGTCAAAAATATTGAACAATATAGAAAATAGGTTACATTGATTTTGTGTAACCTATTTTTTATTTCATATGTAGTAAATCTAAATGAAACTTTGTTATACTTATATGAAAAATTAACTATTATTGCAGGTCTTTTATTATTTTGAGTATTTTTTCTTTTAAAACAGTATCACATTTTTTTAGTTCTAAAATTATCTGTTGGTCAAGTGATTCGTTGTCGGAAGAATATTCTTCGCTGACAACATAGTCAAGGGTTGTGTTCATGGCTTTACATATGTAAACTAACGTGTTAAGTGATACTTTGCTATGGCAGTTTTCGATATTGCTTATATGGCTTACATTTACATCTGCAGCAGTTGCAAGATATTCCTGGGTAAGTCCCATTGAAACTCGTTTTCTTCTGATTTTGTTGCTTATAGCTTTGTAATTAATCTCTTTCATTTTCGCTACCTCATCTTTCTGTTTCATTAAATTTTATTATGAATGAAAATGTTACTTAATAAGCTGTAGCTATAAAATGTTTACCTATAGGAAAAATATGGAAAAAGATTAATCAATACTTTTAAAAAATTACATTAAATCCCCAAGAATTATAAAAAAGCATGATAAAAATTCAATTATTATGTTGCTTATTGAATGAACAAGTAGTAAGATATACTTATGGTTAAAGCAATGTACGATAAATGCTAATTTACACAGAAAGTTCTATAAAAAAATTTCCGTTGGTATTGACAGGACTAAAATATTATATTAATATTATTACGAACACAAGTTCGAAAAGAGAGGAAGACGACGATATGAATAAAGAAGATAAATTAAAAGCATTGGATGCAGCCATTGCGCAGATTGAAAGACAGCATGGTAAAGGTTCAATTATGAAGTTAGGAGATTCAGGTAAGTCTATGAATGTGGAAACTATTCCTACAGGTTCTTTAAGCTTGGATCTTGCTTTGGGTATGGGAGGAATACCTAAGGGCAGAGTAGTTGAAATCTATGGACCTGAATCAAGTGGTAAGACTACTGTAGCTCTTCATATGATTGCGGAAGTTCAGAAGAGAGGCGGAGTTGCAGGTTTTATTGATGCAGAACATGCACTTGATCCTGTATATGCTAAGGCTATAGGTGTTGATATTGATAATTTATATATTTCACAGCCTGACTATGGAGAACAGGCACTTGAAATTACTGAAACAATGGTAAGATCAGGTGCAGTTGACATTATAGTAGTTGACTCTGTTGCAGCATTAGTTCCTAAGGCCGAAATTGACGGCGAAATGGGTGAATCTCATATGGGACAGCATGCACGTCTTATGTCACAGGCATTACGTAAATTAACAGGTATTATGAACAAGACAGGATGTACTGTAATTTTTATTAACCAGTTAAGAGAGAAGATTGGTGTAATGTTTGGTAACCCTGAAACAACTACAGGTGGTAGAGCGTTAAAATTCTACGCTTCTGTTAGAATGGATGTTAGAAGAGTTGAAACACTTAAGACAGGTGGCGAGATGGTAGGTAACCGCGCAAGAGTTAAGGTTGTTAAGAATAAGATTGCACCACCATTTAAGGAAGCTGAATTTGATATTATGTTTGGTAAGGGTATATCAAGAGAAGGAGATATTCTTGACTTGGCAGCTAATTGTGGTGTTGTTATTAAGAGTGGTTCATGGTATGCATATAATAATGAGAAGATTGGTCAGGGACGTGAGAATGCCAAGAAGTACTTTATGGAGAATCCTGCAGTAATGGAAGAAGTTGAACAGAAAGTTAGAGATTTCTATAACATTGACGGAACACAGCAGGAAGAAGCAGAACAGCCTGTAGGTGAAGAATAATATAGAATTGTAATAAGGGATTATGATTAGGGTTGTGCGGATAGAGCCTTATAAGAACAGAAACAAAGTTGTATTGGATAATGGAGAGAAGTTTCTGCTGTATAAGGGTGATATTAGAAAGTTTAAATTAGAAATTAATCAGGAAATTTCTAAAGTAACATATAATGAGATTAAACAGCTATTATATGAGCGTGGAAAAGAAAGAGCTTTATATATTCTTGATAAGACTTTCAAGACTGAAAAGCAGATTAAAGATAAACTAATTCAGGGAATGTACCCTGAGGATGTTATCAAGAGGATTCTTGAATTCCTTAAGAAGTACGACATTATTAATGACAAGAGATATGCTTCAATGTACATTGAGTATAAGGGTAAAACCAGAAGCGGAAGACAGATATCGCAGGATTTAATGATTAAGGGAATATCTAAGGATATAATTAGCGAAAGCTTTGAATCAACTGATTATTCGGATGCTGACTCTTTAAAGAAGATTATTGATAAGAGAGCTAAAAGATATAATCTGGATGACAGGAAGGATTTGCAGAAGTTGTATCAATATCTAATGGGAAAAGGCTATAAATATTCAGATATAAAGAATGAATTATCAGAGTATTTTGAACATTTGGAAAGTCAATTTGATGATGAAATTTAAGTCGTTATAGTGATTGAGTAATCTTTGACTTAAATGGTTTCTGTTAGAAGAATTATTGCTACAATATGTATTAGTTCTCTCATTATCTTACACGACATATTGTTGGAATCTATTCAAAATCTATTAGTGGTTTACTTGACATAAGTTCGTTACGAAGATATCCGTCAAGTAATACAAGTTTGCGATTGGAATGCTTGACATATTTGTGAAAACAGTATAGAATTTAAGTGTTGTATTTGTACAATGAAAACTAAATAAGGAGGTGCTCCTGTGAATACTACTACTTGGATTATTGTATTGATTGTAGTGGCTATAGTAGTTGCACTGATTTCCGCTTTTATCGCAACACAGGTTAGAAAGAATGTTGTAGAGAAGAAGATAGGTTCAGCAGAGGGGAAGGCTAGAGAGATTATTGATGAAGCAATAAAGTCAGCTGAAGCTAAGAAGAAGGAAGCTCTTTTGGAAGCTAAGGAAGAGAACCTTAAAGCAAAGAACGAACTTGATAAGGAAATCAAAGAACGAAGAGCTGAAGTACAACGATATGAAAAGAGAGTTCTCAACAAGGAAGAGGCTATTGAAAGAAAGTCAGAGTCTCTTGAAAAGAAAGAGAACGGTCTGAAGAATAAGGAAGAAAAGTTAGCCGAAGCTCAGACTAAAGTAGACGAATTAAGCGAAAAACGCGTACAGGAACTTGAAAGAATCTCTGGATTAACCTCCGAACAGGCAAAAGAATATTTGTTGAAGACTGTTGAAGAAGAAGTTAAAATTGAAACTGCAAAATTAGTGAAAGAATTAGAATCTCAAGCTAAGGAAGAAGCTGATAAGAAAGCTAAGGAGATAGTAGTAAATGCTATCCAGAAATGTGCTACTGATCATGTTTCAGAAACAACTATTTCTGTAGTTTCACTACCTAATGATGAAATGAAAGGTAGAATTATTGGTAGAGAGGGAAGAAACATTAGAACTCTTGAATCACTTACAGGTGTTGATTTGATTATCGATGATACACCGGAAGCTGTTGTTTTATCAGGATTTGATCCAATCAGAAGAGAGATTGCAAGAATTGCACTTGAAAAGCTGATTGTAGACGGACGAATCCAGCCAACAAGAATAGAAGAAATGGTAAATAAGGCTCGAAAAGAAGTAGAGACTATGATTCGTGAAGAAGGTGAAGCAGCAACATTAGAAGTAGGTGTACATGGAATACATCCGGAACTTGTAAAACTTCTTGGTAAGATGAAGTTTAGAACAAGTTATGGACAAAATGCTTTGAAACACTCAATTGAAGTTGCACATCTTTCAGGATTGTTAGCGGCTGAGATGGGATTAGATGTAAGAATTGCTAAGAGAGCAGGTTTATTACATGATATAGGTAAAGCAGTTGACCATGAAATGGAAGGCACACATATTCAGCTTGGTGTAGACTTATGTAGAAAATACAAAGAGTCAGCAGTTGTTATTAATGCTGTTGAAGCGCACCATGGTGACGTTGAACCTGAAAATCTTATTGCATGTATCGTTCAGGCTGCAGATGCTATTTCTGCTGCAAGACCAGGTGCAAGAAGAGAAACACTTGAGACATACACAAATAGACTTAAACAGTTAGAAGATATTACAAATTCATTCGAGGGAGTGGACAAATCTTTTGCCATTCAGGCAGGTAGAGAGATTCGAGTTATGGTTATTCCTGAAAAGGTTACAGATGCCGATATGGTATTAATGGCTAGAGATATTTCTAAACAGATTGAAGCTGAGTTAGAATATCCGGGACAGATTAAAGTTAACGTTGTTAGGGAATCCAGAGCAATAGATTACGCAAAATAAATCTACAAATAATAGGTGTTATATATTACTTAGTGTTATATATAACACCTTTTCTTTTTTTCTATAATGGGATATACTTTAATATATTATAGTGTCAAAAGATTTTTTGATAACTTAATCTTTATGATAAATGTGTGAAAATATGGAGGTATACAAAATGGATATGATTGGTTTTATTGGTATGGGAAATATGGGAACGGCTATGCTAAAGGGAGCAAAAAGAACATTTGATGGTTCCCGGATTATATTTCATAGAAAATCAGTGGATAAAATGAAAGAATTGGCAGAAGAAGAAAAGGTGAATTATGCCATGTCTAATTCAGAAGTAGTTGAAAAGTCAAAGTACATAATTTTGGCAATAAAGCCTCAAATGTTTGAAAAAGTTATAGATGAAATAAATGACAGTTTAGACAATGATAAAGTTATTATTTCTCTTGCACCGGGATTTACAATTACTCAGTTAAAAGAAAAATTAAAAGCCGGCAGAATTGTAAGAAGCATGCCTAATACTCCGGCTATGATTGGAGAAGGAATGACGGGAGTATGTTTTGATGAAAATGAATTTGATGAAAATGAAATAGATGTTATTAATAAGATTTTTGAGGCAACAGGAAAAGCAAAGAAGGTTGACGAAAAACTTATGAATAGTGTTGTCTGTGCTAGCGGAAGTTCACCGGCGTATGTGTTTATGTTCATTGAAGCCTTGGCAGATAGTGCCGTAAAATGCGGATTGCCTAGAAAGGATGCGTATGAATTTGTTGCACAGACAGTTTTAGGTTCTGCTAAGTTGATGCTTGAAACAGGAAAGCATCCGGGAGAATTAAAGGATATGGTATGTTCACCTGGCGGAACAACTATTGCAGGAGTTGCCGAATTAGAAAAGAATGGATTTAGAAAAGCAATTTTTGAGGCAACAGATGCATGCTTTAATAAATGCAATAATATTAAATAAGCATATTAAAAAATATAGAAAGTGAGGCTAATATAAATATGAGCAATATTGGCAATTTTAAAAGAGTGGGACGTGAAGTTGTTTATAAGGGAAAGATTCTTGAGTTTTGTCAGGATGAAATCCAAACATCTAAAGGCCATCATGTAACATGGGATTTCCTTAACCACAAAGGTGCGGCAGCTATTGTGCCTGTAATGGATGATGGAAAGATTCTTATGGTTAAGCAGTGGAGAAATGTTGTGAACAGAGTTTCTCTTGAAATTCCTGCAGGAGCAAAGGACACTGTGGAAGAACCAACTCTTGAATGTGCAACAAGAGAGTTGGAAGAAGAGACTGGTTACAAACCGGGAAGAATGGAAAGAATATATACAGAAAAACCAAATAAAATGGGCACAACTCATAGATCAAAAAGGTTGGGAATCCACCGCTATACTTACGTATGCCATACAAGGAATCCCTCACCTCATATTACTCGGACCCGACTGTAAAATCATAGCCAATAATCCTTCGGAAAAACAACTGAGTAACATTCTATCGAACCAACTAAAACAATAAAAATTTCACAACAGAGAATACTGTATCGAAATCAATTTTCACTTCTTTACCCCCGGATGGACGAACTGACCATGTTTGATTGTCTTTTTCCCATACTGAATAGCGAATACCGGACAACGATGCAAACACCCCAAACACTGCACACATTGCTCCTTTATCCAAATCGGACGATTATCTCGCATTTCTATTGCACCCATCGGACACTTCTTGGCACACGCCCCACATCTGATACATCGACCTAATACCACGAAAGGAGCAGTC
>ENA-UESG01001184-UESG01001184.1-human-gut-metagenome-genome-assembly--contig:-NODE-1184-length-18552-cov-6.278051_pt1 | contig 18552 bp, 9 predicted proteins | sample MGYA00243002_ERZ508003 | MGnify/ENA primary metagenome ERZ508003 (study PRJEB26167, sample SAMN06115514) | human gut metagenome | host: Homo sapiens | place: China:Shanxi | collected 2015-12-02... | reverse complement strand
ATATCCTCCTCTTTCAATGAATTATTAGCCTAAAACATTTTATTCATCAAATCGGATATTATGTTCCCACCTTTGAAGTGCACCATTAGATGTTGCATTGTGTCCGTTTCCTGTAGCATCTCTAAAGGAAGTGCCATCTCCTTCATCCATTGGCCAAAGGGCAATCAAATTAGGATTCTTAGGATTAACTTCAAAATACATATTGTTTGCGATCTCCGATTCTGTACGAGCTACTTTCCATAGGCGAACCTGACTCATAGCACAATTATTACGGAAATAGCTACCACTATCCACTATTTTCATAAAATCAAAGCGTACGCTTCCACCTTTCGGTGCAGGAGGATCAAAGAAGGTATCTTGTTTTCCATTCCTATAAATGGTAAGTGTTGTTCCATTATAAACGAAAGCCCAATGATACCAAGTGTTTGCTTCCAAATCACTGGCTGTTTGTTTTTGACCTCCCAAAGACTTTATCTGTAGATAATTGTAAGGCCTATTGGCATCTCCAAAACGGATATAGATTTCATGATCATTACTTCCGGAAGTGAAAATAGCCTGATTATTTATACTATAACCATCCATACGTACCCATGCTTCCAATGTCCATGCATCTACTGTAATTCCCCAATCCGTTTCAGGAAGTGTTGTTACATTTCCGGCATTACCACGTAATACAGGAACAGAAACATTCAAAGGCTTAGCTAATACATAAATAAATTTACTTTGAGCTTTTGATTTTACAATATTACCTTTTATAACATTTCCTAATGTAAGAGGAATGGCATAAGTAATACCATTAGTCACAAAATCATCCACATGAAGTCGATAATTAGCACTAATTTCACCTGCCGGAATTATCACTGTCGCATTCTTTGGAAGCATATCGGCTGGCAAGACTTCATATTCCGTACCGCTAGTTGCATTGTATTCAGCCAGTAATTCAGGAGAGAACTGGATTTCCACTTCCACATCTTCCATAACTTTTTGAGCTAAACGCACAACAACGTTAATGTCTGCACCATCATCCATGGTAACAGTAGTAGCATTGTTTGTACCAGCCGCATCTGTTATGTAAAGGCTGTTTGACTGTGCCTTGTATTCTGCATTCTCACATCCTATAAGAAAGAATGCTGACAATGCAATCATAAGACTTGATAAATAGATATATTTCATAATTTTCATTCTTATAAAATTCGTTTAATCATTATTCTTCGTTGGCAGCATTCATGCGATCATAGAAATTCCTATATATGTTTGTAATTCCCTGACGCAAGAAATAATATTCCGGTGAACCATCATAATCGCCCTTACCTTGTGCATAGTCAAAGCCTACACGATAAAGACCACATCCACCAATTAACTGGTCTATTTCATAAGGTTTTCCATTAACAGTATAAGTATTTTTATATACGTAGTTTGACATACCTAGGAATCCTCCTCCAGTATTAGCATACGATTCAAAATTCTCGGTAGCTATGGTTCTACGGACAATTTCATCCGGAGTAATAATCCCCTGTTGTATCCAATCATCCATATCACGCAACACGCCTGTCATTCTATAATCTGCCATTCCACCATAAGCTTGCAATACAAAATAGTCTACATAGTATGAAAGCCATTCTTTATCCATACCTGTTCGGATTCCAACCTCACCGTCAATCAAGAAAAGAAGGCGTTTCTCTGGCATAGGGCGATCTCCACGATCGCGGTTAGGATCCATAGCACCATGTCCAAACCAGTAGGAAAGTTCCTCGACAAAAATAGTTCTCTGTACTTTATTTGACCAAAGCGGACCAACTCCCATTCCACCACCAGGCTCATAATCCCAGTCATAACCATCATATCCACATTCAAGACAAGCTTTATAAATATCCTCTGCATAGGCTTTAATTGCAGGCCTCACCTTTTCCGGATCACTACTGGTTCCAGCTTCGTGATAAATTTCTTTATCCGGAAGGTCGTCGCCTACATTTTGAGAAAATAAGGTAACAACAACCTTTGTGCCTTTCACTTTTTGTACATATTCCATATCAGCCTTTCGCTCCGAAGTTAATTCAAATTTCGGATGCCCACCCCAGTTGGAAGCAATGGTTACAGAATCAGGCAGACCTCTCAAGCTATTTTCACCAGTAGGAGAAGTTCCTGTCCAATTGTCGAACCAAACGAACACTTGTGGAAGTCCCGGTGTTTCTTTCCACTTGCGCAAAGCAGCATAATATTCATCAGTTTTAATTGTTTGATTCAAATCAACATCATTAATAGATTCCACATCCGTACATCCAACGAAGAATATAGCGGCAAATGCAAATCCGAATGCATTTTTTATATGCTTTATATGCATATTCTATATTTTATCAGGTTAAAATTTAATTCTTTTTCGCCCACCACAAATCTGTAGCTCCGGTGTCCGGACCACCTAACATAGTTGCAATAGCTGCTTCTACATTGGCTGAGTTACTAGATTTTTCCGTTGTAGGATATGGTAAACGACGTACCATACGTTTACTATCAATATCACCGATATAACCAACAGAGCTTAGATTATCTCGCGCCGTAAACAATTCAGGATAACCAGTTCGGCGATAATCACACCACGCTTCGATTCCCAATCGATCGTTGGCAATCCCTGTTTGAGTAATAATCTTCTGCAGTTTATTACTTCCGTTTCCTGATGCAACAGTAGGAACATCAGTAAATGAAATATTATTTTGAGAGTTCCATCGATCTGTATACCCTTGAGGAACAACTGTACTTGAAAGATAATCACCAATCTCTACGCCATATTGATTCATTGAAATTTGAATACCTTGTTCATAGTAACTCTTAGCTGCCGCTGTTCCACCTGCAATCCATCCTTGTAAAGCCGCTTCAGCTTTTAAGAAATAAGTCTCTGCCGCATAAAAAACTGGCATAGGAGAAGCATCTGTTACAGCTGGTTTAGAGTAGCTTGCAGCACTACCTTCAACGCTTTTACTTGTATCTTTAATACCCATACGTACACCACGATACTCTCTATACGAAGTCGAGGTATTCATATATTTGCTGATACGTGGATCATTATATCCATTCATGTATGCAGAAAGTGTTGCATTGATAGCTAAATCACCCCAATCTGAAGCAATCCAAAATGGGTTATATGGCATAGATGGAAAAAAGGCATTATCATCATTAGATTCTATTACTCCGCCATCAATCGCTTCCGCCATCATTTGTTTGGCATATTCTGTATCTTCAGTATTAGAAGCGATACGTACGGCCATACGAAGTTTTAATGAGTTAGCGTATTTGATCCATTTGCTAAAATCACCATTATATATGATATCATATTCGGCAACAGGTACTTCTTTTCCTTCATTTTCCTGAACAAATGCCGAAAGTACATTGATACTACGTGTCAAATCATCAAACATATTATGATAGAGTGTTTTCACATCGTCATATGCCACTTGGAATTCTCCTTTTCCCATTTCAGAGTAAGGGATAGGACCATAAATATCAGCTACACGAAGCATAACACCGACCCGCAGAATAGATGCCCACGCATAAATATATCCGGTACCTCCTGTAGATTCTTTTATTGTCTGGAAATTCGGATAAAACTCTGTAAACATATCTTTATAAGGAACATCTACCCAGTCAGCACTAGGATTGAATGTTCCAAAATTAGTACCATTCCAAGGAGCAGTTGTTGCAAAATACCCGCCATACTGCCCTACCATTTGTTCAGTGTGTTGACTGTTATTTTCCTGACAGGCATTCAATAAGCGAGTCATAGCCACAAACAACGTACCGACCCGTTCCGTCGGAGTCATATCTTCGGGATACACGTCTGTTGGATGTGTGTTTAATTCGTCAAAGTTTCCCGTACATGAAGCGAATAGCAGAGTAGTAGTGAAAGCTGCCACGCTTACAGTCTTAATTATATTGAATCTTTTCATCATTCGTTGCTTTATTAGAATTGTACTTTTATACTAAATCCCATGTTTCTCAAGCTAGGTTGCATGAAATAATCCACACCAGTATAGAATGTACTGGTAGATGACGCAACCAATTCAGGATCGAACGGTGCCTTGCAATATATCATGCCCAGATTATTTCCGATTAAACCTAATGTTACATCAGCAATGTTATACAACCACTTTTTAGGGAGTGTATATTCAAGACTAACCTCCTGCAAACGAATATTGGTTGCTTCATATACATAGTGGTCACCTTCACCAGTACCAGCCGCTACTATGCTGAGATAATCCTTAGCGGATACATTTCTGTTATTGATGGTTACTCCTCCAGCCTGACGAAGTTGTGCGCTATATTCGGAAACACCACAACGATCAAGGAAAGCTTGTGTATTAGATACAACCAAACCACCAAAACGTCCGCTTAACAATATATTCAGACGTAAACCTTTATAAGTAAATGAGTTTCTCCATCCTAAATTAACCTTTGGAAGCAATGAACCGATTTTCTTATATTCGGTTTCCACCATACTTGGCAAACCTGTCTTGGCATCCAAATAGATATAACCATTATTATCGCGTTTAAAGTCACGGTTGATATACAGGTCTCCCATAGAACCACCTTCTGTCAGGCGTACTACCGGTGAAGTAGAGCCTCCTAATCTTGCTTTGTCTACATAAGGCATTTCAATCGGTTCCCCCGTAATTCTGTTTGTAACACCATCAGCCAATCTTTTAATTTTATTCTTATTATAAGTAAAAGTAAAATTACTGGACCAACCGAAATCACGCCACTCATTTTTATATCCTAAGGCCATCTCTATACCTTGGTTCTGTACACTACCTGCTTGGATGTTAACAGCCGTATACCCAGAACTTGCCGGAAGAGGCGCAGCGAATGTTTGGTTACGTGTATCAGAGTTGTAATAAGTAATATCAAAATTCAATGTATTCTTGAAGAAACGCATATTCAATCCCGCCTCATAAGATTTAGTAATTTCTGGTTTCAAATCAGAGTTTGGATACAAGGATTCTGCTTTATATTGGTCAAGCTGATCATCATAAACATAACGTACCTTTGTCAAATATGGATCATAGGCATTACCCACCGAAGTGAAAGAAAAACGTGCTTTTAAGAATGAGAACCATTCAGGCAAATCAATAACTTCACTCAAAATGCTTGAAAGACCAATAGAAGGATAGAAAAACGGTTTATTTCCTCTTTCTGAAAGAGCCAGAGAAGAATCCCAGTCAGCACGTCCGGTGAGACTTAAGTAGAGAAAACTTCTCCAGCCTATTTCCGCATTGGCAAAAACTGATTGTGTCTGACGCTTTAAACCATCAGCATTTACTTTATAATAACCACTGCGTGTAAGGTTTTCGATAGTAAAATGATTAGTTACATTGTTCAAGTCTCCATGTAAAGAAGTCAACTCCATACGAAGATCCTTAATAGAAGCACCCAAATTGGCCGTTACATTAAATTCATTGAACGTTTTATTGAAGTTCGCCAATACATCAGCATACACTTGTCTGTCTAGACGGTTTTCTTCTTTATATCGCCCTTTTGGACCGGCAAAATTACCGACCGTACCTGCGTGGAATTTTTCGGTGTATTTACTTTCGGTGTTATCGATGCTCACACGTCCTTGTACATTTAGCCCTTCAATGATATTATATTGTAGACTAGCAGCCAATTTATAACGTCTTCTATCGTTCTCACGATTCATACGATTCATAATCCAATAAGGATTTTGAGACGAAACACCGCCTAAATCACCATATGGCCAATACTGAGTATTTACACCCGACAAATCATCATAACGTTCGTATACAGCTACATCAGAAAAATCTTCGCCACGTGGGAACAAGTACAAAGAAGTAAGCGGGTTAAAATACTGCCCTTGCGATACCATATTCTTATCGTTTTGAATAATATAGTTAGCACTTGTATCCAAAATAAACTTATTATTCAAGAAGTTGGTAGTATTACGGAATGAGAAATTATATCTATCATAGTCATTATTGGGCATAATGCCTGTTGCATTAGTTGTGGCTACAGAGATATAGCTTTGACTCTTATCATTACCTGTAGAGAGAGAAAGTGCATTGGATACATTGCTTCCTGTATTAAAAAAATTTGCAGGATCGTATCTCTTATCAGTTTCTAATCCCCAGCTCATCATTTCACCTGTCATATTACCATAAGTGTTTTGAAACTTAGGCATCATCATAGGATCACTGAATGTGGTATTATTACTATAAGTCACGGTTGTCTTATCAGCACGTCCCTTCTTGGTAGTAATTAATACTACTCCATTAGCTCCTTCATATCCATACAATGCAGCTGCAGAAGGTCCTGTCAACAACGACATGCTCTCAATATCATCCGGATTAATGTCAGCTATTGATTCACTGCTCGGTTGTGTAGCCATAGCTCCATCACCCCCGGAAGAAGCACGATTATACATTGGAATACCATCAATCACATAGAGAGCGTTATTATTCTGCGTAATAGATTTAGCACCTCGCATTACAACCTTTACACCACCGCCTGGACCTGAAGCACTAGAATTAATCTGTACCCCTGCTGCTTTACCAGCCAGTGCTCCCATAAAGTTAGTACTCTTTACAGTTGTAAGTTCATCCCCTTTCACCTGTTGTACATTATACGTCAATGCTTTCTCTGACCGCTTGATACCCAATGCAGTAACAACTACTTCATCCAATACTTGCGTATCTTCTCCTAGGGTAACTTTCATGGGTTGTGCGTTGGTAAGTGTGATTGCTTGGGAGAAAATCAGTTTCATATACTTTCTCTAGATCCAATTCTTGTTAGATAAATAGATTAGATGTTCTATTTTTAAGATATCAGGCTAAATACAATTGAGCAAAATCAATGAATGAAAGAAAAAGTTAGTATGATTGCACATGAATATGCAGTAATTAAATTGTTTTTATTGATATATGCGGTATGAATATTCGATAAAAGACGTTTTTTCAGGAATGTTCCACACCGAGAATCACTTCGTTTCTCGGTGTGGAACATTTTGATTCTTTAAATGGAACCTAACAAATCATTTAAAGAATAATAATAACTTGCTTTATAGTAGTTGTTTTCTTCTAGTTAGTGCCGATAATACAAAGAACGGAATCTTTTCATTTGATTAATATTATCAATATTAGATATTATTCTATCACTACGCGGGCGATAAAAAGAATAATTTGCAATAATATTATCCTTTTTTATTTGAATTACGTTTGGCTAAAGTGGAAATCCCTGCGGTTTTCGAAACACTCCTGATAACAAGATGCATATTCTAAATTATAGGTAATCTGAATATGCGTTTTTTAATATTATACTCACTTTTATCCTATATCAATTATTGGTCCATTTTTCATTGTACATACAATTTGCATGCAAATGTATTAATCTAGAGATTAAAGTTAGTCAATAATTGAGCATTCCTTATTCTTTCCTCTTTTTCAAAGTATGCTAAATAGTGCTCGGTTACAGATAAGTTAGAGTGTCCCAAGCTTTCAGAAATATATGAGGTTTTCGCACCTCCACGTTTTAATACTGTAGCAAAAGAATGCCTTGCCGTGTAAGTCGTCAACTGAAAAACTCCAATGTCTTGGGCTATTTTTTTAAGTCTTCTGTTACATTTGGTTATAATACGCCGTACCAATCTAATCTTTTCAAAGGCATCTTCAGATCCTCTAGCATATTTAAAAATATACGTTTGCGGGCTTAATCTTGGATTACCCCATTTTTGAATAATATTCCACATTTCAGGAGTAATGATTGCATGTATCTCTTTGTTATGTTTGGTAGTTCGAGATGTCTTAGAGCGTACAAAGCATATTTCTCCATCCATAATATTTGAATACTGAAGAAATAATAAATCCATAAAATTAATGCCATTACATAAATAAGAAAACACCCAGAGATCCCTAAATTCTTCTATATCTTTTGTTTCACATTGATAAGACATTACTTTTTTTATTTCAGAAAGAGTAAGTGCTAATTTACGTCCACACCCTTCAGGAATTTCATATTTATTCTTTCCAAAAGGAAAAGATGATTCTTTTATAATACCATCATGTACAGCACGATTTAAGACACACTTTAAAGCTCGGAAATAAATACTTATGCTTGAATAGCTTTTACCTTCTGATATCCAAAATTTTTCACAACGTTTAAGCCAATCAATTGTAATGTTTTCCAAAGGTATAGTGGAACCTCCGAAATCTTCTAAACTTTTTAAAGCACTTTGATAATTTAAGTAAGTGTTTGCTTGTTCATTGGCTTCCAGTTCTTTCATTTTTAAGCGAAAAGCACTGCGCAAAGTCATATCATTCATCTGCCTTCCTAACCTGACGCTTAATGTTTCAATACTAAATTCCCCTTTTGTTATCAGTTCATTAACTTGTTGCTTAATAGTTGAAAAACTACTCTCTATATCTGATCGAATTTCTGCCAATAACCGGCTTTTTACTTTTAATAACCTTGCCCAATCTTCTTTTGACACTTCCTTCCCAGTTGAGTAATATTTTTGCTTTCTTCTATATACCACTTGAACTTTAACAGGAAACTGTCCACTCTTTTTTGCTCTTCTGGTATCTAATATGGTTAAAACCGAAATTCCATCTTTTGAATATTTGAACATAAAATGAATATTTATATCTATACAATAGGTAAAGCATACATATATTGTATGCAAAATGTATGCAAATGTAATAAATCAGCCTGATTTTAATAAGTACATAAGATTCTATTTATCAAATATTTGAGTATTTATTTTTCAATTAGGAATCTTTCTATTCTATTTTTTTCGAAAAAAATCTTATCTTCGTTTAGTAAGGTTACAACATAAAATGTATTACTATTGAATAAGCGCTTATGGAATTTATTTTAAGTGTAACCTTTAAATTTATTAATTATGATAAACAGAGATACATGAAACCTTTGTGTGAAAACGGTAATCTCATTTACCGCCTCTAATTACAAATTCTCTAAAAACTATTTCTAATTAAAAAGAATAAGATGAAAGAAATTATAAAACACAAGTTTTCATACTTGTTATTCTTCCTTTTGTTGGTTTCGTGTTTTGCTTCAGCTTATGGGCAAGAACGAACGATCACTCTTAATCTATCGAAAGTACCCTTGAACACTGCTTTGAAAGAAATTGAGAAACAAACTTCAATGTCAGTAGTCTATAACACAAATGATGTCGATATAAATCGTGTCATATCTATCAAGGTAACAAAAGAATCTTTGAATAATGTAATGAATCAGTTGTTCAGAGGAGTAAATGTCAGTTTTTCAATAGTAGATAATCATATTGTACTTTCTGCGAAGAGTAATAAAGAAGAGCAGCAGAAAAAAACACCAATTACTGCAAGTGGTACTGTTACTGATTCAAAAGGAGAACCATTGATTGGAGTTAGTATTTTGGTAAAAGGAACTTCAAATGGTACTATCACTGATATGGATGGAAACTTCAAAATACAAGCAGCTAAAGGTGATGTACTTGAAGTATCCTATATCGGTTATGCCTCCCAAACAATCACGCTTGCCAACGCACAACCTATAAAAGTAACCTTAGGAGAAGATACGCAAGTATTGGACGAAGTAGTTGTTACTGCATTGGGTATCAAGCGTGCAACTAAGGCGTTAAGTTATAATGTACAAGAGGTAAAAGGTGACGAATTGACAGCTGTAAAGGACGCCAATTTTATGAATTCACTATCAGGAAAGGTTGCCGGTGTTCAAATTAATAGTGGTGCAACCGGTGCTGGTGGTGCCACACGTGTTGTTATGCGTGGTATGAAATCTCTGACTAAAGATAACAATGCATTGTATGTAATTGATGGTGTACCTATTTTTAATACAGGAAAAAGCGGTGGCGAAGGATTATTTGGAGAGATGGGAGGATCAGATGCTGTTGCTGACTTAAATCCGGACGATATTGCTAGTATTAGTATGATGACCGGTCCTTCTGCGGCAGCATTATATGGTTCTGCTGCGGCAAACGGTGTTGTTTTAATTACTACTAAAAAAGGCCAAACAGAGAAAACTACCATAACAGTATCCAACAGTACTACTTTCTCTAAAGCATATATTATGCCGGATATGCAGAACCGTTATGGTACAAGTTCTGGATTATTCAGCTGGGGAGAATTGACAAACCGTCGATATAACCCATCTGACTTCTTTGAAACAGGATCCAATGTTATCAATTCGGTAGCATTATCTACAGGAAATACCAAAAACCAGACCTATCTTTCTGCTTCTACAACTAACTCCGGTGGAATTCTTCCGAATAACTCCTATAACCGTTATAATTTTACGGCACGTAATACCACCCATTTCCTGAATGATAAACTTACTCTGGATATCGGTGCACAATATATCGTTCAGAACAACAAAAACATGGTTTCTCAAGGACAGTATTATAACCCTCTCCCATCACTGTATCTATTCCCTCGTGGAGACAACTTTGACGAAATTCGTTTGTATGAACGTTATAATACTAACTACGGCTATATGGAACAATATTGGCCTTATGGTGATGCAAGTTTGTCATTACAAAATCCATATTGGATACAAAATCGCATCAACCGTACTTCCAACAAGAAACGTTATATGATGAACGCTTCTTTGAAATGGCAGGCTGCAGATTGGCTCAATGTTGTCGGTCGTGTCAATCTGGACAACTCCGACTACCGGAATAAAAACGAAAAATCTGCTTCTACATTAACAACATTCTGTGGTGTAAGCGGTGGTTTTGAAGATGCCATGCGTCAGGAACGTTCTTTATATGCCGATTTCCTGGCTAATATAGATAAAACATTTGGTGATTTTCATTTAACAGCCAATGTTGGTGCTTCCATATATCATACTTCAATGGATCAGTTATATATTGCAGGTGACCTGGTTATTCCTAACTTCTTCCAGATCAACAATATTAATTTCTCCGCCAACTATAAACCGGACCCTACCGGATATGAAGATGAAATTCAAAGTATTTTTGCCAGTGCTGAATTAAGTTGGAAAAATCAACTGTATCTAACCGTAACCGGACGTAATGACTGGGATTCAAAACTTGCATTCTCCAAACAGAAATCTTTCTTTTATCCGTCAGTCGGTTTATCGGCTTTATTATCAGAAATGGTTAAACTGCCCGAGGTGATCTCTTATGCTAAAATACGCGGTTCATATACAGTGGTAGCCTCTTCTTTCGATCGTTTCCTTACTAATCCGGGTTACGAATACAACAGCCAGACACATAACTGGGCGAATCCGACCGTTTACCCGATGGACAACATGAAACCTGAAAAGACTAAGTCCTGGGAAATCGGTTTGAACTTGAAATTCTGGGGAAACCGTTTCAATTTAGACGCAACTTACTATCGTTCTAACACACTGAACCAAACATTTAAGGTAGATATTCCCTCTTCTTCCGGATATAAACAAGCGATTGTACAAGCTGGTAACGTGCAAAACCAAGGTCTTGAATTGGCTTTAGGGTTCAACGATAAATGGGCAGGATTCGGATGGTCTTCTAATGCAACCTTCACTCTAAACCGTAACAAGGTGAAACGACTGGCAAGCGGCAGCGTGAATCCCGTGACAGGAGAAGCTATCCAAATGGATGAAATGAATGTGGGTTGGTTAGGTAAAGAGAATGTAGCTCCTCGCGTCATCCTGACAGAAGGAGGCTCCATGACTGATATCTATGTATACAACCAACTGACAAAAGACAATAACGGTAATATAAAAGTCGATCAGAATGGTAATCTGGGTATCACTTCATCAAACACTCCGGTAAAAGTAGGTAATCTGGATGCTGATTTCAACCTCGGATGGACCAATCATTTCACTTATAAAGGAATTGATTTAGGAGTTGTATTATCAGCCCGTGTAGGCGGATTAGCTTATTCGGCTACTCAAGGTATTTTAGATTATTATGGAGTATCCGAAACATCTGCAACAGCTCGTGATAATGGTGGCATACCTATTAATAACGGTAAAGTTAACGCCCAAAAGTATTACCAGACTATTGGTACGGGTGAAGGTGGCTACGGTCGTTATTATCTATATAGTGCAACCAATGTACGTTTGCAGGAATTGAGTCTAAACTATACACTTCCTAAAAGATGGTTTAAAAATGTGGCGAATGTTACTTTGGGTATTGTAGGACGTAATTTATGGATGATTTATTGTAAAGCCCCATTTGACCCGGAATTGTCTGCCTCTACCTCCAGTAACTATTATATGAATGTAGACTACTTTATGCAACCTAGCTTGCGTAACTTCGGTTTTAATGTGAAAGTTCAATTCTAAAAGAAAAAGCTAATGTTATGAGAAAATATTTAAGAAATATCACAGTCGGTGCCGCTCTGTTGTTACTGGCAGGAAGTTGTACCGATAAATTTGAGGAGTATAATACGAATCAATATCAAATTCATGATGCAGACCCTGCGACTTTGATGAAGTCTATGATTGAAACAATTGTGAATATTCAGCAGAATGACTCTCAAATGCAAGATCAGATGGTGGGACAGTTAGGTGGCTATCTATGCTGTTCTAACACATGGAGTGGTACAAACTTCAGCACATTCAATCAGAGTGATGCCTGGAATGCTACCCCCTGGAACACTCCGTTTGAAAAAATATATGGAAACTTTTTCCAAATACAGGAAGCAACTAATTCTACGGGACATTATTATGCTTTTGCGTGTATGATACGTGCAATAACGATGCTTCGCGTTGCGGATTGTTATGGACCGATGCCTTACAGCCAAGTAAAGAAGGGTAATTTCTATGTATCTTATGATACCCAGGAACAGGTCTATACCAGTATATTAAGTGATTTAGCCAATGCAGCCGATGTTTTGTACAACTATTATGTAGAAACAAATGGTAATGCCCCATTGGGAGCCAATGATCCGGTTTTTGATGGAAATTATTCAGGTTGGGCTAAGCTAGCCAATTCAATGCGCTTACGTGTTGCAATGCGAATCAGCGGAACATGGCCTGGCATTGCTCAAGAGGCAGCTAAAGCAGCAGTAACACATAAAGCAGGATTGATTGAAAGTAATTCGGATAATGCTATGCTTTCTTGTGGCACACAGAGTAATCCATATCAACTGGCAGCTGTAAGTTGGGGTGATCTGCGTGTGAATGCAAATATTGTAGATTATATGAATGCATATGGCGATCCACGTATGCCGAAGTTCTTTAATAAGTCTACCCTTGCCGGGAAAACAGATAAATATGTAGGTATGCGTACTGGAGATGCTGATTTTAAAAAGGCAGATGCAGCAGGATTCTCTATTCCTGCATATACGGCAACTTCTAAATTAATGGTTTTCTGTGCTGCAGAGACAGCGTTTTTACGTGCAGAAGGAAAATTGCGTGGTTGGAATGTCGGTTCTAAAACAGCAAAAGCCTATTACGAAGATGGTATTAATTTATCAATGGAACAATATCAGGTTTCAGCCACTGAATACATGAAGATTGACGAGGCTCCTGTCGTATCACATGAAAGTGATGTTGTGCAAAATGCTACTGCTACAATTACCAATACTGTGAGTGTAATGTGGGATGACAGCGAGGCTGACAACGTAAATGGAAAGAATTTCCAACGTGTCATTACTCAAAAATGGATCGCCAATTATCCATTAGGATTGGAAGCATGGGCTGAATATCGCCGTACAGGTTATCCGGAACTTTATCCTTGTATCGACAATCTATCAGATTGTGGAGTGAGTAGCCAACGCGGTATGCGTCGTCTAAGCTTCCCTTATACAGAGGCACAAAACAATAAAGCCAATTATGATCTGGGAGTAGCAGAACTAGGCGGTGCTGATAACGAAGCTACTGACTTAAAGTGGGCTAAAAAGAACTAATTTATATAATGCATAAAAAGGACTTTTATGAAGAAAATTTATTTATTATACATTGTACTCATATCACTGGCAACGACCTCATTGATCGGTTGCAGTGACTGGACGGAGTCAGAAGCAAAAACTTTTCCCGAATCGATCGTATCGGATGAATATTATGCGGCCTTGCGTGCCTATAAACAGACAGATCACCAAGTTGCATTTGGTTGGTTTGGTGGCTGGAGTGGTGAAGGTGCCTATATGAAAAGTTCTTTAGCCGGTATTCCTGATAGTGTAGATATTGTTTCTATTTGGGGAAATTGGTCGAACATTACAGAAGCTCAAAAAAAAGATCTGCAATTTTGCCAACAAGTTAAAGGAACTCGTTTTACCATGTGTTTTATTATCAGAAGTGTAGGCGATCAAATTACTCCGCAGAATATTCGTGAAAATTGGGAAAATATGGGATTTTCATCCGAAAAAGAAGCTGTGAATGATTTTTGGGAATGGCCTTCCGATGAATCAAATAAGGAAGCAATAGAAGCATCCATTCGCAAATATGCAAGCGCCATTGCCGATACAGTAAACAAATATGGTTACGACGGCTTTGATATCGATTATGAACCTAATTTTGGCAACCCCGGTAATATCGTAGACGAAGACGATAGAATGTTTGCATTTGTTGATGAACTAGGCAAATATTTCGGTCCGAAATCAGGAACTGGCAAATTATTAGTTATCGATGGCGAACCACAGAGCATAACAGGTAGACCTGAAGTCGGGTTATATTTTGACTATTTTATCATTCAGGCTTACAATAATAGTAGTCCTGGCAGTGATTCTAAACTCGATAAACGTCTTATCACAGGCGGCGTAGCAGGTGCAGGACTTGTTCAGACGTATAGCAGTGTCATGTCTGAAGAACAAATCACGAAGATGACCATCATGACCGAGAATTTCGAGGCTACCGATGCTGCTATGGACGGTGGATATGATTACACTGATCGTTATGGTAACAAAATGAAATCTCTCGAAGGAATGGCACGCTGGCAACCAAGTAACGGATTCCGTAAAGGTGGTGCAGGAACCTATCATATGGAAGCAGAGTATGGAACTTCACCAGAATATAAAAATATACGCCGTGCTATTCAAATTATGAACCCGTCATCACATTCATTACTTAAAAATTAATGTAAACTATGAAACGTATGAATTATATAAAAATTTTATGCTTCTCCGCAGTCATAACAGGCTTAGGAAGTATAGTAAGTTGTGGAGATGCAAAATACGATACTTTAGATACACATGCTTATATTGAAGAAGCTCTTTCCAGTACAAGTCAAAAAGTGACCGTACAGGCTACTGGAGAAAGTTTTACTACCCTAAATGTGCATCTTAGTAATCTTTCTTCTACAGACAATCATTATAAATTGGTTACAGATCAATCAGTACTGGACACTTATAACCATATTAATGGAACCGGATATATAATGTTGCCCAAAGATTATTATACGTTGCCGGAAACGATTACTGTAAAAGCAGGACAATATGCAGCCGATGCCCTCTCCATCGCTTTGAAAGCTTTCAGTCAGGAAATGATGAAATCGGGAGAATCATATGCACTGCCTGTAAAACTAGTATTGCAAGATGGAAGTATTTCACCGATGGAAAATACCGGAACCTTTGTTATTTTGGCAGAAAGTATTATCGAATTTTCAGCTCCAATGTTTGTTGGCGCTCCTAGTTTAAAAGCTAATAAATTCACAGAATCTCCCGAAACGTATTCACAATATACGATAGAGGTTCGTTTTCAGGTAGCCAACACAGCTGACCGTGACCGTGCAGTATTTAAGAACGGAGGAGATGATGCAAACTTCATCCTTTTACGTTTTGAGGATCCTCAAAGTGACAATGAAAATTATAAGGCACATTCATTAGTACAGATTGTAGGACGTAACCGGCTTTATTTGAATCCAAGTAATTCTTTCAAGCCAAACGAATGGCAACATTTAGCATTGGTCTGTGATGGTTCCAACTATCGACTTTACATAAACGGAGTTGATTCGGGTGTGTTGAGTATACCAACAGGAGCTACAACTTTCTCTGATGTAAATTGGTTCTGCTTAGGTGATGATTCTTATAGTAGATGGGGAAACTGTAAAATTTTGATGAGTGAAGCACGTATTTGGTCCGTAGTTCGTTCCGCTTCTCAAATTCAGAATAACATGACGCAAGTTAGCCCTAAATCTGTAGGTTTGGAAGCTTATTGGCGATTCAATGAAGGACAAGGTAATGTGTTCGAAGATGCAACCGGTAAAGGTCATACTTTGACAACTTCTGCTACTCCTACCTGGATTGACGGTATTTTATCTACAGACAAATCTACCGAATGGAAATAGTAATAATTTAATCGTATGTACATATGAAAAATATATTTCAATCACTATCAATAGCAGCCCTACTCGGCTTGTTTGTCCCATTCATTTCGTCCTGTAGTGATGATGAAGAAGCTTTTAACGAGTGGAATGCTACGTATGTGTCTCTACAGAGAAATGACTATTTATCGGGGAATGTAAAAAAGTTCAATCTGACTCATGATGCGAATGGAATCGGAGGAGATGAAATTAAGATGGCTTTTACTGTAAAAACACAGAAAGCAGTCTCTACAGATATGGTTATCGCATTAAGTGCAAAAAGTGAAACAGAAGGGCTTGATGCAAGCCAGATCGTTTTAAGTTCCTCACAGGTTACTCTCAAAGAAGGACAGATGACTTCTGAAGAAATCACTGCAACGGTCGATCCAACGATATTCGCCAGTATCATGGAAAAAACAAGTTTCTCTTTCAGTGTATCAATCAGTAATGTAACTACCAATGATAAGAACACTGTCATTAGCAGTAATTTAAGTATCTTACCTGTCATCATTAATAAAGCTGCCTACTGTAATCTAAAAAGTGGTACTCCTAGCAATAGCCAACTTATCAGTAATCGTGCAGGTTGGATTGTTAATGTGGAAGAAGGAGTAGACGGCGCACCTAATAATTTAATTGATGGCAAGACTGGAACTGACGTTGCTCTGAATAATAAAGGCTTCTGGTTCACCGTTGATTTAGGAGAAACTAAGGTTTTAACAGGCATCAAAACGAATCATTGGGGAAATGCATATGCTCCTAGAGAAGTGGAAATATTACAGTCTGAAAATGGTACGACATGGAAATCATTGAGTTCATTAGCAATACCCGGTAATAGTACACAAAACATCACGTTCATCTCTCCTATTACTACGCGATATCTAAAATATCAGATTATCACTATCTCTACAAACGGTCGTACGGATGTTACAGAATTTAATGTTTACGAACCCAAAAGTGAATAAACATAATGAATAGGTAACATAGAAATGATAAAATAGAGGGTAATCCAATGGATTACCCTCTATTTTAGAAACATACTTCACAAACATACTTCCAGACTATCAATCTATCTCCCAAAAGAATACTCCAGATCTCTACTTGTTAGTTCATCTTTGTACATCTTTCTTATGACTTATGGTTTTGAATTAAATTTCTCCTACTGAATCTTTACGCTATTATCCGGTTTCAGCCGTTTCAGTTTTGTTCGTAAACGCCTTGATAAAGAGCGATAACGGCTGAAACCGGATTTTTGTATCCCCCGCAGGAAGGGATTCTGGATAGGGAGAATGCTTTCAGCCTCTTAGGAGCGACATTGATATGTCGGATTAAAGTCGTTGACATGCCGGGTTAGTAAATCAGAGTCTCTATTCGCATAAAACGAAGGCTATGTTTCACTCAAACAGCGGCTCTATTGAAGGTAAATAGAGACTCTAAAAAAGAGACTATTTACATCTCCTTTTTGTTTTCAGGTTCGCGTTCAGCCAAAAGCACCGATGAAAAGGAACTTTTTAAGTAGACTGAAAGCTGAATGCGGTTTTTAACTAATTCTATTTAGATGGGCTCACCACGGTGAAGTTTGTTCAAAACTGCACCAAAACAAAATTTTCGATCAAACACTTGTTTCTCTAATGATCTAAGAAAGCCATAAAGGAAAGGGGGATTCTTAATGAGTTAAGAATCCCCCTGTAAAAAGACTTATTTATATCTTATTTCTTCATCACCCGAATAATCCGTCCGTCTTTCTTATAAGAAAAATGATTTGTATGCATCAAAACATTCAGTATTTCATCAGCAGTGCTATCAGTAGAGAATTCACCGGTAAACCGTTCTGATTTCAAAGCATCATCCTTATAGATAAATTTAATATCATACAACTTCTCCATAATATTGGTTATTTCCAATAAAGAATGTTGCTTGAATTCCAACTTACCTTTCATCCACAGGAGCACATCCGTAGGTTGGTTATATTCAATCAACTCTGCCTGATAAGTATCCGTATTCACATTCAATGTCTGTCCCGGTTTCAGTAAATAGCCATTCTCTTCCGTTCGTGGAGAATCCACCCGCACCAAACCTTGAAGCAAGGTAGTCACTACCCTATTCTCTTCTTCACGCGCACGCACATTAAATTTTGTACCAAGCACACAAGTCTTGATTTGTTTACTGTTTACGATAAATGGAGCATGTTTATCATGGGAAACCTCGAAATAAGCTTCACCCGACAAATCGATTTGACGATCCGAACTCCATAAAGAATTATGATAAACTATTTTTGAAGATGCATTCAG
>ENA-UESG01001171-UESG01001171.1-human-gut-metagenome-genome-assembly--contig:-NODE-1171-length-18765-cov-3.182042_pt1 | contig 18765 bp, 14 predicted proteins | sample MGYA00243002_ERZ508003 | MGnify/ENA primary metagenome ERZ508003 (study PRJEB26167, sample SAMN06115514) | human gut metagenome | host: Homo sapiens | place: China:Shanxi | collected 2015-12-02... | reverse complement strand
GTTCCACCGTGACGGCGAGATCACGCCGGTCGAGTTCTGGAAGAAGTACGTGGGTTCCGCCGATTTGGAAAGCTATGTGTGTCTGGTGGACGATCCGCGTAAGGAACATCCGAAGGGACGCAAAATAGCCATCGAGCATTTGGGTAATGTGGTCGGTGGCGACGCCACTGAGTATCTCAACGTGCCGAACCAGTTCATGAAGGACTGCGTCCGTCGCGTGCTGGTGGAACAGGGCATTCCGGTATGGTTCGGTGCTGAGTGCGGACCGATGATGGATCGTGAGGCCGGTGCTTGGGCCACTGACCTGTTTGAGTACGATCGTGTGTACGGTGTGCGCTTTGATTTGTCGAAGGAGCAGCGCGTGCGCTTTGGTGACTCGGCCATGGATCACGCGATGGCCTTTGCTGGTGTGGATGTGGCTGACGACGGTACTACTACCCGTCGCTGGCGTGTGGAGAATTCTTGGGGCGCCAAGATTGCCGATAAGGGCTACTTTACCATGTCCGATGACTGGTTCACCGAGTACGTCTACGAGGTCGCCGTTCCCAAGGCCCTGCTTCCTGAGGAATATCAGAAGGCTTTGGAAGAGCCGGCGATTTCCCTGCCTGCGTGGGATCCGATGGGTGCGCTTGCATAAGAAAAGCCGACGGCTCTTCGCATAACACAAGGTCCGGCAGATTGACTCTGCCGGACCTTCTTGGTATCTCAGCGGAAAACTTATAATCCGATGGCGAGGGTGCTGACTCCGTGGATCATCAGTTCGACGCCGATGCACAGGATAATAAAACCCATAATGCGCGTAAGCCCTAGGATGCCGCCGGGCCCCAGTTTATGTACCAGTGGTGTGCACCAGCGCAGCAGCGCCATAATGACGATGGATATCACCAATACGGCGATAAGGATGGCCAGCCGCTCACGAGGTTCCGTATACCGGGCCGATAGGCCGATGACTTCGCCGATGGCGCCGGGGCCGGCGATTAGTGGCAGTGCCATCGGTGTAAAGGCGATGTCATTGTCTTGATGCGCTTCCGGATCGCCATGATCAGAGGCCGGTACCAGCATTCGATACCCAGAATGCGCCACCACAAAACCACCTGCGATTTGAATGGCGGGCAGTTCCAGGTGGAACATGTCGAGAATGAACGAGCCGAGGATGGTAAACGCCGCCAATATGGCGAACACATACAGGGATGTGTACCGCGCCTGACAACGGAGTTCTTTCTCGGGCAGGTCGGCGGTAAGGGTGGCGAAGCTGGCCACTGCGCCGACAGGGTTGATGATAGGAAACAAGGCCAATAAGGCCATTGAAAAGACTGCGATGTCTGCTCTCACGTTCCATAAGCGTAATGCAACCGGTTGTCTCAGTCAACGTGAGAACTATATCGAGTGTCGGGCGCGCCAGTGCCCTATGGCGATGTGAAGGATAGTGTTTACAGCGACTTTCTCCGTACCAGTGTCATGTGTTTGATGACGGTGGTGGCGGCCTCTCCGTCAATCATGCGCATGGCAAGGTCGGCTGCCGTGGAGCCCTCTTCTCGCAACGGCTGTTGCACGGTGGTAAGCGGGGGATTGCAACGCTCGGCGATTGGATGGTCGTCGAATCCGACAACGGCGATATCGTCCGGAACTGTTAGCCCGCGCTGTCGAATCGCCTCGATGGCACCTACGGCGATACGATCGGAGCCAGCCAGCAATCCGTCGATATCGTCATGTGTATCCAGCAGTTGCATCATTGCGGAAAAGCCGGCGGTCGCATCCCATCCGGTGAACAGTACCCTGTCGTCGGGCAGTTCGTCACCGCATACACGTCGATAGCCGGTGAGCCGATCGGGGGATGCCGGGTTGGAGCGCGGTCCCAAAATCGATATGGGATGCCGACGTCCGGCGTCATGCATGGCTTGGGCGGCGATTTGGGCTCCATACGTGTCGTCGGAATAGACGCTGGAGAAAATACCCTCATATGAGCGATCCTCCATCTGGCCAAGCATTACGCAAGGGATACGCAGTTTGTACATTTCCTCCAGCAAATAGTTGTTGGCGTAGGGGGAAATGTCGATAACCGCGTCGAATGAGCGTCGTTCCAGATGTTGTTGCACGCGATGACGTTCGAAATCGGTGGATGCCTGCAATAATACCGGTAGATATGACGATTCGCTAAGTTTCTCCGTGATGCCGCTGATAAACATCGCATAGGTCGGATCGTCGAAAAGCTCGTCGAGCGGCTCGGTAATGAGGATGGCGATGGTCTCATTGCGGCCCACTGCCAGTGCGCGGCCCTGTGCATTGGGAATAAAGCCCATGCTATCCGCGATTTTCTTGATGCGTGCGGTGGTCTCGCGGCTAATGCGTGGAGAATTGTTCAGAGCGCGCGAGGCGGTGGAACGTGAGACATTTGCGGCTTTAGCGACATCGGCCAAAGTAACGCGATTGCGCTTTGCCACGGTCATAATTCTCCTTTGAATGCAACAGTAATGCAATGCTATATGAAACGATTGTAACCCAATGTCTCGCAACACACAGGACAACCGGTTGCATATTTTTTTGAAATCTGTTATCTTCATAGCAAGCAATGAGGCAAGTCACACAAAACGTCAGACCTTATGGCTGTCGATAACACAGATAATTCCATCCACTCTTTCAAAGGAGAAAAGATGTTTGGGAACCACATGAAGAAGACCGTTATTGCTGCATGCGCAACCGTTGCATCTCTGAGCCTGCTGTTGGCAGGCTGCGGTACCGATAGCTCCAGTGGCAAAACGCAGATTCGTTTCGCCACTTGGGATGTGGCCGAAGATGTGGACCGTCAGCAGACGCTGGTGGATCAGTTCAACGAGTCGCATGACGATATCGAGGTCACGCTTGAGGCCTACGGTTCCGACTTCGATACAAAGATCAGCGCCGGCATGGGCTCAAACGATACCCCTGACGTCATGTACATGTGGAATTACCCGTCCTACGCCGACGGTCTGGAACCACTCGATAGCTATATCGAAAAGGAAGGCTCCGACTGGAAGTCGGACTTCTACTCCACGTTGTGAAACTACAACTCCTACGATGGCAAGACCTATGGCGTACCGGTCGGCTTCACTACGCACGCCCTCTACTACAACAAGGATTTGTTCAAGCAGGCCGGCGTCGAAGCGCCGACCAATGACTGGACTTGGACCGACCTGCAGAAGGCTGCCAAGAAGATTTCCAGCAAGACCGATGCCAAAGGCTTCTCCTTCCAGATGAAGCCCGATCCGTATGACTTCGAGATGTACCTGTGGAGCAACGACACCGCTTACAGCGACGAGAACGGCACCCTCGAAGGCAACATCGATTCCGCCAAGGCCATCGACACCTATCAGATGTTCCAGGACATGGAGAAGGATGGTTCCGCGGTGGCCACAGAAGGCAACGGCACCGATGAGTTCCGCGCCGGCACGACCGCCATGTACATCTACGGTTCCTGGGCCCTCAGCACCCTAGACGAGGACGGCCTGAACTATGGTGTGGTCGATATCCCCGCATTCGCCGACTCAGACCATGATTCCGTGTCCATCCTGAGCTCGTCCGGCATCTCCATCGCTAAGAGCAGCAAGAACAAAGATGCCGCTTGGGAATTCATCAAGTACTGGGCCAATGCCGACTCAAACAAGGCTCGAATCGGCAGCGAGCTGCCCGTGCTGACCAGCGTGGTCGAGTCCGAGGGCATCACTGACAAGAGCCAGTACAAGCCGTTCTACTCGATGCTGGAACAGTCCGACGGCTACAGCCCTTCCAGCTTCAAGGTCAAGGGATGGTCCGAGATTTCCGACAAGCTTGCCCTCTCCTTCGAGAAGATGTACAACCCCTCCTCCCTCGAAGATCCCGCTTCGGCCATCACCGAAGCGCTGAAGTGATGACCATCTGGGCAAAGGACCATTATGAAAGTGCTAGCAAAGGTCAATAAACGGGCCTGGCCATACCTGTTCATCCTTCCTTGGATCATCGGGTTCCTAGTATTCACGTTGGGACCTCTCGTCTTATCGTTCGTCATGAGCTTCTTTGACTGGTCGATTACCGGAACCCCCAAATTCCGTGGCCTAGGCAACTACATCGAGATGTTTACCACCGACGATCAGGTGCTCAAGTCCCTGTCCATCAGCCTGAAGTACGCCGCGATTTTCGTGCCGCTCAACATGATTATCGCCCTGGTTCTCGCGATGCTCATCAGCCAGCCGGTCAAGGGTGCGAAGTTTTTCCGCACGATTTTCTACATCCCGGCTGTCATCTCCGGCGTCGCCGTATCCATCATCTTCAGATGGCTGCTGAACGGCAATTACGGCGTGATCAACTACCTGCTGTCCCTGCTGGGCATCGACGGCCCGCAGTGGCTGGTCGACCCGAAGTGGGCTATCATCGCGGTCATCTTCGCCAGCGCGTTCGGCGTCGGTTCGATGATGCTGATCTTCTACACGGATATCAAGAACATTCCCATTGACCTGTACGAGGCCGCCGCCATCGACGGTGCCGGCCCGGCGCGTCAGTTCTTCAGCATTACGTTGCCAATGATCACCCCGACCATCCTGTTCAATCTCATCACGTCAATCATCAGTTCGTTCCAGCAGGTCACCCTGGTCATGCTGCTGACGAACGGTGGTCCGATGAAGTCCACATATTTCTACGGACTGATGACCTACAACAACGCCTTCCAATTCCACACGCTCGGCTACGCCTCCGCCAACGCATGGGTCATGTTCATCATCATCCTGCTGCTTAGCGCGCTGGTGTTCAAATCTTCCGATACGTGGGTGTTCTACGAGTCCACGGCAAACAAGAACAAGGCCAAGAAGGGTAAGAAGGCAAAGGGCAAGGAGGTAGCGCGATGAAGATGTCGCTCCGTTCCAAGGTCGTGATCTACGCCCTGCTCGTCATGGTGGCGATCTACTTCCTCTCCCCGTTCGTCTACATGCTGTTCTCCACGTTCAAGACATCGGCTGAGGCCATCGCCTATCCGCCGAGTCTGTTCCCGAAGGAATGGCAATGGGAGAACTATGCGAAAGCATGGGATGCGCAGCCGTTCGGCAAGTACCTGCTTAACTCGGTGATTGTCACCGTGCTCAACACGCTCGGCACTGTGCTCTCCTGCTCGCTGGTCGCCTACGGTTTCGCCCGCTACAACTTCAAGGGCAAGAACATCCTGTTCATGATTCTGCTGAGCACGATGATGATTCCGTGGGACGTCACCATGATCCCGCAGTACATGGAGTTCAAGGCTTTCGGCTGGATCAACACATTGCTCCCGCTGATTGTGCCCTCGTTCTTCGGCTCCGCGTATTACATCTTCCTCATGCGCCAGTTCCTGCTCGGCGTGCCCAAGGAATACGAGGAGGCTGCGCGCATCGACGGCTGCAACGACCTGCAGATCTGGTGGAAGGTGTACATGCCCATCATGCGTCCCTGTCTGATTCTGGTGGGTGTGCTCAACATGATCACCGTATGGAACGACTACCTCGGACCGCTCATCTTCCTGCAGGACCGCAGCAAGTACACGCTGGCGTTGGGCTTGGCCTCGTTCAAGGGCGTGCACCAGACCCAGATCATCCCGATGCTGTGCATCACCGTGGTGATGATCATCCCGCCCGTGGTTGCGTTCCTTTCCGGCCAGAAGTACATCGTCGAAGGTACCTCAGGTTCCATCAAGTAATACCGTTGGCGGGCCAAGGGTGGCTGAGCCCCATTGCTCGGTCACTCCTGTGGTCGCCTGAACTGTTTCCGGGGCGAATGATGCCCCCACGCACGAAATGTTTCGGGCCATCGGTCTCGGCCCGGGCCAAGTGCGCTCAAACCGCACCAAGGAGTATGACACCATGATTCGCGATTCGTTTTCCACCGCACTCGGGTTCGAGCTGCCAACAGACGGCTGGATGGTGAGCGAGGACGCTTATGAGCCTGACCGCAACCTGCAGTACGAGAGTCTGTTCGCCCTATCGAACGGATATCTGGGCATTCGTGGCAGCCATGAGGAAGGGAACAAGCCCACGTTGCCTTACCTGTACGTCAACGGGGTGTTCGACAAGTCCGAAACGTTCATGAAGGAACTTGCGACATTGCCCAACTGGCTTGGCATCCGCCTGTACGTGGAAAAGCAGCTCATCGGTGTCGACGAATGCGAGATCCTCGAATACCGTCGTGCACTTGACCTGAAGCACGCGGCTTTGGTCAAACGGGTGCGTCTGCGTGACCCGAAAGGACGTGAAACCCTGATTGAAGGCGTACGTTTCGTCAGCCGTGCGCATGCACATCGTATGGCTGTGCGACTGTGGGTCACGCCGCTCAATTACTCAGGTCTAATCGAAGTGGAGCAGATTACCGACGGCTCCATCATCAACTTCTATGATGCGCCCCGTTTCAAGGTCAAGCACACCGTTGTCACCGCCAATGAGCCGCTCGGTGAGAACGGGGTGTATATGGAGGTCGCCACGCGTGATGAGAATCTGCACGTGGGTGTCGGCAGCCATCTTGAAGGCACCTGCCGAGATCGGGATGTGTTGGGCAATCGTGTGTTCCATGCCTTTGGCGAGCAAGGCGTTGAATTCTGCGACTTCCGTGCCGATGAAGGCGACAGCGTGGTGCTGACCAAATACGTGGCAATGTTCGATGGACGTGACACTCCGGCCGACGAACTGCACGCCACCACCTGCCGTGAGGTCGAGGACTTCGTTGCCGAAGGGTTCGAGCGTGAATTCGAGGTTCATGCCGATATTTATCGCAAGATGTGGGGGCAGGCCAACATCGATATCGAGGGAGATCCTGAGCTTGATCGTGCGATTCGGTTGAACGTATTCCACCTGATGAGTACCGCCAACGAACATGATGACCGGGTCAATGTGGGTGCCAAGCTGCTCACCGGCGAAGAATATGGCGGCCACGCCTTCTGGGACACCGAACTGTTTATGCTTCCGTTTTTCGCTTATGTGTTCCCCCAGACGGCCCGGCACCTCGAGTCCTACCGGTACCGTCTGCTCGGCGCAGCCGAGGCCAACGCGGCCAAGAACGGATTCCAGGGTGCGCAATACCCGTGGGAATCCGCTGATGATGGCAGCGAACAATGCCCGGACTGGACCATCGAGCCGGATGGCACCTGCTACCGCTGCTATGTGGCCGTCTATGAGCATCACGTGACAGCTGCCGTGGCTTTCGGCATCGCGAACTACGCGACCATCACCGGGGATACCTCGTTCCTATACGGTCGTGGTGCCGAGATTCTCACGCAGACCGCCCGTTTCTGGGCAAGCCGGTGCGAATGGAAGGAAGACGCCGGACGTTACGAAATCACCCAGGTAACCGGTCCCGACGAATGGCATGAGCCCGTCGACAACAATACGTACACCAACTATTTGGCGCGTTGGAACATGAGATATGTAATCGCGCTCGTCGACCGCATGCAGCGCGAACATCCGGACGACTATGCGGCACTGATTGCCGCCACCGGATTGACGGATGCCGAGCTTGCATCGTGGGATGCCATACAGTCGAAGATCTATTTGCCCCGCAAGGAGGACACCGACCTGCTCGAACAGTTCGAGGGCTATTTCGATCTGGAGCCGGTGACCATCGAAGAATACGACAAGAACGACTGGCCGGTACGGCCTGCGGCGCTCAAGCAATTCAAAACCAGCGAGACGCAGATCATCAAACAACCTGATGTGGTGATGCTGCTGCACCTGCTCGGCAACGAATTCTCCCAGCAGGAAATCGAAACCAACTATCATTACTACGAAAAGCGCACGTTGCATGGGTCGTCATTGAGCCCCAGCATCTACGCGATCATGGGATTGAAGGTTGGAGACGATTCCAAGGCCTACCGCTATCTGCGACGTGCGGCTATGCTCGACCTGCTCAACCTGCAGCGCAACACCCGTGAGGGCATCCACGCGGCCAATGCCGGTGGCGTATGGCAAACGGTCGTGTTCGGGTTCGCCGGAGTGAACATGGACGACGATGGCGTATTGTCCATCACGCCCCACATGCCCCACGAATGGTCGTCGCTGACATTCCGTCTGCACAACCGGGAGTCGTGGCTCGAGATTCGTGTCGGTGCGACCAATGGTGTCGATGTGGAGGTGCTTGACGGACCGTCCGCCATCTTACGCATCAACGGCGAGACCGTGACCGTGCCCGGCGTGAAGGATGTGTCATGAAGCGGGGTATGGCCGTTGCCGGCCTGATTGTCGTGACCGCGATTTGGGGCGGTGGATTCGTCGCCAGCGATATCGCGCTCAATAGCCTGACGCCCATGCAGATCATGGCCATCCGATTCCTGCTTGGTGCGGTGCTGATGAGCTTTATTAGCGTACGCGAGTTCCGGAACATCAATCTCAAAGAAATTGGTGCCGGTGTGCTTATGGGCATCGCGCTGTTCGCGGCCTTCGCGCTGCAGATTATCGGCCTGCAATACACCACGCCGTCCAAGAACGCATTTCTCACCGCATTGAATGTGGTGATGGTGCCGTTCATCGCCTTCCTGGTGCTGCGCAAACGCGTCGGATGGCGTGGCGTACTGGGGGCCTGCTTGTCCGTTGTCGGCGTGGCGGTGCTTTCGTTGAACGGCAATATGACGCTCGGTTTGGGAGACGCACTGTCACTGCTGTGCGCGGTTGGCTTTGCCTTCCAAATCTTCTTCACCGGTCTGTTCGTGCAGCGGTACCGTGCGACGGTTCTCAACTGCGTGCAGATGGTCACCGCATTCGTGCTGTCTGTGGTTGCGATGGTGGCTATGGGCCAGGTGCATCTGACGCCGACGACCGACGGATGGTGGAGTGTGCTGTACCTCGGTGTGGTCAGTACCACCATCTGCTATCTGTTGCAGACCGCCTGCCAGCAGTATATCGACGAGACCAAAGCCGCGATCATCCTGTCAATGGAGTCCGTGTTCGGCACACTGTTCTCCATTCTGCTGCTAGGCGAGGTGGTCACCCCACGCATGATTGTCGGATGCACGATCATCCTCGTGGCGGTCGTCATCTCCAATCTGGCTGCGTCCTCCGAAGACGAACAGCCCACAGACACGCCTGTTCCCGAACCATCCGGCGAGGTTTCGGGTTGATTGCCCGTCTGATTCACGCCATACACACCACAATCATTCGCAAATGAGCAAAGGAGCCATCCATGCGTTATCAAGCCATCATTTTCGATCTCGACGGCGTAATCTGCCGTACCGACCAATACCATTACCTGGCATGGAAGCAGGTGGCCGACGAGCTCGGCATTCCCTTCGACGAGCAGGTGAATGAACGGTTGCGCGGCGTGAGCCGTATGGCCAGCTTCGATATCATCCTCGAACGGTATGACGGCACAATGAGTGACGAAGAGAAGATTCATTGGACCGACAAGAAGAACGAGATATACAAGTCCATGCTTACGCAGATGGGACCCGACGACATGTTGGAAGGTGTGGCCGACACACTGCACAAGCTCTGTGCCATGGGACTTGACCTTGCCATCGGCTCATCCAGCCGGAACACGAAATTCATCCTTGGCCAGCTGGGATTGTCGGATTTCTTCGATGCCATTTCAGACGGTACGAACATTACCCGTTCCAAGCCCGACCCCGAAGTGTTCGTCAAGGCGGCCGAATTTCTGAACCGCGCGCCTGCGGAGTGTTTGGTGGTCGAGGACGCCGAAGCCGGTTTGCAAGCCGCGACTGCCGGAGGTATGGACTCCGCCGCATTCGGCGAGATCGCCATACGTTCCGGGCTTGGCACATGGAACTTGGAACGGTTCTCCGATCTGATCGGCATTGTCGCCTAATCCCAGAAGCGTCAACCACGACCCGCAACGATTCGGATTGCTGGTAATCCCACTTGTATACGTCCGTCATCGGGCGTATACGAGTGGAAGAATGCCGATTTGCGGGATGTGGCGGACTTGCGCAAAGGAGTACATCACATGATGAGTAAGCAGAACGATTGGGAGAATCCCTCCCTGACCGGTCGTAACCGTCTTGCCCCGCACGCCTATTTCTTCGGATATGAGTGTGAGGCGGATGCCTCTACCTATGAGCGCGAACGCTCATACGGTTATCAGAGCCTGAGCGGTGCATGGCGGTTCCGCCTATTCAATGGCCCGGCCACCGTGCCACAGCAGGCGTTGCTGTCAATCGCCGATGATTGGGATGAGGTGCAGGTGCCGCATATGTGGCAGTTTGACGGGTATGGGGGTCTGCACTATACCGACGAGCCGTTCCCGTTCCCCGTCGACCCGCCGCTGGTGCCGTCCACCACGCCTACGGGCGTGTACCAGCGGATGGTGAATATGCAGCCGGCTGCAGATGGTGAGCGCATTATTCTGCGTTTCGATGGTGTGGACAGTTATGCTGAGATTCATGTCAATGGCACATACGTCGGCATGACGAAGGGCTCTCGCTTGTCGGCGGAATTCGACGTGACCGATGCGGTGCATGCGGGGTTGAACCTGTTCGTGGTCACGGTGCTGCAGTATTCGGATGGTACCTATCTTGAGGATCAGGATATGTGGTGGGCATCCGGCATCTTCCGTGACGTGTATGTGGTCAGACGACCTCAGACGCATCTCAAGGACTTCATGGTTCGTACTCATCGTGTGGATGATACGCTCGCACGGGTCACCGTGCAGGCTTGGACCGAAGGGGAGTCCTGCGTCGAATGGACCATTCTGCGTGACGGGAATATCGTGTCCGCCGCGCATTCGGATCCGGGCGAACGTGCCGTAATGAATATTCCTGCGCCCGAATATTGGAATCCCGAACATCCGTTCCTGTATGACATGCGTATGCGCATCGTCGGGCGGGACGGTTCTGACGAAATCGTGCCGCATCACCTCGGACTGGCCGAAGTCACCGTCGAGGATGGGCTGATGTACCTGAACGGATCGTACTTCACCATGCACGGGGTCAACCGGCACGATAGCGACCCGAGGCATGGGCGTGCGGTCAGTATGGAGCGCGTGCGCCGTGATTTGGAAATGATGAAACGGCACAACATCAACGCCGTGCGTACGTCACACTATCCCAACGATCCGCGGTTCTATGAGATGTGCGACGAACTGGGCCTTATGGTCATGGCCGAAACCGATTTGGAATGTCACGGATTCGAAAACGTGGGCGACATCGCACTCATCACCGATGACCCGGCATGGGAAGTTCCCTATGTCGATCGCATCGAGCGGCATGTGATGCAGCAGCGCAACCATGTCTCCATAGTAATGTGGTCTTTGGGCAATGAGTCTGGATTCGGATGCAATTTCCGTGCCGCTGCTGAACGGTGCCGGCAACTTGACCCATCTCGTCCTGTTCATTATGAGGAAGATCGTTTCGGCGAATCGGTGGACGTGCTGTCGACCATGTATTCGCGTGTCTCCCAGATGAACGATTTCGGAGAGCATCCGGCTAATAAGCCTCGTGTGATCTGCGAATACGGGCACTCGATGGGCAACGGTCCCGGTGGGCTGAGCGAATACCAGCAGGTGTTCGACCGTTGGCCGAGTATCCAGGGCCATTTTGTCTGGGAATGGTCCGATCATGCGGTGGCAATGAGAGGGGATCGTTTGGCGCTATTGGCCGAGCGTGAGGTGCAGGCCAAAGGCGTGGACCCTAATGGGCTGGACGACCTGTGGTATGCCTACGGCGGGGATTTCGGCGATTACCCCACCGGCGGAAACTTCTGCGTGGACGGTCTGGTGTTCCCCTGGCAGGAGCCCAGTCCGGGGCTTGCTGAATATCGGCAGGTGATTTGCCCGGTGAAGGTCAGCTGCACCTATACCGAGGAGGATGGCACCGCTCTGCTTGGCATTGATAGTCGTCGGTATTTCACTGATTTGTCCGACACTCGGCTGCGGGTGTCTATAAGTGTGGATGGTGAAACCGTGGACACGACACTGCTGGAGGTGGGGCCCGTGCCCCCGCTCGGTCACATGGACATACCGTTGCGCCGTGAAGCGCTGCTGGAACACCATGGCGGTGAAGCGATGCTCACGGTTACCGTGCTGTCCGTGGAACAGCATGAGTGGTGTGATCCGGATGAGCCGCTGGGCTCCTACCAGTTCCGGCTGCATGCCGGTCAGGGTGGCTATGGCCCGGTGCGTTCGAATGATGGGTCGGCGCTCGCCGTGACCTCTCCCGTTCGCCAAACATTGTCCACCGTCGAAGACGAACGGTATCTGACCATTCGCGCCGGTGCCATGGTGCTTCGGTTTGACAAGGCGCTCGGTGCCATAGCCAACTGGAGCGATGGCGATCGGAACGTCATTGATTCGCCGATATGTTTCGGCCTGTGGAAACCATTGATCGACAACCTTACGCAGGAATACTCCGCGCTCTGGAAGCCGTATTATCTGGACGTCATGCAGACGGACACTCGTGGCGTTCAATGGCATGCGGAACGCGACCAGGTGATCATCGAGGTCGAGCAGCGTCTCGCCGCTCCTGTGGTATTGGCCGGCATGCGAACGAGACTGACCTACACAGTGCATGCCGACGGCCATGTTGACGTCGCGGTGACCGCCACCGCCTATGGCGACTACCATGACATCATTCCGCGCCGAGGCCTGTCCTTCACTATTCCGCGGGATTGCAGGCAGGTCGCTTGGTACGGGCACGGCCCGGGCGAGAACTACCCGGATTCCCTCGCCGCCAATCCAGTGGGCGTGTGGACGAATGACGTGGATGCCATGTTTACGCCCTATGTGATGCCGCAGGATTGCGCGAATCACGAAGGCACCCGCTGGGTAACGTTCCGCGACGGAAACGGGAACGGTGTGATGGTGACGCGGACGGCGCCGGCCGATGGTGAGTCCGAGGCGTTCTCCTTCTCCGCGTGGCCGTACAGCTGCGCTGATATCGACAAAGCCAAGCATGTGAACGAGCTGCCTGAGGGTCATGGATCGGTTACCGTCAACATCAATGATGGCGTGTTAGGTCTCGGATCAAATTCCTGGGGTAGCGAGGTGCTTGATTCGTACCGTATTCGATTTGAGGATTGTGCGTTCTCCTTTACGCTGACGCCGATTCACGACGACGAACACGTCAGCCGCAATCCGAACTGTGGTGCGGGTGCAGTCGGTAAGGAGGTGCAGTGATGCGACTATACGACAGCTTGGAAATGTTCGATACCGGATTGTCTCATGTGCGCAAATGGATGCGATGCGGTCAAGCCATTAGGCAATCGACCCGTCTGCCGTTGGACACCGCGTATTCGCTCGGCGATTCGCTGACCTTCTGGGCGGTACCGGCAGGCGCGCTCGCTGATGATCGTTATGTCGGGCACCGCCGGTACCACACGGTGCTCTCGCCCATCGACGAGCCGTTAGCCGTGTATGTCCGCGCAAAAACGGCATTGCGGCCAGCCGGTGCATACAGCGACGTTTCGGATCGCGAATGGTTTGGCCTGCCGAATGACGATGAGGAAGGCGTACCATGCGTCGTGCCTGTCGGGGGTGTCCTGATTATGGAAGAATGCGAAGCGATGCGCATTAACGCCACTCCCGAGGCCGTGGGTCGCGTATCGGTGGTCCGCGTCACGGTGGAGGGGTTCACGTTCCCCAATAAATAAGAGATAATTCAGGTCCTGTGCGGGTGTTCCAATCGCCCGTTCAGGAAGATGCCAGCCGGCCGACCGTTCCATGAAACGGTCGGCCGACTTCGTTTTTCCGTGTACGGTTATTACAGTGAAGAGTCTGCTATGCCGTATGCGCGGTATTGCATTGCCAGCATGGCCGCATCCTGTGTTCTCGTTGGAGAACTCGTTGCGGGGAACCAATAAAGAAAGGAGTCGAGCAATGGCAGCACTACGTGGTCCGGATAGTTCCGAGGATGAACGTCGTTTGGGGGAGCAGGCCGTCTTTCCTGAGACCGTCGATGTCAACATTCGTCAGCTTGACCCCATTCCCGCGCCGCGTGCTTTCCTCAGGGAGCAGCCGCTCACCGATGAGATGAGCGAGCTCGTGCTCCACTCGCGGCAGGAAATCCGCGATGTGCTCAACGGCCGCGACGACCGACTGCTCGTCATCGTGGGCCCCTGCTCAATCCACGACCCGAAGGCCGCGCACGAGTACGCAGAAAAGCTGGCTGCCGTCAAGCGCGAGTTGGAAGACCGACTCGTGATCGTGATGCGCGTGTACTTCGAGAAGCCGCGCACCACCATCGGCTGGAAAGGCCTCATCAACGACCCCGATCTGGACGGTCGCTTCAATATTCGTAAGGGCATGTGGCTGGCCCGCAAGGTGCTCACCGACGTGCTGAGCCTCGGCCTGCCCGCCGCCACCGAATGGCTTGACCCCATCACCCCGCAGTACATCTGCGACGCGATCAGCTGGGGTGCCATCGGCGCGCGTAACACCGAATCCCAAGTCCACCGCGAACTGGCCAGTGGCCTGTCCATGCCGGTGGGCTTCAAGAACTCCACCGACGGCTCCATCAAGGCCGCCGCCGATTCCTGTTTCGCGGCCGGCTTCGAGCATCACTTCCTGTCCATTAACTTGGACGGTCGCGTGATTTCCGCCGAAACCAAAGGCAACCCGGATTGCCATCTGGTTCTGCGCGGCTCCAGCCACGGCCCGAACTACGATGCCGAATCCGTGCGTCAAGCTCTGGAAGACCTCAAGGTTTCCAAAGCGTCCGGCCCGAGCCAGCATGGCCTCGTCATCGATGCCGCCCACGGCAACTGCGGCAAAGACGAAAACCGCGAAGCCGAAGTCATCGAAGAGATCGCTGAGCGCCTGGCGCACGGCGAACAAGGCATCACCGGCGTAATGATGGAAAGCTTCTTGGTCGGCGGTCACCAAAAGCCGGCCCCGCTCGACCAGTTGGTCTACGGTCAGTCCGTCACCGACTCTTGCGTGCCGTGGGAACGCACCAACGAACTGCTGCACACCCTAGCCGACGCCGTCACCGCTCGCCGCTCGGCTAAATAGCTTTGTCTTTGTAAAAATGCTCACTGAGACCCACTCAGTGAGCATTTTTTGCCAATAACGGTGGTCATGTCAGTTTGTTCCCGTGACACCTTATCCTTGGGAAGGATACTGACCCAAGGAGAGATGTTATGCAGCAGCAGGAGGAAGCAGCACATTCGCTGCATCCGTTGCAAGTCGGTCCGCAGCCGTTGAACACCCCAGAAGAGCTTCGCGCCATTCGTCAGGCGATGGGGGAGGGGAAGAACCCGCTCGTTGCCACTGATGTGCCGCGTTGGGAAGATCAGGTGGGTGTCAGTCGCATCATCAACCGCCGCGTATTGGAGTTGGAGCCGCTGCCCACGCCCGCGCAAGTGCTCGCTGAACTCCCGCTGACTGATCAGGCTCAGGAAATCGTCGCCTACTCGCGTGATGAGATTCGCGCGTGCCTGTACGGCCAAGACGACAGGCTGTTGGTCATCGTCGGCCCCTGTTCGGTTCATGACCCGAAGGCCGCGCTGGACTACGCGCGCCGATTGGCCAAGCTGAAAGATGAGCTCGGTGAACAGCTGCTCATCGTCATGCGCGTGTACTTCGAGAAGCCGCGCACTACCATTGGCTGGAAGGGCCTGATCAACGACCCGGATATTGATGGCAGCCACAATATTCGCAAGGGCCTGTTGCTTGCTCGCAAAACCTTGCTTGGTGTGCTGAAGGAAGGATTGGCGGCCGCCACGGAATTTCTGGAGCCCACCAGCCCGCAGTTCATCTCGGACGCGGTGAGTTGGGGCGCCATTGGTGCGCGCAACACGGAAAGCCAGATCCACCGCCAATTGGCCAGCGGGCTTTCCATGCCGGTCGGCTTTAAGAATGCCACTGACGGCTCGGTGAAGGCAGCGGTCAACGGTTGCTTCGCCGCTGCTCAGCAGCACACGTTCTTCGGCATTGACCATCTGGGGCGTGCCTGCGCAGTCGAGACCCTTGGCAACCCGGACTGCCATGTGGTGTTGCGCGGCTCGATTCACGGCCCGAACTACGATGCCGAATCCGTGGCCAAAGCCATGGAAGACGTACGCGCCGAAATGCCCGCCGAATCCGCAGCCTCGCATGGTCTGATTGTTGATTGCTCGCACGGTAACTCCGGCAAGGACGAACATCGTCAGGCCGAAGTCGTGCGCAATATTGCCAGCAGAATTGCAGCTGGCGAACAGGGTATTACCGGCATCATGATGGAAAGCTTTATTGAAGGAGGCAATCAGAAGGCCGCGCCGCTTGATCAGCTGGTCTATGGCAAGTCGATTACTGACAAGTGCATCAGCTGGGAAGAAACCGAGGCCTTGCTGCGCGAGCTTGCGGAAGCCGTAGCCACACGGCGTTGGCACTGAGTTGCGTCATCGGCTCTCTCGCGGGAGCAATGCAACGAAACGTCTCTACCCCTCAGCCTGCCATTCGGCGGCCACCTCCCCTGACAAGGGGAGCCGAAAGTGTTGTGAAAGGAACTTACGTATGGGTATGAAAACTGTAGCTATTATTGGCGCATTGGATGAGGAAGTGGCGCTGATCGCCAAATCGCTCACGCATGTGACGCACACCGCCAAGGGCAGCCTTGACATCGTGTCCGGCACGGTCGACTCCTTCGGTTCTGACGTCATCAAGGTTGCCGCAACGGTAGGCGGCATGGGACTGGTCAATGCGGCCGCCACCACGCAGCTGCTGATTGACGAGATTGCCCCGGACGCCGTGATTTTCAGCGGCATCGCCGGCAACCTCAACACCCACCTGCACATCAACGACGTGGTGCTCGGCGGCACCCTGCGCTACCTCGACACTGACATGCGGCTCGTAGGCCAGTGGAAGCCCGGCACTGCGGACGCTCCGGTGGAGGAATTCCACTCTGATGACCGTCTGCTGGAAGTCGCCGACGAGGCGCTTGCCAATGCGGGCATTACCCACATCACCGGCATCATCGCCTCCGGCAACTACTTCGTGGACACGCCCCAAAAGGTCGAGGAGGTAATCCGCCTCACCGGGGCTGCCGCCGTGGAGATGGAAGGCGCCGCCGTGGCACAGGTCGCCGCCCGCAATAACGTGCCGGCACTGGTGATTCGTGCCCTTTCCGACAACGCCGACACCGATTACGAGGTATTCAAGGAGTTCGACATCTCCGAATACGCCGATACCGCCGCCCGTCTGGCTGTCGACATCGTCAAGCGCCTGTAACTGGTCACCTCCAAGTTCGGCGTTGCCGGTGTGGGCTGGTACATGGCCATCATGACTGCCCTCGCTCTGCTCGCTCTGTTCCTGATCAAGGAAAGCAAGCACAAGGACTACGAGCTGTAAATAGAGCTCCCCATATTATGCTCCCGCCAGCGGGAGCATTTTGTTATGTCGTCCCGCCAAAAATGAACAATAGACGCACTTACGTAGTTTAGGCATCTCACTACGCCTCGCACGTTTTACTCTGGAAATCATGGGTATCTGGCAGATCGTCGTGATTGTGGTGCTCGCCGCGCTGATACTGGTGTGGGTTGCCGTCATCGCCTACAACAAAGGCCGCGTTTCAGGCCGGCTCGCCGCCGAACAGGACCTGTCCGGCGACGAGGATACGCATTCTCTATTCGGTGATGATGCGCCCGTGCGCCCCACCGAGCGTCGCCTGATTGAAGTCCTGCCCGAAGCCCTGATCGTCACCGACCGCAACGGTCTGGTCCAATATTCAAGCCCCGGCTCAGTGCCATTCGGCCTAGTCTCCGGCGACCGACTCAACTCGCGTGAAGTCGAGGACATCCTCACTCAGGCCGCCGCCGACGGTGGCATGCGTGAGCGTGAGGTTCAGCTGCCGGTCAATCGCAATTCCTATCCGTCCTCTAATGGCCGAGGACTGGAGGCCGGCCAGTCACGCCCGTCCAACACGCTGTATTTGCGTGTGCGCATTGGCGATATCGGCGATGACCTGTACGCCATCTTCATCAACGACATGTCCGAGCAGCGCCGTTTCGAGGCCGTCCGCCGTGACTTTGTGACCAACGTTTCGCACGAACTCAAGACTCCGGCCGGTGCCATCGCGCTACTGGCCGAAACCGTGACCGACGCCGCCGATGATCCGGACGCCGTACGGTATTTTTCCGGCCGTATCTCCAAGGAATCCGCGCGCCTGACTGAACTGGTGCATCATCTTATCGACTTGCAGAAAGCCCAAAGCCCGCAAAGCGTGATCGATGCGCGGCGCATTTCCGCGCTGGATGTGGCACGCGCCGCCATCGCCGCCAATCAGACCCAAGCCGACTCCCGCCATGTGGATATCCGACTGAGTGTCAACGGACAGTCAGTACCCACGAAGGTCGAGGAGCCGGCCGATGGCGAAGGTTCCTTGGAAGAATCAGGCAGCCCAGCCACGAACGGTCCGATGATCAAGGCCGACAAAGAGGCCATGCAAACCGCCGTCAAGAACCTCGTAGAGAACGCCATCCATTACTCGCCCGAACACACCACTGTGGCGGTCGGCGTGGGGGAGCGCGATGGCAAAGTCACCATTCGCGTGGTCGATCAGGGCATCGGCATCCCCGCCAAATCGCTGGACCGCATTTTCGAGCGATTCTACCGGGTCGACCCGGCCCGTTCGCGCGAGACCGGCGGTTCGGGACTCGGCTTGGCCATCACCAAGCACTGCGTGCAGGAGAACGGCGGTCGGATTTCGGTCTGGTCGCGTACGGGGGAGGGGTCGACGTTCACCATCGAGCTGCCGGCCGCCCCGGATGAGGATGACGACGAGGCCCGGTCGGACGAGTCGACACAAGCGTAGGGCCTTGGTTGGTGCCCGACATGGTGCCATTCCATTGCCACACAATCACACAGTGGGCTAGGTGCGCACACCGC
>ENA-UESG01001170-UESG01001170.1-human-gut-metagenome-genome-assembly--contig:-NODE-1170-length-18780-cov-9.021815_pt1 | contig 18780 bp, 10 predicted proteins | sample MGYA00243002_ERZ508003 | MGnify/ENA primary metagenome ERZ508003 (study PRJEB26167, sample SAMN06115514) | human gut metagenome | host: Homo sapiens | place: China:Shanxi | collected 2015-12-02... | reverse complement strand
AAATTATATAGTGTTATTTTATTAACAATTTCTTGTTTCAATCACTAATAATTTTGTACCTTTACAAGCAATTTTGAAACAACACTTATACTAATCTCTAAATAGTTATGGCAAATACCAAACGTGAAAAGCTGTTCACCGAATTCCCGCCGGTCCCGACCGAGAAGTGGGAGGAAGTGATTACGGCCGACCTGAAAGGTGCTGATTACGAGCGCAAACTGGTATGGAAAACGGGCGAAGGATTCAACGTCCGTCCCTACTACCGCGCCGAGAACCTCGAAGGCATCAAGTTTCTGGGCTCGCAGGCAGGCGAGTTCCCTTACGTACGGGGTACACGCGCACACAACCGCTGGCGCGTACATCAGACCGTAAGCGTCGTATGCCCCAAGGAGGCAAACGCCGAGGCGCTGAAGATCCTCAACGCAGGTGTCGATTCGCTCGGCTTCTGCATCGCATCGGAGGCTTTCACCGCCGCCGACCTCGACACGCTGCTTGGCGAGATCTGCATTCCGGCCGTCCAGCTGACCTTCTGCGGTCAGAAAACGGCCGACGTAGCCGAGCTCGTACTGGCGAAGATCGAAAAAGAGGGCATCGCCAAAGAGGATGTCCGCATCGCGTTCTGCATCGACCCGCTGGTCAAGGGCCTCTCGACCAAAGGCGACTTCTGCTCGCCCAACGGCGAGAAGTGCTTCGCCCGCATCGCAGAGCTGATCCGCAAGACCAAAGAGTACAAGCACATCCGCGTGGTGACCGTATCGGGTCAGATCTTCGGCAACTCCGGTTCGACCATCGTCGAGGAGCTGGCCTTCGTCCTTTCGGCAGGCCATGACTACCTCGTACGCCTGACGGACGCAGGACTGACGATCGAGGAAGCCGCACGCAAGCTGCGCTTCTCGTTCTCGGTAAGCTCCAACTACTTCATGGAGATCGCAAAATTCCGTGCGGCGCGCATGCTGTGGGCCAACATCGTCAAGGGCTACAATCCCGAAAAGAACTGCGCCTGCAAAATGCAGATCCACGCCGAGACGTCGAAGTGGAACCAGACCGTATACGACCCCTATGTAAACATGCTGCGCGGCACGACCGAAGCCATGTCGGCCGCAATCGGCGGCGTATATTCGCTGGAGGTTACGCCCTTCGACGCATCGTTCGAAAACCCGACCGAGTTCTCGAAGCGCATCGCCCGCAACGTCGAACTGCTGCTCAAGCACGAGTCGCACTTCGATCAGGTGGTAGACCCGGCCGGCGGTTCGTACTACATCGAGAACCTCACGCAGTCGATCGCCGCCGAGGCGTGGAAGCTCTTCCTCGAAATCGAGGAGAAGGGCGGCTACACCGAAGCCTACAAGGCAGGCTTCATCGCCGAGCGCATCAAAGCGTCGGCCGCAGCCAAGGACAAGAACATCGCAACGCGCCGCCAGATACTGCTCGGCGCCAACCAGTATCCCAACTTTACGGAGGTCGCCGGCAAGGAGATCACCGCCGAGTCCGTTACGCGCAAGCAGGCCGAGGGCAACGTGCTCGTTCCCTACCGCGGCGCCATGGCGTTCGAGGAGATGCGCCTGCATGTCGATCGCAGCGGCAAGGAGCCGAAGGCATTCATGCTGACGTGCGGCAATCTGGGCATGGCCCGCGCCCGCTCGCAGTTCTCGTGCAACTTCTTCGCATGCGCCGGCATCAAGGTGATCGACAACACCTACTTCAAGTCGATCGAGGAGGGCGTGAAAGTCGCGCTGGAGTCGAAAGCCCAGATCGTCGTGGTCTGCGCCAGCGACGACGACTATGCCGAGGCCGCTCCCAAAATCAAGGAGCTGCTCGGCGGCAAGGCGATCCTCGTGGTTGCCGGAGCACCCGCCTGCGCACCCGAACTCGAAGCGCAGGGCATCACCAACTTCATCAACGTGAAGTCGAACGTCTTGGAAACACTTAAGTTCTACCTTAAAGAGATGGGAATCTAATCATGAGAGCTAAATTTTCAGAACTGACATATGACGCAGGCCAGCAGAAGAGCTGCTGCGCCTCGAAAGGCTGCGGACAGGTCGAGCCGTGGCTGACGGCCGAACGCATTCCCGTCAAGGGCGCCTATACGGCCGAAGACCTCGAAGGCATGGAGCACCTGAACTATGCGGCAGGTATCGCCCCCTTCCTGCGCGGTCCCTACTCGACGATGTACGTGATGCGTCCGTGGACCATCCGCCAGTATGCGGGTTTCTCGACCGCCGAGGAGTCCAACGCATTCTACCGCCGCAACCTTGCCGCAGGCCAGAAGGGTCTGTCGGTGGCGTTCGACTTGGCTACGCACCGCGGTTACGACGCCGATCACCCGCGCGTGGTGGGCGACGTGGGCAAGGCCGGCGTGTCGATCTGCTCGGTCGAGGACATGAAGGTGCTTTTCAACGGCATTCCGCTCGACAAGATGTCGGTGTCGATGACCATGAACGGCGCCGTGCTGCCCGTGCTGGCCTTCTACATCGTAGCCGGACTGGAGCAGGGCTGCACGCTCGACCAGCTGGCCGGTACGATCCAGAACGACATCCTCAAGGAGTTCATGGTGCGCAACACCTATATTTATCCCCCTGAGTTCTCGATGCGCATCATCGCCGACATCTTCGAGTACACCTCGAAGAACATGCCCAAGTTCAACTCGATCTCGATTTCGGGTTACCACATGCAGGAGGCGGGCGCAACGGCCGACATCGAGCTGGCCTACACGCTGGCCGACGGTCTGGAGTACCTGCGCGCAGGTATCAACGCCGGCATGTCGGTGGACGCCTTCGCACCGCGTCTGTCGTTCTTCTGGGCCATCGGCATGAACCACTTCATGGAGATCGCAAAAATGCGCGCCGCGCGTATGCTGTGGGCCAAGATCGTGAAGCAGTTCGATCCCAAGAACCCCAAATCGCTGGCCCTGCGCACCCACTCGCAGACTTCGGGCTGGTCGCTCACCGAGCAGGACCCGTTCAACAACGTGGCCCGCACGGCCATCGAAGCCATGGGCGCCGCGCTGGGACACACCCAGTCGCTGCACACCAACGCCCTCGACGAGGCGATCGCCCTGCCGACCGACTTCTCGGCGCGTATTGCGCGTAACACGCAGATTTACATTCAGGAGGAGACCAACGTCTGCCGCGAGGTTGACCCGTGGGCAGGTTCTTACTACGTCGAATCGCTGACGCAGGAGATCGCCGACAAGGCTTGGGAGCGTATTCAGGAGGTCGAGAAGCTGGGCGGCATGGCCAAGGCTATCGAGACCGGCATTCCGAAGATGCGTATCGAGGAGGCAGCGGCCCGCAAGCAGGCCCGCATCGACTCCGGCACCGAGAAGATCATCGGCGTGAACGAGTACCGTCTGGAAAAAGAGGCCCCGATCGACATCCTCGCAGTGGACAACACCGCCGTACGCGAGAGCCAGATCAAGCGTCTGAAGGAGCTGCGCGCCAACCGCGACGAAGCCGCCGTGAAGAAGGCGCTGGCCGCGATCACCGAGTGCGTGAAGACTAAGCAGGGCAACCTGCTGGAGCTGGCCGTCGAGGCTGCCAAGGTCCGCGCTTCGCTGGGCGAGATCTCCGATGCCTGCGAAGTCGTCGTAGGCCGCTACAAAGCAGTTATCCGTTCCATTTCAGGTGTATACAGTTCAGAAGTGAAAAACGACAAACAGTTCGAGCGCGCCAAGGAGTTGTGCGCCGAGTTCGCCAAGAAAGAGGGCCGTCAGCCGCGCGTCATGATCGCCAAGCTCGGTCAGGACGGCCACGACCGCGGCGCCAAGGTAGTTGCCACGGGTTACGCCGACATCGGCTTCGACGTCGATATGGGTCCGCTGTTCCAGACACCCGAAGAGGCCGCCAAGCAGGCCGTCGAGAACGACGTGCATGTAGTGGGCGTCTCGTCGCTGGCCGCAGGCCACCTGACCCTCGTGCCGCAGATCATCGCAGAGCTGAAGAAGCTCGGCCGCGAAGACATCATCGTCATCGTCGGCGGCGTGATCCCCGCACAGGACTACGACCAGCTGTATAAGGACGGCGCCGCCGCCATCTTCGGCCCCGGTACGCCGATCGCCACCGCAGCTATCAAGATGCTCGAAATTCTGCTCGCCGACTAAAGCGACTGAAAGCAATAGCGATACCCTCCGGTTTCCCGGAGGGTATTTTTTATCCGTTCGGGGAAAAGAGCGGGAAGGCGGACTATGACGAAATTCCTCGCTTTCGCAAAAACCGACCGATTTACACGAAGCGCACCTCCGAAAACAAAAGGAGCTGTCTAACAAGTCCGATTTTTAGAATTTCACCCCGTCAGATAAAGCTCTGGCAGGGGTGATTTCCAATTTCGGGAACTTGTCAGACAGCCCCTCTGCTTAAATTCGGTGCGGACGGCCTACATGCACGCTTCGAGTATCCGGCGCGCCACGGCGCCGTCCACGTTCTGCGCTTCGCCGTACTTGACGCCGGAGGCATTGAAGCGGCGTTCGATCTCCGCGATCGTCGTTTCGCCGATCCCCTCCTCCGAAAGCCGGGTCGAAAGTCCCAGCGAACGGAAGAATTTTTCGGTGGCTTCGAGCGTACGGTCGATGCGCTCCTCTTCCGAACCGTCGGCAATGCCCCAGATCCGTTCGCCGTATTGGAGCAGTTTTCCGCGCTTCTGCTCCCGGAGCACGCGCAGGGTGCCGTTGATGACGATCGCCAGCGTCGCACCGTGCGTCAGTCCGTGCAGGGCCGTCAGCTCGTGACCGATCATATGCGTCGCCCAGTCCTGCGACACGCCCATGCGGATCATGTCGTTCAGCGCCAGCGTCGCCCCCAGCATATACTCCGACATTACGGCATAATCATGCTGGTTCTCCCGGATTTTCGGAGCGATTTCAATCACCGTATGCAGGATCCCCTCGGCCCAGCGATCCATCAGACGCGACTGGCCGGGCGTGGTCATGTACTGTTCCAGCACATGCACGAAGGTATCGGACAGCCCGCAGGCGATCTGCCGCTGCGGCAGCGAGTAGAGGGTTTCCGGATCGAGAATCGAGAAGACCGGATAATCGCCGTAGAAGGCGTACTTCTCCTTGGTTTCCTGACGCGAAATGACCGAACCCGAATTCATCTCCGAACCCGTAGCCGACATCGTGAGGACGGTGCCCAGCGGAACGGTTTTATCCGCCTGTCCCTTGAGCACGATATCCCACGGATCGCCGTCGTAGAGCAGACCCGCAGCGATGAGTTTCGTACCGTCGATGACCGATCCGCCGCCCACGGCCAGCAGGAAGTCGGAACCGTTCTCACGGCCCAAAGCCACGGCCTCGCGGACCGTCTCGACGGAGGGATTGGGTTCGATGCCCCAGAATTCGACCCAGTCGCGCCCTTCGAGCGCCTTCACGACCTGATCGTAAACCCCGTTGCGGCGCACGCTGCCGCCGCCGAAGGTAATCATGATCTTCTTGTCGGCAGGGATCAGTTTGCCGAGTCTGGCGATCTGTCCTTTGCCGAAAACCAGTTTCGTAGGATTGTGATAAATGAAATTATTCATAACGGTATGCGATAAGTTTTAATACGACTCCTAAATATACACAAAAATAACAAAAAGAACGCCGGAATACTCCGGCGTTCTTTTATGTCTCGAAAATCGGGTTTAGAAATATTTTCCGCGCAGGTCCTGAATCTTGGCCATCTGCTGGATAGCCTGCACCGAGAACTGCTGCGCCATGCTCTCGGCCATAGCCTGCGCACGCACCTTCTCGCCTTCGGCAGTCTGCTTGTCCGAGGTCTGGATGTCGTCCACCTCGAAGACATATACGCCGCTCAGACCTTTGACCGGAGCCGAGAGAACGCCTTTCTCGGTCGTAGACGAGATAGCGCCGATCAGACGAGGCTCGAAACCGGGACCGTTCACATAGAAAGCCCCGAAGGTCACGTTGTCGAAGTCTGCGACTTCGGTTCCGAGACTCTTGGCCTGCTCGTCGAGCGTGGAGCCGGAAAGCTCCTTCACGATATAGTCATACTTCTTGTCGCGGAGTACCTGCGCACGGATCTGAGCCGAAACCTTTTCGAGGGGAGCGAATTCGTTGTCGTCGATCTCGGTCAGCATGGCGATCACATAATCCTTGCCTACCGGGAAGATTTCGGAAACATCGCCCACCTCGGCGCCGTAAGCCCAGCGGGCGACGTCGCGCGAATCCTCAAGACCGCGGATCGTACGTTCGCCCTGCGCCAGCGACGCGATGCGCGGCGTAACGGCGGCAGCCGAAGCGGCGTCGTTGAACGCTTCGACCGAACCTTTGGCGTTCACCGAGAAGGTGCCGGCCTGATTGTGGATGTCGCGGCGGGTAGCGGCCGAAGCCTCGACCGGATAGGTGATCGAAGCGACCTGAACGTGCTTCGACGGTTTGTCGGCACGGTAAACCTGCATCAGCTGAATGGCGTCGCCGGAAGCGATCTTCACGATATCGCCGGTTTTCGCATTGGCAAGCGCTGCAGCGAATTCGCCCGAAAAGGCCGAGAACGGCATGACGCCCACCTCGCCGCCGTTGGCGGCGGTAGCGTCATAAACCGAATACTGCGCAGCGACCTGAGCGAAGTCGGCACCGCCCTTGAGCACGGTCAGCAGACTGTCGGCCAGCGCCTCCTGCGTATAGGGAAGTACGATGTGGCGGATGCCCATCGAGTCGGGAACAATCTTGGTATCCAGCGCACGGGCCATCGTCCACTCGTTGTTCTTCAGTACGGGACCGTAGGTGGCGCCGTCGAGCAGGGCCTTGGCCTCCTCTTCCGAAAGCTGCTTCGCCGAGACGTAGTTGTCGGCGATTTTGCCGTTGCGGTTGGCGCGGACAAACGACTTCAGCTCTTCGGTGGCGGCGAACTGCGCGCCGACCTCGGCGACGCTCTTTTCGAGCGCCAGCATGTCGTCGTCGGTCGGAGAAACCTCGAACACGACATACGAAAGCGCACGCGACGGCGTCTGCTTGAACATGTTCTTGTGGCTGTTGTAATACGCCTTGATGTCGCTCGACTTGAGCTGAATCAGCGAATCGGGAACAGCCGAGTATTTCTTACCGGCCCACTTGCCGGCATAGGTGTTGTTGGCGGAGTTCACACCGTTGGCCACTTCGAGCGAGTTGACATACACACCGCCCTTGATCAGGCCGAGGAACTTGGCGACCTCGCGCTCCATGCGGGCCTGCTCGTTGAGCTGCGCCCAAGCCTGCTGCGCCTGCGCGTTGGCTTCGGCCTCGGAGAGGAACTGGTGAACGGCGGCGACGTTGTACTCACCCGTGCGGGGATCCGCGAAGGCATTGTAGAAAGCCTGCGAAGGATGCTGGCCGCTGACCATCGACATACGTTCAGGCTCGGTAACGCGAAGGCCCATCTTGTCGAATCCGGGAGTCAGCACGTATTTGCCGATCAGGGCCTGCCATGCAGCGTTGGCAAGCATCGCCGACTGCTGTTCGTTGCTCTCCTGAGCACCGCTCTGCGCCTTGACCTGCTCGTACTGGTTGTAATACTCCGAATAGTTGATCTTTTCACCGTCGATAACACCGACCCGGGGGTCGTTGCCTGAGAAGCCCATTTCGGTCTTCAGGGAGAGAATGAAAGCCAAGAGGGCGCCTGCGATGACAATCGACAGCACGATGCCGAACTTGGTGCGTAAAGTGTTTAAACTTGCCATATAAATTGTAAATTATTCGTATTGTTTCGAATTAGCAGTCAAAGGTAGTAAATTTATTCGGAAAAGGCCCTTATTATGCCATAAAAATTCTCACAACTTCCGGACCCGCGCCAAGTCGATCCGCGAACGCGTCGTACGCAGGATTCGCACCTGCAGACCGCCGACGAAAACGGTCTCGCCGGCCGTGGGAATCCCCTCGTAATTGAAGATGATGAAACCCGCCAGCGTATCGTATTCGCGGCTCTCCTCGATACCCAGACCGTATTTCTCATTGAGGTATTTCACTTCGAGACGGCACGAGAGGACATACTCGTCGGGACCGACCTGCTTTTCGGTCAGGTCGGGCACGTCGTGCTCGTCCTCGATCTCGCCGAAAATCTGTTCCAGCACGTCTTCGAGCGAAATGACGCCCGCCGTGCCGCCGAACTCGTCGATCACCACGGCGATGTTGGTGCGGTGCTTGATAAAGTTCTGCAGCACCAGTTGCAGCGGCATGGTCTCTGGGACGAAATTAACCTGCATCATCACGTCGGAAATACCGGCCGGACGGGTGAACAGACTCTTCGAGTTGATATAGCCGATGATGTTGTCGATGCTCTTGCGCCAGACGAAGATGCGCGAATACTTGGAATCGACGAAACGCGCCGTGAGCTGTTCGATGGTCGTATCGTCGATGTCCACGGCCTCGACGTCCACGCGCGGCACCATGCAGTCGCGCACCCGCAGGTCGGCGAAATCCAGCGCGTTCTGGAACAGCTTCAGCTCGTTGTCGGGTTCGGGACGCGGCTCGGAACTGTTGGTGTCGAGCAGCGACGCGAGGTCCTCGCGGTCGAAACTGTGCGTCGTCGTCCGCTCTTCGACGCGGCGGCCCGTCAGACGCAGGATACCGTGCGAAATGAGCGTCGTCAGCCGCGCGATCGGATAGAGCAGCAAATAGAAGAAATAGATTACCGGCGCCAGCGCGCGGTAATAGAAGTTCGGATTGTTGCGGAAGACCGACTTGGGCAGGAATTCCGCGAAAAAGATGATGATGACGGTCGAAACGGCGGTTTCGATCGCCACGGAACCGTTCCGGGCGATGCTCTCCCACCCCAGCGCGTAGAAAATACCGCGCAGCAGCAGCGACATGTAGAGCGAGTAGATGACCAGCGCGATATTGTTGCCCACCAGAATCGTGGTGATATACTGTCCGGGGTGGCGGGAGAATATATCCGCTATGCGGTCGAACATGCGGCTCTGCTTGCGGTCGATCTCCAGTTTCAGGCGGTTCTTGCTCGTAAAAGCGATCTCCATACCCGAAAAGAATGCAGACAGCAACAGCATCAGGACAATCAGTATGACCGAAGTAAGCATCTCTTATTGGGTTGATTGTATCTCGTCATCGTCCAGTTTCAGATCCACCGGCTTCATCTGCTGCTGTTCCGTTCTGGGCCGGGCTTCGGCAGGCTCCCCTGCGGGCGCCGGCCTGCCGGGCGCATCCCTGCGAACGGGCCGCCGGGCCGGAACCGGAGCGACGGCAGACTTGACAGCGGGTTCGGGCATAGGCTCGCCGGCGGATGCAGCGGCGGTTTTGCCGGACTGCTGCGCAGGGACAGGTCCCGACGCCCCCGTCCGGCCTCCGGCAGTCGAATCGGGAACGACCTCGACCTCCTGTTCGGTGGGTTTGACCTCGACCTCCATGCGGCCTTTCATACGGCGGAAACGCCAGTCCTTGAACTCCTCGTCGGATTCGAAACCTTCGCCGATAAAGACGTCGCGTCCGTCGTTCTGCACGATTTTCGAATCGACGTTCGAATAGATCTTCTTGGTCTGCTGATTCCAGAACAACTGCTGCGTGTAGAGGTTCTTGCCGTCCGATTTGACGACCACGACATTGCCTTTGGCCTCCCACAATTTGCGGTTCTCGTAGTAGATGGCGTAATTGGCCGTCAGCACGGCATCGACCGTAGAGAGCGAATCGTCCTTATAAGTGGTGATCTTGACCCCCTTGCGGAACTCGCGGTAGGGTTCGCGGGCCAGCGAATAGCCCTCGACCAGCGGAGTTACGAAATGGTAGGAGCGGCGGCCGTTCTTCGATTCGACGATCGACAGGTTTTCGCTGTATTCGGTTCTCATCGTCTCTTCGGAAGCCGCGGCATCCTCCGCCTCTTCGCGTTCGCAGGAGAATAGCAAGATAGCACTCCCCATAACGGAGAGTGCTACCATGGCGTATCTTGCGATGAGCCTGTTCATTAATTAGCGGGGACGTACGGAAGTCACGACACCGGCGGCCGTACCGCAGGTCACGGTATAGCGGGAGCCGGCCTGCAGCTCGTTGAAGAAGCACTCCTCCGAAGTCGGGAAACGGCTGCGGAACGCATTCAGCGACGTTTTGGCGGATTCGAGGTACTCCGAATCCGAGGGCAGCAGTTCGATGGCCTTCGACATCGTGTCGTAAGCGGCCCAGAAAGTGGCCTGACCGGCAAAACCGCCGCAGTTGGCAGCCGAAATGGCATAGCACTGGGCCAGCACGTAATAGGGCACGCCGTCCTCAGGATTCAGGTCGCGGGCCTGACGCGCAGCGGAAGCGGCTCCGGGGATATCGTTTGCAACCAAGTCGATCAGCGCGATGCGCACCAGCAGCAGCTGACGCTCCGCAGGATCCTGCTCGACGGCAAGCGCCTCGTTGAGGTATTTGATCGCCTTGGCGTAATCGCCCTTGCTCTGGAAAGCCTGCGCAAGGAACATGGCGGTCTCCGAAGAGGGTTTCACGGCATAGTATTTCTCTGCGAGCGTGAAATAGAAGTCGCCGTCGCACTTGGCGCGCGACATCAGCGCCACGGCCTGCGCCAGCAGCGCCTCGTCGTCGGGAGCCGCTTCGAGCTTGCCGCGGAAGAGCTTTTCGAGGTTCTCGCAGCTTGCGGCACCGCTCAGACCGAACGCGGCGTCGAACTGTGCCTTGTACTCGTTGGCATTGGGATTCTTCTCGAAGAACGGCGTCAGACGGTCGTACTCGGCAATGATCTCGTCGGGCAGCACCTCGTCAGTGTTCTTGTAGTCGTCGCAGAGGTTGCTGAAATAAGCCACGACGGTTTCGGGATCGGTGTTGTCGCCGCCGGCCTCGATCGCGGCACGGAACGCCTCACGGATACCCTTGCGGTCGCTGGGCTTGTAGCGCAGGTACTCGCGCGCCTTCTGGTCGAGAATGAAAGCGGTGCCCTGCTTGGGATGGTCACCGAAATATTTGGCGCGCAGATCGTACATGAGCATCAGCGAGTCGATATACGTATTCTTCTCGGCGACGCTCTTGGCGCGGTTGATCTTGTTCTTATAAATCACGGCACCGCGCTGGTAGAACGAGACCGAAGCGGTCGGAACGCTGTTGATGAGTTCATTCAGATAATGAGCAGCGGCATTGTAGTCGCGGTTGTCGCACGACTCCTTGAGGAAATTGCTGTTCAGAATGTTCTTTTCGCGTTGTTCGGGCGTGTCTCCCCACTTCTCGTACTGCGGAGCGCTGAAGTCCTGAGCCAGAGCCGTCGCCCCTACGAATACAAGAGCAGCGGAAAGCAGAATTTTAACGTTTTTCATCGGTCAGAGATTAATTTTTGTATTTAATTTTGTATGTTTTAGTGTCCGTCGGATCTAGCGAAATCCAATGCAATTTACTGCCGGTTCTCCAAAAGTGCAAATTTTCGGGTCAAAAACTAATCGTATTTAGGCCGCAGGAACCAGTACTCGCCGTTCTCGCTGCCGGCAAAGAGCGTGAAGCCGATCGAGAATTTGAAATACTGCTGCCGCACCAGTCCGAGGCGTTCGGCCAAGTTGTAACCGCGGCGGCCGTATTCGACGCCGACGTCTATGGACGAGATGGCGAGGAACTTCACGGGCACCCCGACGCCCAGCGTCACGGCATACTGTCCCAGTTTGTCGCCGTTGTAGGTCTGGTTGTGGGTTCCGTAGCGGAATCCGGCCCGGTAGGACCAGCGTTTCAAGAAATTACGCACATCGTAGCGGTTGGGGGTGTACTCCACGCCGGCCTTGATCGTATGCGTATCGGTATACGCCACCGCAAAGGCGCTCCGGTCCGGTCCGCTGACGCCGGTGGATTCGATCTGCCTGTTACGGCCGCCCCAGTCCTGATAGACGTAATCCACACCCATCGTCCACTTGGAGGTCTGGTAGAAGACACCTGCCGAAAGCTGACGGGGCAATACGAGTGCCAAATGCGTCGTATCGCCCTTTACGGTGGAGTTGTAGAGGTCACCCACATAGATATTTTTCGTCACCGTGGGATTGAGGTCGCCGCCGAAATCATAGGCGGCGCCCAGCGTCAGGGCGCGTTTCTGATTCAGGATGGCGTTCCACTGCACGCCGATCTGCCCCTTGATGCTCGAAATGCTGTAGTTGTCGGTACCTACCGTCGAAGAGTAGGAGCCGTCGCCCGTGATCGGGGTCGGGGTCATCACGAACGAGCGGTCGATATCGCCCCAGTAATACTGCGCGGCGATACCCAGCGAGAAGTTCTTGAAAAGCTCCCAGCCGACGCCGAGTTTGACCTCCGTCACGTCGCCCTCGCCCTGATAGATGTACTGCGCGCGGCCGACGTTGCCCCATACGGGATCGGACGGATCGTAGTCATGGGTGTATTTTGTGCGGTAGCCTACCGAACTGTAAGGCGTGAGGCTGAAGCCCAGACCGAGCTTCTTGGCCAGCGGCAGCTGAAATGCGATGTCGTGGAAGTTGAAGGTGTTGTAGGCCGTGCTTTTCGACATGCCGTCGACCTTCTGGGAGTTGTAGTAATTCTGGCCCTCCAGCCCGAAGTTGAAGAGGAAACTCTTCTGCGGCGCGGCGCTGAAAGCCGCCGGATTGAGCAGATTGACCACGCCCGAACTGCGCATGGCCACACCTACACCGCCCATCGAACGCATCGGCAGGGTACCGGGCGTGTTCTGTTCGCCGATGCCGTACATCGTGTAGGGAGAGAATGCGTTAATACTGCTTGTCTGAGCCGCTGCGGCGCAGGGAATCATCACGGCTGCAATGACAACCAGTTTAATTAAGGTGTTCTTCACTTGCATTGTACTCTAAAATTCTATTCAATCCGCAAAAAACCAGATTACAATTTGCAAATATCGTATTTTTAATTCGTTTAACAAAGAAATTCGCGTCTCCTCCGGTAAAAATTACGCATAAATCGTCTATTTGGCTGCGCATGCGGGCCGCATAGCCTTCGATTTCGAATGCGATTCCGTTCATCACGCCCAGCTCGATGGCCTGCCGGGTGGTAAGCCCCGCAAGCTCTTCGCTTTCGGTCGCGGCGCAGAGCGGCAGTTTGGCCGTATAGTCGTGCAGCGCCCTGAAACGGGTCTTCATGCCCGGCGATATGCACCCGCCGCGAAACGTTGCGTCGGCCGTCACCAGATCGATGGTCACCGCCGTACCGAAATCGACGATCAGCACGTTGCGGCCCGGATAAAGCACCGTGGCGCCGACCGCCGCGGCCAGCCGGTCGCGGCCCAGCGTTTCGGGCGTCAGGTAGGCGTTGCCGATGGGTACGGGCGTCTGCGAAGAGAACTCCAGCAGATACTCCACGCGCGGCCGGAGCAAATCGGCCACTTCGTCCACTTCGCCGCGCGTCGAAGCCACGACGGCCCGGCGCACGGGCCATGCCGCGAACAGCTCTTCGAGCATCGACGGATGCAGCCGCTCCACGCAGCGCTGAAAAACAATCTCCCCCCGGTCGAAAACAGCGAGTTTCACGAGGGTGTTTCCGATATCTACTACTAAATTCAAAGCTGCTGCAACGTTTTATATGCGTCTTCAATGTCTTTGACATTCCTAACGGTCATCGCCAGACGATTATTGTGCTGTTTCAACACAAATCTGCCGGGATTCTGCGTGACTTTGCGAAGCAGGTCCATGAAAGTGTCGCTCTTGTAGTAGGGCGAGTCCTGCTCGCCGACGAAATGCACGATCATCAGCCCGTTCTTGACCTTCACGCGCTCCATGCCCAGCCGGATCGCCTCCCAGCGCAGGCGCACCACGTTGAGCAGCTCTTCGGTTTCACGCGGCAGAGGGCCGAAACGGTCCACCAGACGCTCTCCGAAGGCCAGCAGCGCCTCCTCGTCCTTGGTCGAATCCAGCTCCCGGTAGAGCTTCAGGCGTTCGGCCTGCTGCGCCACATAGGAGTCGGGAAGACCGGCTTCGACCTCGATTTCGATATGCGCGTCGTCGATATAGCGCAACTGCTCGACCACCTCCTGTTCCGAATCGTTCAGGCCCGCGACGTGCAGTCCCTCGGCGCGCAGTTCGGCGATCGCTTCGTTCATGATCTTCTGATAGGTCTCGAAACCGATATCGGCGATGAATCCGCTCTGCTCGGCTCCCAGCAGATTGCCCGCGCCGCGGATGTCGAGGTCCTGCATGGCGATATTGAAGCCCGATCCCAGATCGGAGAACTCCTCGATGGCCCGCAGGCGGCGGCGCGCATCGGACGACAGCAGCTCGTCGGGCGGCGAAAGCAGGTAGCAGTAGGCTTTCTGATTGCTGCGGCCCACACGTCCGCGCAACTGGTGCAGGTCGCTCAGGCCGAAGTTCTGGGCGTTGTTCACGATGATCGTATTGGCATTGGGAATGTCGATGCCGTTCTCGACGATGGTCGTGGCGACCAGCACGTCGAATTCCCCATAGATGAAGTCCATGATCAGCCGCTCCAGCTTCTCGGCAGGCATCTTGCCGTGCCCCACGCCCACGCGGGCCTTGGGGCAGATGCGGGTGATAAGCCCCTGCATGGTCATCAGGTCCTCGACGCGGTTGTGGACGAAGTAGACCTGTCCGCCGCGCGCGAGTTCCGTTTCGACGGCGTCGCGGATGATCTCCTCCGAGAAGACGTGCGATTCGGTGACGATCGGCTGCCGGTTGGGCGGCGGCGTCGAGATGACAGAAAGGTCGCGCGAACCCATGAGCGAGAATTGCAGCGTTCGCGGAATCGGCGTCGCCGTGAGAGTCAGCGTATCGACGTTGACCGCCAGCTGCGTCAGCTTCTCCTTGGCCGCCACGCCGAATTTCTGCTCCTCGTCGATAATCAGCAGCCCCAGATCGCGGAATACGATCTGTTTGCCCAGAATCTTGTGCGTGCCGATCAGGATGTCGATACGGCCCGCTTCGAGGTCAGCGCGGATCTGCGACACCTCTTTGGCCGTTTTCGTGCGGTTGAGATACTCGACCCGCACGGGGAAGTTGCGCAGACGCTCCGAAAACGAACGGTAGTGCTGCAGGGCGAGAATCGTCGTCGGCACCAGCACGGCGACCTGCTTGCCGTCCACGGCCGCCTTGAACGCCGCGCGGATCGCCACCTCGGTCTTGCCGAAGCCCACGTCGCCGCAGACCAGCCGGTCCATCGGCTGGTCGGACTCCATGTCCTTCTTGACAGCCGCCACGGTCGTCTGCTGGTCGGGCGTGTCCTCCCACTGGAACGACGCCTCCAGCTCATGCTGCAGATAACTGTCGGGCGTAAATGCGAATCCCTTGCTGGCCTTGCGTTTGGCATAGAGGGCGATCAGCTCGCGCGAAATATCCTTGACAGCCTTCTTGGTGGCGTTCTTGAGCTTCTGCCATGCGCCGTTGCCCAGCTTGTAGACCTTCGGCGGCTCGCCGTCACCCGACTTGTAGCGGGAAATGCGGTGGAGCGAATGGACGTTCACGAACAGCACGTCGCCGTCCTTGTAAACCAGCTTGATCGCCTCGTGCGCCTTGCCGTTTTCGTTGATCTTCACAAGCCCGTCGAAGCGGCCCACGCCGTGGTCGATATGCACTACATAGTCGCCCGGCCGCAGCTGGTTCAGCTCGGCGACGGTCATCTGTTCGTCGCGCCGGATCTCGCCGTTGATGCGGTAACGCTGGTAACGGTCGAAAATCTGATGGTCGGTATAGAGACACAACTTCAGGTCGTTGTCCACGAAACCCTCGTGCAGCGTCACCGAAAGGGGCCGCACGACGGCCTGCCCGCGTCCGATCTGGTGAAAGATGTTTTCGAGACGCTCGACCTGCACCTTGTTTTCCGAGAGGATATAGGTCGTGTAGCCGCGCAGCGAATTGCGGATCATATCATCGGCCAGCATCTCGAAGTTCTTGTTGAATTTGGGCTGGGGAGCCGTATCGAACTCCACCGCCGCCGTGGCGGGACGCTCCGGCAGGTTGTCGCGCAGGGCGAGCATCCGGCAGTTCGCCAAATCGCCGAGCAGCGCGTTGCGGCTGGTCATCAGGTGGTCGATTTCGTCGGGGCGCTCCATATCGGCAAGCGTCCTGCGGCGGATATCGTTCACCCGACGCAGCACGTAATCGGCGTCGTAGAACCAATAGGCCGCCGCGTCGCCCGCAAACTGCACGAACGACACCTTCGCCGCCCCATCGCCGGCATTGAGGTTGGGAATGATCTCCACCCGGTCGAGTTTGTCGGCCGAGAGCTGGCTCGAAATGTTGAAACGGCGGATCGAGTCCACCTCGTCGCCGAAAAAGTCGATACGGTAGGGTTTGCTTTCCGAGAAGGAGAAGACGTCCACGATACCGCCGCGCACCGAATACTGGCCCGGCTCATAGACGAAATCGACGCGGGTGAAGTTCGCATCGACGAGCGCGTCCTCCAGCACGGCGATCGAGATACTGTCACCGACTTTCACGGCGATCGTATCCCGCCGGAGGGTTTCGGCGTCGGCGACCCGCTCGGCCAGCGCTTCGGGATAGGTGCAGACGATCAGATACCCTTCCGTGAAGCCCTTCACGGCGTTCATCGCCGCCGTGCGCTGCACCACGCCCTGCGCATCTTCGGCGCCGTAAGCCACCGAACGCTTATAGGACGAGGGGAAGAAATAGACCTGCTTCTCGTCCAGCAGGTTATAAAAGTCGTTCATCAGGTAGGCCGCAGCGTCGCGGTCCTCGGCGACGAAGACATGTACGCCCCCGGTTTTCGCCGCAGCGGCAGCGGCATAGAACGAAAGAGCGCCGCCGACCAGCTCTTTCAGATGGACGGTTGCGCGCTCTTTCTTATATTCGCGGCACAGACGGGGCAGGGCTTTCGACCCGGCGGCGAACTGCGCCAGCTGCTCGCGGGCAGTCATACGGTTACTTGTTTATCAGGTCGTTGTCCTTGCGGTCGTGGTAATGGACCTCGACGATGCCGAGACTCTGGTCGGCGACGACATGCAGCCGCACCTTGTATTTCCACTGCCAGCGGCGGCGCAGCGACCAAAGGCCCTGCTTGAGGAAGGAGGCCACATAGGGGCTTACGACCAGCTTGATATATTTGTGACCGCGGTCCTGCGTAAGAAACGAAATCTGGTTCTCGATCTTCTTGTCCAGCAGCACCGTCGGTTCGATCTTGCCCGATCCGTTGCAGGTCGGGCAGACGTCCGAAACCTCCTCCACGGCCACGGGACGCACCCGCTGGCGGGTGATCTGCATCAGACCGAACTTGGTGAGCGGCAGGACCGTGTGCTTGGCCTTGTCGGTAGCCATCAGCTTCACCATTTCGTCGTAGAGCGCCTGCCGGTTCTGCGCCTTGTGCAGGTCGATGAAATCGATGATGACGATGCCGCCCAAGTCGCGCAGACGCAGCTGGCGGGCGATTTCGGCCGCAGCGGCCAGATTGACGTCCATCGCCGTCTGCTCCTGATTGTCCTCGGCCTTGGTGCGGTTGCCCGAATTGACGTCGATGACGTTCATGGCCTCCGTATGCTCGATAATGAGGTAGGCGCCGCGGCGCAGCGAGACATATTTGGCGAAGAGCGACTTGATCTGCTTCGAGATGTCGAAGTTGTCGAAAATGGGCACGTTGCCGCGGTAGAGTTTGACGATCTTCTCCTTTTCGGGTTCGATCTGCCTGATATAACCGCGGATGTCGTTGTACATCGCCTCGTCGTCCACGGCGATCTGCGAGAACGAACCGTTCAGCGAGTCGCGGATGATCGTATTGGCGCGGTTCATCTCGCTCATCAGCTGGGCGGGAGCCGTGCTCTTCTTGATCGCCGCACAGGTCTTGCGCCAGCGGTCGATCTGGGTCTGGATGTCGTGCTCGATATCCTCGTCCTTGGCCTCCATGGCCGCGGTACGGATGATGACGCCGAAATTCTTGGGCAGCACGGCGGCGGCGATCCGCTTCAGGCGTTTCTTCTCGTCCACCGAACGGATCTTCTGCGACAGGAAGACCTTCGACGAGAAGGGCACCAGCACGACGTTGCGTCCAGCCAGCGAAATATCGGCCGTCAGACGGGGTCCCTTGGTCGAGATGGCCTCCTTGGCGATCTGCACCATGATGTTCTGGCCGACCTGCAGGTAGTCGCCGATCTTGCCCGACTTCTCCACGGGCGGTTCGAGCTTCATGCTCTCGACGCGCAGGCCCCGTTTGCCGGGCTGCTGCGAAGCGACGAGCTTCTGGAGCGAGGGAAACTGACCGCCCAGATCGAGATAATGGATAAAGGCGTCCTTTTCGTGTCCTATATTGACGAATGCCGCATTGAGACCCGGCATGATCTTACGTACTTTTCCGAGGTAGATATCCCCGACGGCGAACCCGGTCTGACACTGCTCCTTGTTGAGTTCGACAAGGACCTTGTCCTCGCAAAGCGCGATGGAAATTTCGGTCGGGTTGACGTTTACAATTAATTCTCTGTTCATCTATATCGTGTGTCGCGCTCCGGAGACGAAGACGCGGAATACTGAAACCGGTTAGGCCGCTTTTTGGTCTGAAGTGGCGGCGAACTCCAAAGGATAAAAAACCGTGCGGACCCGTCGTCCGGCACGCGGTCCGGGCGCGGAAGGCACCCGGATTATTTTTGCGGTTATCGCCGGGACCGCCCCGAACGCCCTCGGAAGAGTATCGGGAGAGGTTCGGATTCCCGGAAACGGCATCTCTGCACGGCGCCCGATGCGCCGGAAGCAGAATGCCGCCACGAAAAACCATAGAAAATAGGTAAAGCTAAAAGAACTTGGGTTCCTTTAGCTTTATCTATCGTTTAGCACTAAAGTGCTACCCTACTTTTTCTTGTGACGGTTCTTACGCAAACGTTTTTTGCGTTTGTGGGTAGCCATCTTGTGACGCTTATGCTTCTTTCCGTTTGGCATAGTCCTTGATTTTTTGAGGTTCTTATTTAT
>ENA-UESG01001168-UESG01001168.1-human-gut-metagenome-genome-assembly--contig:-NODE-1168-length-18788-cov-8.952007_pt1 | contig 18788 bp, 15 predicted proteins | sample MGYA00243002_ERZ508003 | MGnify/ENA primary metagenome ERZ508003 (study PRJEB26167, sample SAMN06115514) | human gut metagenome | host: Homo sapiens | place: China:Shanxi | collected 2015-12-02... | reverse complement strand
CATCATTGTTTTGCGGAAAAGTGACAGTTTACCCGTTAGGAAGAATTATTACCGGCGTATTGTACATCTTGTAAAAACATATGTTGATGTATATGAGTAGTTTACTATGCCTGTGATGTACATCTGCTTTTTTTGAGAATCGAATGGTAAAGGCCTAATTTTGCAACAATAAAAAGAGCGATTGTATACCCCTCCCCAACGATAATTCCTAACAAATGAAGAAAATTATATTTGTAATTACTTTGCTATTTTGCGGATTCGAGACAAGGGCGCAGAATGATCTAAATACTGATACGATCCGAGTGAAAGTTTATTTCCGGCAGGGCTATTCGACGCTGGAACCTTCTTTCCGTGATAACGGCGTTCGCCTTGATGCGTTCACGCGGAGGGTTGCCGAATTACAATGGGATACGATGTGTCGAATCGGGGTGCTCCGGATCGTAACGTTCGCTTCTCCAGAGGGAAGTTCCATTCGAAATAAACGCTTGTCCGACACCCGGGCGGCCCGGATTGCCGACTATCTGCGTCGCTCAACCTCTCTTCCCGATTCGCTGTTCGAGGTTGATTCACGCGGTGTGGATTGGCTGGAGTTGTCCCGTATGGTCGCATCGTCCGACATGCCTTATCGGGATGAAGTATTGGATATTCTGCATAACACACCGGAGTGGATCATCAAAGGCGGGGCAGTCGTAGATGGTCGCAAACGCCGGCTGGGGATGTTGCGCGGTGGTCGGGCATGGTGGTACATGTACGAGCACTTCTTTCCGGAAATGCGTAGTTCCGATGCTCATGTCATTTGCCGAATCGAACGTCTGCCTGTTCCGGTCGCGCCACAACATGATACCATTGTCGTTGAACACCGGGATACGGCAGAGATCATTCGACGCGATACTGTCGTATTGCGTGATACGGTAATCGCATGCGATTCCGTAGATCCGATCAGCAAACCTTTCTACATGGCTTTGAAAACCAACCTGCTTTACGACGCAGCCTTGATTCCGAACCTCGGCGCGGAGTTTTATTTGGGGCGCAGATGGTCTTTGGGCGGTAACTGGATGTATGCGTGGTGGAGAAGCGAGAGACGTCATAATTATTGGCGCATCTATGGGGGCGAACTGGAAATCCGCAAATATTTCGGCCGTCGTGCCGTTGAAAAAGCGCTTGCCGGGCATCATCTCGGCCTTTACGGCCAAATGTTCACCTTTGATTTCGAGGCGGGCGGCACGGGTTACATGGGCGGCAAGCCGGGCGGTACGCTCTGGGACAAGATGAATTACGCCGTGGGTATTGAATACGGCTACTCGCTGCCCGTGGGGCGTCGTCTGAATCTCGACTTCGTCCTCGGCGTAGGTTACTGGGGCGGAGAATATCAGAAATACGATCCCATCGACAATCATTATCTCTGGAAAGAGACCCGGCAGCGCCATTGGGTCGGACCGACGAAAGCGGAGGTTTCGCTCGTATGGCTGATCGGCCGCGGTAACTATAATGAGAAAGGAGGCAAACGATGAAAAAGTTACTTATGTATCTGTTTGCGCTGCTTGTTGTCGCTTCGTGCGCACATAAAGACTTGTGTTACGACCACTCGCACACGGTCGACGTGGAGGTATTTTTCGACTGGCGGAATGCTCCTTATGCCACCCCTGCATCCATGTCGCTTTACCTGTTTCCGACAAGCGGCGGAGAGGCTTTGCGCTATGATTTCACGGATCGGAGAGGAGGTGCGATTCGGGTGCCCATCGGACATTACGACGCATTTTGCCTGAACAGCGATACGGAAACGATCAGCTATCGGAATACGGAGTTGCGGGAAACTTTCGAGACAACGACGCGGACGACCTCGCTATTGGGAGGCCTTTCTGCTTTAGGTGTACGCTCCGATGGGGCACCCCGTGCCGAAGGTACGGAGAATGAACGTATCGCACTGGCTCCGGACATGCTTTGGAGCGATCATATGGAGGGGGTCGAACTGAAAGGGAAAACAGTCGCGTCGACGATCACGCTTTATCCGAAAGTGTCTGTCTGCACCTATACGGTCAAGATTCTCAATGTCGAGAATCTGAAATACGTTTCCGGAGTCAGTGGCTCGCTCTCAAGTCTTGCGGGCGGTCTGCTGCCCGGTGTGGGGCCGGATGCTCTTACGGAGGAGCGTGTGACAATTCCGTTCGAAGCTGTTGTCGGCAAGGATGAAGAGGGCGAAAAAACCATCATTACGGGCGGCTTGTTGACTTTCGGCCATTGCCCCTCGGTGCAGTGTGCGCATCGGTTAACCGTTTATGCCGTTTTGGGGGATGGAAGCAAATGGTATTATACCTATGATGTGACGCAACAGATACATACGGCTGAGGATCCGCGTAAAGTTGATATTGTTTTGGACGGACTTCCTTTGCCTAAACCCATTACCAACGGTGGCGGTTTTCACCCAACTGTCGACGATTGGCAAGCTGTGGAGATAGATATAGGAATGTAATTTCTCTGCTTTTTAATTCACGATTCAACCCTTTTAATTTAATTTATCATGAAGAAACAATTGTTTTTAATGGCTGTGGTGGCTCTCGCCATGGCCTCGTGCTCGAAAGATGACTCGACTGGAATCAACAAAGGCTCTGCAATCGATTTTCGCGTTGCGCTGGGAACTCGCGCTGCTGAAACAACAACGAGCAATCTGACAACGATTTTCGTAACGGCTATCGACAAGAACAACGCCAATCTCTTCTCTGATGAGGAGTTCTCTAAAAACGGGCAATACTTTACATCTGGGGATCCTTATTATTGGCCCAATGATGGTAGCAATCTCTCTTTCTTCGCCTACTCGCCTTCGGCTATGGATCTGGGCGCGACCGTTACGATCAACTCGACGACCAAGACGCTCACTGATTTCCAACCTGCTACGATGATCGCCGATCAGAAGGATTTCGTTACAGCCAACGCCACCGGCAACAAAACCAATGAAGCGGCAGGCGTACCCTTGACATTCGCACATCGACTCGCACAGATCGAAATCAAGGCCAAGAACACCAATGAAAACTACGTTTACAAGGTAACCGGTGTGCGTATCGGCCAACCCATTTCGAAGGCTTCGTTCGATTTCAGCACTTTCGATTGGACGCTCGGAACAGACAAGGCCAATTATGCAGTTACCTACACTGCTGCAAAAACACTGACTGCCACTGCCGCATCGCTCATGGCAGCGGACGACGACAACGCGATGCTGATTCCGCAGCAGCTTGCCGCATGGACTCCCGATACGGATAAGGCCAACGCGAACAAGGGTGCTTATCTTGCGGTGAAAGTAAATATTACGACCAAGGCTGGTGCCCGCGTTTACCCGGTTGCTTCAGTTGGTGAATACGACTGGGCTGCCGTGGCTATCGGGACGAATTGGGAGCCCGGCAAAAAATACGTTTATACGCTCGATTTCTCGAACGGTGCAGGTAAGGTCGACCCAGAAAAAGAACAGCCTACTGACCCTGATGTCGATCCGTTCGATCCGGGTGAAAATATTTTAGGCAGCTCCATCAAGTTTACGGTGGAAGTTACTCCTTGGGAAGATGCTGCTCAAGATGTGAATATGTAGAAAATCGTTCGGCAGCACGACGGTCGAACAAACAGGTCGGGCGGGGTTGAACCGCAGAAGCATGCGTGTATTAGAGGCATAGTGCAGCATGTGTTGGGGAGAAGAACCTGAATTCTTTCTCTGTCCCCTCCCGACCACTAAAGGCGATTTTTCCCGTGAGGAATCATAAAATCTAACAATCAGAACCATGAACAAACATGATTTGATAAAAGCGATAGCCGCCACGAGCGGGTTGCGGGCTGTTGATGTCTTGAAAGCTATGGGCGCTTTCGAGAATATTTTGGTTGACTGTATGGCGAGAGGGGAGAGGCTCTCCTGGTCTGGCATAGGGTCTTTTTCCGTGCGGGAACATAAGGCTCGTTCGGGACGCAGTCCGTTCACGGGGTTAAAGATTCAGATTCCGGCCCGTAAGGTCGTGAAATTCTCCCCGGGGAGATCCCTGCGCGAGGCAGCCATGAAGAAATAAATCGACGGGAAGAGTCGAGAAACTTTCCCGCTGGGTACCTGTGAGTGGGAACGAATGTTGATCGGGGCAAAACGAAAATCAGCAAACGGAGAAACGATATGAGTATGAAGATAAAAAAGAATTTATGCCGATTTTTCAGAGGGGTTTGGGGTTCGCTGCTGTGCACGGTCGCCTTATTCGCCTCGTGCCGGGATGACTTGGAGGCGCCCATTCTTTCGGGGGAGGGAATCCATTTCTCGGTATCCGAAGATTCGGATTGGAGGATTACGCGGGGATCCGCGAGCCGTATGGAGGAAGCACCCTCTTTGCAGGACTCCTTGCTGGAGGTGCTGCCTTTGCAGACAACGGATGGAGGCCACGGCCTTTACCTACACGCCTTCCTGACAGAAAAAGCAAGTGCCGTATGTACGGATGGCAAGGAGGCGGTAACCCGATCCGCCCCCGTCGAGACCGCTACTTTCTACGATTCGTTCGGCGTGTTGGCATCCGTTTACACGGGAACCTGGAACGAGGCCGCCTGCCTGCCTGATTATATGTACAATGTCAAGGTTACGAAAGCTTCGGGCTGGACGACCTCCTATCGTTGGCCGGGTGGCGGGCGGCATATCCGCTTCTTTGCCTACGCTCCTTACAACGGACCGGGAATCGTTCTTTCGGACAAGACGAAGACCGGTACTCCGACGGTCGCCTATACGGTTCCGGCGGCTGTCGCCGACCAGAAGGATCTGCTCGTTGCCGCCAGCGCCGCAATGGCGGGCAATACCTCCTCGACGGCTCCGTTGACTTTCGTTCATGCGCTTACTGCGGTACGCTTCACCACGGGTGACGATATGCTGGCCGGACGCATTACGAAAATTACACTCAAGGGCGTTTACGGTTCGGGCATGCATACGATGGGCTCCGATTCGTGGGGTGCCTACGGCATGAAGAGGGATTTCGAGCAGACGCTGTCGGCCGTAGCGGACGGTTCCGCTGATCAGGAGATCACCCCCGTAGCTGCGACTTTTATGATGCTTCCGCAGACGCTTCCGCAGGGAGCTTCGATCGAGGTTGTCTATACGGACGATCTGACTTCGACGCAGCGGACGCTTACTGCTTCCGTCGCCGGTAAGAAGTGGCCGATGGGTAAGACGGTCACCTACCGTATTTCCACGACAAGCATTGTTGTGACTCCGACATTTTCCGTAACGGCTCCTGCCGATTTTTCCTACATAGGAGGTAGCAAGAATTATTCAGTCACCAGTTATGCTGTTGTTTCCCGCCCGGGCGATGCGACGCAAACCGTGCCGGTGGCATGGATGGCCGAGTTCGTCGAGGATGACGGCAGTGGGGGCTATAACGTAATCGTCCGTCCCGACTGGCTCGCGAATTTTACTGCGAGCGGTAGCGGCGGCACCTCGCCTTCGACATTTGCAGCTGAGATTGCAGCTCAGCAGGGCATTACCTCCAATCCGCATAATGATGTGTTGCAGGCGGCTCCCGCCGTGAGCGGGACATACGACCTTTCGACCGTTGGTGGTACGACTGCGATGCAGACGGCCAACTGTTACCTAGTCAATGCTCCCGGCACCTATAGCTTGCCGCTGGTCTACGGGAATGCGATCGACTATGCGAAGTATCCGGCAAACGGTAAAAATACCTCGGCTTACGTTTCAAACTCCAGCGGAACGAATGTGCTGCAGATTTTTGTCAACCACCTCAATGCGGCCATCACCGATCCCTATATCTACAACAATGCGAACTGTGCACCCCGGGATGCCGTACTCGTCTGGCAGGATGAACAGAATCTTGTGACGAATGTCCGTCTCGCTCCCGACGGGCACAACCTGATTTTCGACGTGTCGCAGGCGACGATCAAACAGGGCAACGCCATCGTCGCCGTGCGTGATGCGGACAGCCGCATTATGTGGAGCTGGCATATCTGGGTTACGGATTACAGACTCGGCGATGACATCAAGACCGTGTTCAGCAAGAATAACAAATCGTATCGAATGATGCCTGTCAATGTCGGCTGGTGCGACGCCGAAACCACGACTTATGATGCCCGCAGCGTGAAGGTGCGCTTCACGCAGGCGGAAACCCGCATCACGCAGGTCATAACGCTTACCCAGATAGCGCATACATCCCAAAAACTGGGTAACCAGCCTTATTTCCAGTTCGGGCGCAAGGATCCGATGTTGGCCGGGTTCGGTAATAGAGGCTCTTCGCAAAACAAGCATTGCTATTCGGAGCATTATCCGTTCGACCATACCGGCGGAGGTGGAGCCTCGATTGGTGGGGCCATACAAAATCCGCATCGGTTTTATAGAGATAAACGTCTTGTTGAAGCAGATCCGGACGACTGGTGTTCTTCTTCTTATACGAATCTTTGGGGAGACGTTCCTGTTAGTGGTTCGCTTTTCAGTGACGCTATGTTTTACAAAACCATTTACGACCCCTCGCCTGTCGGCTATCGTTTACCGTCCTCAGGAGCTTTTACAGGAACGACCTATTCCGGGAACGTCGCGGATAAGAACAATCTGGGAAATAACTTTTTCCGTGCTGTCAATTCGCGCTATGCTTCTGCGAGCGATAATTATGAGACCCGGTTTGTTGCTAATGCCGGAGGAGACTTTTACTGTCGGAAAATGCCTTATGCGAACCAGTGGAATGCGGCGGGCGGCACGATCTTCTTTCCGGCTTCGGGCCATCGAAATAATATAAGGGGGAAGATCGGAAATTTCGGCATGTTTGGCTTTTATTGGTCGGCGACACCGCAGTCGCAGAAGGCGGCCGGAGCTTTCTATTGCAATAGGGTGAATGTCTCCCCGACTCTGCGATATGGGCGCGCCAACGGTTTTGCAGTGCGTCCTGTTCAGGAATGATTCATGATATTGCAGAAAGCCGTCGAATACGGATTTCCCGCTGAGGAAAGAGGGGGCTTGAAATCTTAAGCACATTGAGATATGTAAATAAATAACCGAAAAGTAGCGAATTATGAGACGTATTTTGGCATTTTTGTTCGTGGTGGCCGCTTGCGCGGGCTGCTCGGACGATAACGGCGCTGACGGGGGCAAGGACATTCAGTTGGCTCCCAACACGCCGAAAGACTATACGATTTTTGCAGACGAAACCTCGGGCACGCCTTCCGAAGGCATTTCGTTTACGACGACAGGGCCGTGGCGTGCCATAGTTGTTCAGACCTGTGCTGACGCATTCGACAGCGAGGAAGTTACTCCGTCGTGGGTGACTGTTTCTCCGGATCATGGCGACGCAGCGGGTAATTATACAATTACGATCAGGCTTAGGGTGAACGCCACGGGCAAGAACCGCCGTGCTACGGTCACGATCGAATGCGGTTCGACGAAGATCACGATCACCGTCGAGCAGAAGGGTACGACCGCAGACGGCGAGGTTCCCGACGGCGGCGATGAACCCGTCGTGCCGGCCGGCAAGAAGCTGATTTCCCGTATGGAGAATACCTATTGGTACGATTCCGGTTCGGGGATCGAGGAAGATGGCGGAGAAATCGTGAATTGCTTCTACGACGAGAAGTCCCGCCTGACGAAGATGATCGTGGAGACCTATTCCGAGACGAATGAGCCCTCCCCGGCCTTTATCCGCAGGCGGATTCCCACTGCATCCGCTGTCTCGTCCGTTGCCACCCGTACGCGCGTTCCCGTCACGATCACGGTCGCTTTTACCTACGGCGACCGGAGCGCCTCCTACGAGATAACGCGCGAGAAGAACGGCGTGGCGGATTCCCAAAAGGATACCGGTTCGGTCGAACTGGACGAGGCCGGGCGCGCCGTGTCGGGCAAATGGACCTCGTACTACGACGAAGACGATACCCCGACTTCCGCCACGTACGAACTGTTTTACGATGCCAAAGGGTATTTGGTGGAATCGGTCTCTTCCGAGGAGGGCGAGGAGCGTATCACGTGGACGGGCGGCAATCCAACCGAAGTGTGGTGGGGAACGACCGACGATGGGCAGGATCTGATCGACAAGGCGAGTTATGGAACGGTTCCCAACAAGACCAATCTCGACTTGAACTGGTTCCGCGTGCTGGCGTCTGAAGGCTGGGCCTTTTCTTCGGGAGGTGCCGATAACATCTTCGCACTCATTGGCCTTACAGGTAAACGATCGGCACATATGGCTGAAGTCGTTACCGAATCGAAATTCTCCGGAGGTTCCGGCCGTTCCTACAAGTATGTCTACCAAGCCAATGCTGACGGCCTTCTGACGAAGATCACACAGAAGACGCACAGTTCGTATGCCGAACCGTATAAGAGCTTCGAATCCGTAGTCACCTATACCGAATGATTCATGACCGTTGTCGCTGGGGAGCAACCGGCGGCAACACTTCTTTCCGAACAACTATGAAATGCATTTTACATTCCTGTTTGCGGAAATCACTTTGGTAGATCGGCGGCCCGATTGGTTGGTCGACAAAACGAGACTTGTCTAAAATCAATTGCCGCATATATATTGACGCCATAAAGTAAAATCTTATCCCGGTGTATGTTATGTCAGTACAAGCAGGTGTCATCCATGCCGATGAAGCGGATGTGCTAAATGTAGCGATGTTTGGCGTGCCGGCAAAGCAATGGCAGGAGACTAACTCCGATTTGAAAGGGAACATCGCTAACTTGAATGCCATCCACTATAAAAGTGTTTACGGCGGATGTTCCTTGATTCATCTGACAAAAAAGTGATAGATGACCGCCGTGGCTCTTTCCCGAAGGACATTTCGGAAAATCGGAACTTTTTATTTATTAACGCTTATGGTCGGAAATGTCCGTTCAGCAAAAAATGGCGGAATATTATCCGAAAAAATTGTCGTCCTCGTATGAACGGCGACAACTTTTTGTATTGACATTTTTGGAATCACCGGAACCAATTATTTATGGCTTCCTCCGGTCAGATAGTAATCGGCGATTTTGAATTTGTTATTGTTGTCTGGAGTTACGAAAACAATGATCGATCCGCACCAGTTTTCATCGTAGCCGGTTAGGTATTCGATTTTTTCCGTTTCGGAGTCATCATTTGTAAACAGCTCCTTGCTTGTGGCATCAATTACTCCATCCTTGAAGTAGGTAGCAAAGGCCGCCGTCATCAACTCTTCGATGTTTTTTCCGTTGTATCGGCATCGGTTCGGATTTGGAATGCCTTTTGGGGGTTCGCACTTTTGGTCACGGTATATTCTATCCACCACATGGAGGATCATATTTGTCGTACAGTTCTTCGTTGTCAAGTTTAAAGGTTAGTTCGCCTGTACCGTCGAATTTCACGTTGATCTTTTTTTTGCTTCTCAGGCATCGTTGCATACGTCGTTTTCTCGTCGCTTCCGAACTGCACTCTGGAGATTTTTCCGTTCCGAAGCAAACTGCTCGGCTTGCCGACGAAGCGAATCCCACTTGGTGGCCAAAACCGCCATGTGATACTCCAAAGAGGTAATATAAGAGGCTGAGGCCGTTGCGTTTTCCATATTTCAAAGATACTACCGAGGACTTTGCAAAGAAATCCTAATGCAATTTGCACTGTCGTTCAGAGAAATATCATAGCGCTTGTGGGGTTCTATACGCTCTAATTTCTCACGCTCGATCAGCAGAACCAATTCCCGCCACGTAATCTGATAATTGTCCGTTTGCTGATCGAAACGAGGGAGAGTCAGCATGCCTCTCTCGAAACGCTTGTGATAGATGACGCCCCCCCCCGCTCCCAATGTAGAAGCTTCAACCGTGTACGATTCGTATTGTAGAAGATGAAGACTTTTTGCTCAATGGATCTCGACCATCCCGCGGCGAACCTCTCCGTACAGCGTATCGAAACCTTTGCGCATATCCGTTGACATATGGCTCTGGTGATAAACTTCTGAATCACCGATATTCGAGATTATGCGTTTTTTGAAGAATTGTCATTTTATGAACTAGTTGTGGGTGTTGCGGGAAAACGGCGCCGGATCGTGTGATTTTAAACGCTTGGAAGTGTCCTATGCGCGTTTTATAGGAAGTGTGCAGCGTCTCGTTGCATCGGAACATTGTACGCCGCTCGACATGCTGCACGCCTTGTCCCGTGCCCGGAATCGGCTCGTACGCCTGCGCGCCTGTGAGGAACGGCGTCCGGCGGCGCTTGTCGCGCTCCTGAAAGGAGCCGTCTCACATCTGGAATTCGAGATACGGATGGTCCATCTGCGTATCGAGCATCCTGCGGTCATGGACCGGTTGCCGCAGAGCGAAAAACCCCGCTCGGCGCTCTGTTTGGCCGAGCCGTTCACGCCGACGGATCTCATGGAACTGATCACGGCGTTGCATAGTGCCGGCGTGGGACGGCGTATCGACGGTACCCGTGCCAATGTGGAACAGTTGGTCGAGCTGTTCTCGTGGATGTTCAACGTCCGTATCAATAATCCCATCCAGTGCCGCCGTGGGGTCATCAACCGCAAGTTGCGGCTGACACGGTTTTTGGATCTGCTGCGCAACTCTCTGATTGAAGAGAGCCAGCGATAAGCGTCGGCGCCCCTCATCCGAGGGGCGCTTTTGGCCGAATCCTTTCAGGTATCAAGTAGCCGACGCCAGCCGCTCGCCGAACGCCTCCATCTCACGGCCGATGACCGTCTCGGAGAATTTGGCGTAATGACGTGTCATGTTGGTATTCGAGTGGCCGAGAATCTTGGCCAGTATGTCGATCGGCATGCCGTACTCGACGGCCATGCAGGCGAAAGTGTGGCGGGCGCAGTGCGTGGTCAGCACCTTGTCGATGCCGCACACGGCCGCGATCTCCTTCATGTAGGCGTTCATCTTCTGGTTGCTCGGCGTGGGGAGCACCCGTGAGCGTGCGACGCATACTTCGTCGTGCTCGTAGCGGCGCAGGATTTCGAGCGTGGCCGGAAGCAGCGGGATGCGGCTCATCACGGATGTTTTCTCGCGGGGCTTGTGAATCCACCAGCGTCCCTCGTCGTCCTGCGAGAGGTGCTCGCGCCGCAGGTGGTCGGCGTCGGCGAATGCCAGCCCCGTCAGGCAGCAGAAGACGAAGACGTCGCGGATGCGGGCCAGCCGGCGGTCGAGCTCCTTGCGGGTCAGCAGTTCCAGTTCATGCGCCGTAAGGTGCTCTTTGGCCTGCACCTCGTCCTCTTTGAGTTTGTAGTAGCGGAACGGATTTTTCGTAATCCACTCGTTGCGCAGGCAGTAGAGGACAAAGTTGCGCAGACAGTCCATCACGGCGACCGCCCCGTTGTGGCGGCAGCGGTGGGCGGTTTGCAGGAAGAGGTTGAAGCCGTCCAGAAACTCGTAGTTCATTCGTTCGACGGGAATGTCCTCGGCTTTGCCGCGTTGGGCGAGATACTGTTTGAGGTAGCGCAGCAGCCGTTCGTATTTGTCCGCTGTGCGCTGCGTGATGCGCACGCCCACTTCGGCCTGCCGCCGTTTCACATAGTCGGTAAGGCCCGCAATGAGCATCATCGTGTTGCACGTCGGGTTCAGGTAGCGCTGTTTGATCTGCGCGGCATTGGCCGCATAGCCTTCGGCCAGCAGTTTGGAACGGATGTCCAAAATCTGCACACGGAACTCGTCGAGCATTTCATTGACTTTCTGCGCAAGTCGGCTCGTGCCCATCATGCGTTCCTTTTTCTGGTTCCACAATTCGGGCTTGCCCTCGCAATGGAAATAGAATTCCTGCCGCAGACTGCCTGTGGTGACGCGGGCGTAAACCGACGCCAAGCCGTTCTTTTTTGGTCTTCCTTTTCGCATCAGGAAAAGGATGGTAAAAGTTTCCTGTCTCATAACTCGTGACATTTTAAGGATTGACAAAACGTCTGCAAGGAAACTTTATTGCGGTGTAAAGCACAGCAAAACAATGCATTGCGGGCTAAAAAGGTGGCAATCCCGTTTTCGGAAGCCCAAATCGGCTCTGCCCACTTTTTTGCCACCCGGCGGTTTTCTCCGGCTTGCTTTCCGCTTCCGGTTCGGGGAATCGGCCGAAGCCTTTGCAAAATGATGATATATAGTCGGTTTTCCTCTTTTTGCGCCGGACGGGCTACAAAAAAGGAGCCTCGGAAAAAGGCTCCTTTGTGCGGATAAAGGGACTCGAACCCCCACGCCGGTAAGGCATCAGATCCTAAGTCTGACGTGGCTACCAATTACACCATATCCGCTCGCTATGTGCAAAGGTATATAAAAATTCACAATTCACAATCCGGGGCGGGTGATTATAAGCCTTTTTTATTTACTTTTGTAGGCAATTTATCCGCTTATGCCGCAGAATGTCGCACTCGTTTTAACGCCCCGCCAGGCTGCCGACGCGAAGTATTACACTTCGCTTGCCGCGCGGCGTCTGGGTGTGCCGGAGCACGATATTGCCTTGGTGAGGGTCGTCAAACGCTCGATCGACGCCCGGCAGCGGCAACCGAAGGTCAACCTGACGCTGGAGGTCTATGTCGACCGGGAGCCGCAGCCCGCACCCGTGCATTTCGATTATCCCGACGTGTCGGGACATACCGAGGTCGTAGTCGTGGGGTCGGGCCCGGCAGGGCTTTTCGCGGCGCTGCGGCTGATCGAGCTGGGACTGAAGCCCGTCATCCTGGAGCGGGGGCGCGACGTTTCAGCGCGCAAGGTCGACATTGCGCAGATCAACCGCAACGGGGCGGTCGATCCCGATTCGAACTACGCTTTCGGCGAGGGCGGTGCGGGGACTTTCTCGGACGGCAAACTCTTCACACGCAGCAAGAAGCGCGGTGATTATAACAAGGCGTTGCAGACGCTGGTGTTCCATGGCGCCACGCCCGAAATCCTCTATGAAGCCCATCCGCATATCGGAACCGACAAGTTGCCGCGCATCATGCAGAATATCCGGCAGACGATCCTTGGCTCGGGCGGCCAGTTCGTGTTCGGCAGTCGCGTTACGGATCTTGAAATCCGAAACGGCCGTATCCGGGGCGTGCGGTGCGGCGACACGTTTGTCGAAGGGGCGGCCGTGGTTTTGGCCACGGGACATTCGGCACGCGATATTTACGAGCTGCTTTACCGCAGGGGCGTGCGCGTCGAGGCGAAGGCCTTTGCCATGGGCGTGCGTATCGAGCATCCGCAGGCGTTGATCGACTCGATCCAGTACCACTGCCCGATGCGGGGCGAATACCTTCCGGCGGCGGCTTATTCGCTGGTGAGCCAGGAGGCCGGCCGCGGGGTCTACTCGTTTTGCATGTGCCCCGGCGGGTTCATCGTTCCGGCCATGACCGATGCCGCGCAGTCGGTGGTCAACGGCATGTCGCCCAGCGGCCGCACGTCACCCTATGCCAATTCGGGCATGGTGACCGAAGTGCGGCCCGCGGATTTCGAGCACCTGCGTGCGGAATGGGGCGAGCTGGCCGGGTTAAAGTTCCAGCAGCAGTTCGAAGAGCTGGCCCGGCAGCACGGCGGCGAGCATCAGGTCGCCCCGGCGCAGCGCGTCGCCGATTTCGTAGCCGGACGCCCCAGCGCGGCCTTGCCCAAGACCTCCTATATCCCCGGTATTATCCCTTCGCGGCTCGACGAGTGGATGCCCTCGTTTATCGGCGAGGGGCTGCGCCGGGGGATCGCCACCTTCGGGCGGCGGATGCAGGGATTTGTGACAAACGAAGCCATCGTGGTGGGCGTCGAGTCGCGCACCTCGTCGCCCGTCCGGGTTCCGCGCGACCCCGTGACGCTCATGCATCCCCAAACCGCGGGGCTCTTCCCCGCAGGTGAAGGTGCCGGTTACGCCGGGGGCATCATCTCTGCCGCCCTGGACGGCGAACGTATCGCAGAAGCAGTAACAAACTACATAAAATAAATGAACGAATCTTTAAGCAAGTTACCCTCTCCCGAGGTCTCTGTAATCATCCCCGCTTACAATCTGGAAGGGTATCTCGATACGTGCCTGCAATCGGTTTTGGCGCAGACACTCGGGAATTTCGAGGCTATCGTCGTGGACGACGGTTCCACGGATGGTACGCCCGGGCTTCTGCGTCGCTATGCTGAGCGCGATCCGCGGATCATCGTGGTGAGCACCCCGAACCGGGGCGTTGCGCGTGCCCGCGAGACGGGTATTGCCCGGGCGCAGGGAAAATACATCGCTTTCCTCGACGGCGACGATTTTTGGGAACCGCGCATGTTGGAGGAGATGACCGCCTCGATCGGGCAGAATGGCGGGTACGATATCGTATGCTGTAATTTCAAGCGGGTCTGCAAGACCTACCAGGCGATCTACCGTGAATCCCGGACGGAGGATATGGAAGGGCTCGAGTTCCTCGAGGCGACGCTTCGCCATTCGATCTGGGTGACCCTCTGGGGCAAACTCTATCGGCGGGAACTTTTCGATAACGGACTGAACCACCATCCGTTGCGGCTGGGGCAGGATACGATGATCAACATCCAGATCGCCTGCCGCCTTCCCCGCGTTCATTTCATCGATTACGTGGGATATGATTACGTACAGCGGCCGTCGTCGTCCAATCACCGAAGTTTCGATTTTGATTACTGCTGCTTATTTTGTAGTATTGTGGAACGGGAGTTACAACGGCACGGCGAATCGCTTCGGGGGCAGGCCGAATTTTATGCGCTGCTGAATAAGGTGCGCTGGTATTCGGTCTATGTCTGCAAAAGCCGCAGCCCGTGGGTCGGGAACCGGCCGTTTGTCTGCGACCTGCGCGAATCGGCCGGCCGTTACCGGGACGAGCTCAGGGCGCGCTATTCGCGGGCACGGATGCTTTTGCTGGATCTCGACCGTTACCGGGTCATGCGCCCGGTCGTCGTCATGCTGACGACAGGATTGCGCTGGCGTACCAGTTTGCGGCGGCGTCTGGCACGATAAAGGGATATTATACAGAAACATGGATTTTTACGACGGAGCCGGCAGCCGGATCGTGAAAGCGATAAATTGGATTGCATAGATGGAGGAAAGGGAAAAATCAAAGCCCGCGGTATCGGTCATTATTCCGGTTTACAACCTGGAAAACTATCTCGATACCTGCCTCGATTCGGTCGGACGGCAAACGTACGGGGATTTCGAGGCTATCGTCGTCGATGACGGGTCGACGGACGGTTCGCAGGCCGTGGCACGCCGCCACGCGGAGCGCGACGCGCGCATCGTCGTCGTAAGGACTGTCAACCAGGGAACTGCCAGGGCCCGTGAGACGGGTATCCGCCATGCGCAGGGCGACTACATCTGTTTTCTCGACGGCGACGACGTCTGGGACTCCCGCATGCTGGAGAAACTGGTGGCGGCCATCGGGGAAAACGGTGGGTACGATATCGTATGCTGCGATTACAAACGTATCTGCAAGACCTACGAAGCGCCCAGGCGCGAGATGCGCACATCGGACATGCAAGGGCTGGATTTCCTCGTTGCGTCGCTCTACCATGCCATTTCCGTGACCGTGTGGGGGCGGCTCTATCGCCGGGCGTTGTTCGAAAAGGAGCTGCGCCATTATCCGCTGCGGCTGGGGGAAGACAGCCTGCTCAACATCCAGATCGGCTGCCAGCAGCCGCGCGTCCGGTTTATCGACTACGTGGGCTACGGGTATGTGCAGCGCGGCGGGTCGGCCAACCGTTCGCCGCTCGATATCGGCTACTGCGTTAAATTCAGCGAGGCGGTGCGTGCCGAGCTGGTGCGGCACCGGGATATCCTCGGCGACCGGCTGGAGTTCTACCTGCTGCTCAACAAAATGCGCTGGTACCTGGTCTACCTGCGCAAGAGCCACAACCCGTGGGCCGGCGGTACGGAGTTTGCCCGCGGGATCAATGCGGAGGCCGGACGCTACCGCGCGGAGTTGGGAGGGTTCTTCAGCCGTTGCGACCGGTTGCTGCTGAGGATGGACAGGCGGCGGTGGATGCGCCCCGGGGTGCTCGCCGTCTCGACCCTGATGCGCTGGGGAAAGAGCCTGAAGCGGCGGCTGGCGCACTGAACCGCTGAATGTTGTAACCTAAACCTGGAACGATGAAAAGATACCTGTTGTACGTTACTTTGCCTTATGCCTATTCGATCCTGAGGCCTTTGGAACATGAGATCCGCCGCCGCGGAGGCGAGGCGGCCTGGTTTATCGAAGAGGGGTGTCCCGTCGTGCTCGAAGAGGGCGAGGTGCGGTTGGGGACAATCCGGGAGGCGGTCGCTTATAACCCGGTCGCGGTTTTTGCACCGGGCAACTATATCCCCGATTTTATCCCGGGCGTGAAGGTGGCGCTTTTCCACGGCTATGCGATCCAGAAGCGGATCGAGGCCGTCGACGACCACTTCACGGTGCGTGGATGGTTCGACATCTATTGTACGCAGGGGCCGAGCAGCACGCCTTATTTCAAGGAACTGGAAAAGAAATACGGCTTCTTCCGGGTCTACGAGACCGGCTGGCCCAAAGCCGACACCTATTTCTCGCCCGAAGTGCAGCGCAAACCGCAGAATGACCATCCGGTGATTCTTTACCCCCCGACCTTCACGCGCAATGTCTGTTCAGCGCCCCATCTGATGGCGGAGATCGACCGTCTGGCCAAAACCCATCCGTGGGACTGGGTCATCACGTTCCATCCCAAGCTGACCGACCCCGGGATCATAGCCGGCTATAAACGTATTGCGGAGGAGAACGAGAACGTCATATTTTATGAGGGTTCCGACAAGATGCCGCTTCTGCAGCAAGCCGACGTGATGTTGTGCGACAGCTCGTCGATCATCCTCGAATTCATGTTCCTCGACAAGCCGGTCGTGACGTTCCGCAATTCGCATCCGGGGCCCCATCTGATCGACGTCGATACGCCGGAGGCCGTCGGCCCGGCCATCGAGCGTGCCCTGACGCGCCCGGAGGGGTTGATGGGGGAGATCCGCAGCTACACCATGCACCACGAACCGCACCGCGACTGCCGCTGTTCGGCGCGGGTGCTCGATGCCGTGGACGATTATATCGTGCGGGGGCATGCGGGGCTGAAACGCAAGCCCCTGAACCTGGTGCGCAAATGGAAACTGCGCCGGCAGTTGCATTATTATCCCCTGCTGGAAAAATTCCGCCGCCGATAGAAAACGTCAGTGCCGCCCCGACCGGGGCGGCACTGACGTTTATGGATGCCGTTTCCAGGGCCGGATGTTTCTGTCCCGGGCTCAATGGCCCGTGCCGGCGGGAACGGGGATTTTTACCTCGGTTTCGGGGACGCGGGTCTGTTCCGTTGTTGCCAAGTGGCGTGCAAGCCCGGTTTCGCAGCGGGTGCGGTGTTCACGGATGGTTTGCTGGTAACGTTCCTCGTTGGCCGAGAGGCTGTTGCGCTCGCATTTGCCGTGGTGGAGGTGGAAGACCACGCCGCGAAACTTCATGCACCGCTGGCGCACGCCGCTGTTGTCGAGGCGGATCGCCAGTTCGGAATCTTCGCGTCCCCAGCCGCAGAACGATTCGTCGTAACCGTTGACGCGGATCAGGTCGTTGCGCCAGAAGGCCATGTTGCAGCCTTTGACGAAGCGGGTGGGGCCCAGCGTCCGGTAGAGGAATGCCATGAGCGGGATGCGGATGACGTTGTTGCTGTTGCGTACGCCCCGCATCAGCGGCGTGAGCGAGGTGATCTCCCCGCTGAGCACCTTGCGGGTGAGCATTTCGGTGATGATGCCCCGCGACCCGGTGACGTAGCAGCCCCGTTGTGCGAAGATCATGTGATCCTGGATGAAGTTGCGTTGCAGGATCAGGTCGCCGTCGATCTGTATGATGTATTCGCAGCGGCTCGCCGCGATGGCTTTGTTGCGGATCATGGCAAGGCGGAACCCCTTGTCCTCGTGCCAGATATGCCGGATGGGGACGGGCGACACCGCCTCGAAATGGCGGACGACATCGCGGGTGCTGATACCCGAGCCGTCGTCGGCGATCAGGATTTCCGTGGGCATGGCCGTTTGTTGCATTACGCTGTCCAGGCACAGGTAGAGGGCCCGCGGCCAGTTGTAGGTGGAGATGATCAGTGATACCGTCATTGGTAAATTAGGGTTTTAGGCGTCGTTGTCGCTGCGGCCGTACGCAACTGGCCGCAAAATTCCTGCCGCGGCATCCCGCTGCCGGGATGCTGTATTCTCACGTTCAGGGTAACGCGTAGCTTCTTGTCCATCGTACAAAGGTAGTGATTTATCCCCGCTCAGGGTATGTGCACTCCATTTTTATCGTGTTCCGTTTTATATAAATGTGCGCCGGAGGGGAATACTGCGCAGAATATGAAAAAATATTTTCGATCACCCGGGATCGGCGGTACCCGGCTATCTTGCATGTTTACATGTTATTAGATAACGGAATGTATGCGATTTATTAAAAAATATCAAAAAATTCGAAAATTTTTTTAATAAAAACTTGCACGGCATGTTTTTTCACCTTATCTTTGCAGTGAAGTTTTAAGGTTCATTTAGGTTAGTAGTTTTAGGTTGGTGAGGAAACTGTGGTATTCCATCGGAATACCGGGTTTCCTTTTTTTGTGCCCTTCCCCTCCCGGCCGACGGTGCGGACTTTAGAATTTTGTCAGCATCGGGAGCATGGTGCTCTACCTGAAATAAGCTTTTCCAAACCCCGGTTTTTTTGTCGCCGAAGGGCGTTCCGTTATCTTTAACATTCTGCCCGAATGCTTCCTGGAAGCCTCCTGAGCCCTTTTTGACGGGCTAATGTTACCAAATTGTTAAATATATTTAATATATTCCTAAAATATTTGCATAATTCAAAAATGACACGTATCTTTGCAGTGAAGTTTTAAGGTTCATTTAGGTTAGTAGTTTTAGGTTGGTTGAGGAAATCGGCAGGTTGTAACG
>ENA-UESG01001166-UESG01001166.1-human-gut-metagenome-genome-assembly--contig:-NODE-1166-length-18797-cov-16.943697_pt1 | contig 18797 bp, 10 predicted proteins | sample MGYA00243002_ERZ508003 | MGnify/ENA primary metagenome ERZ508003 (study PRJEB26167, sample SAMN06115514) | human gut metagenome | host: Homo sapiens | place: China:Shanxi | collected 2015-12-02... | reverse complement strand
TTTTCATTGCATTACAATATTAGATAGGTTTATAAAATAAAGTGTTCACAATATCGTTCGTATAAGTGTCCGGCTTGTAAATAAGCCGAATTAGGACTCATGAAATGAGAAAATTCAAATGTGATTGCATTTTCCATTCCAGCTCTTCGTGCAGCATCTAGTTTTAGTAGTAGTTTTTCCCATTTAATTGGTAGGAAACGAATAGGCATATCCCGATCAAAAGATTCAATGTTTGTCCAACATTTCATGTTATATTTATCTGCTAGTTTCTTGTTTATAACCAGATAATCATATAATTCATGATAGTCTACTTGTCCATCTTGAAAAGCCATAATGTCGACTGCTCCCTTTACATTATCCAGGATTTCATCCCATTCTTCTTCATGTTCTTTCACTGACAAAGCCTTATCTCCTGCCATCACTTGGTCTGTCTTTACTCCATGTATGTATGGAGAAACTAAAGTTTTCAGATTATCAGACACGCTCTTGGCATGTTTTCCCACTTCTGCATAGATTTTAGACATGTTTTTTGTACGACGGCTGATTTCTTGTGATAAATACCAACCTTGGAAAGATTTATGATGACCATATTTTTTCCAAACTTCGTCAATCAGAGCCATGTTCAAATCAATTTCTTTTTGAAATAATCCTTCCTGCCAATACTTTCCGGAGTCATACATTCCAAAATAAAAAGCCATGTTGTACTTATCAGCTAGAGTGAGGAACATTTCAACTAAGTCCACAGGCGGGTAATACACATCTTCTTTCCCCAATAAACATTGAAAAGGAGAAGCAATCCATCTGCCAAGGCCGGCGCGAATCAATACTACAGTATTAATTCCCATTTTTTTCATCGCCTTAAAATCTTTATCCCACTCTTTTGTACCCCAGTTTTGATGTGGAATATCCCAACTTATCTCATCTAGAAAAGTAGCTTTAATCGGCATCCCTTTTAAGGCATTAGGAGTAGCAAATGTCTTTAATGTTTCTTCTTCATCAGATGTCATCTTTTTTATGGGAGTACATGCTGTCAGAAGTTTGCTGCTTGCTAGCAATGAACATGTGGCAAATGCTGTTTTTAGAAAATTACGTCGTCCGTCCATTTTGTCATATTTAAATAAGGGTTTATAAATTTTCCAATACTGTCCAACATTGATACAGTCCTCTTGGCACATGGAAACATCCTTTCCATTTTCCTCCTTTGAGTGGAAGCAACACTTCACCTCTACGGTTCAGGTATCCATACCATTCGGGATGATCTTTATCCTTGAAATGTTTCCATGTGTAGTCATGTACTTTTTTAAACCATTCCAGACACCGTTTATCTTCGGTCAATTGATAACCTTTCAGTAGGGAAATAAGCGTTTCGATATGTACCCACCAGAGTTTCTGATCCCATTCTAATTGTTGGGGAGGACAACCGTTACGATCCATAAAATAATAAATGCCACCGTACTCTTTATCCCAACCATAATTAAGCATTGTAAGGGTCGTTTCTTTGGCTTTCTCTATCAATTCCGGACGATTCAGACGTTTGCCTAAATCCATAATGAACCACATGGCCTCAATCGCATGACCGGGAGTTACCTGACGACCTTCGAAACAATTAACCAAATTGCCATCCATATCTACATTTTCAACAATGATCCCTCCGAGCTCAGGGCGATAGAAAACCTCCATAACTTCGTGAATACAAGTTTCCATTGTTTGTTCTAAATAACCAGGTTCTAATAAATGTTCTATTTCGAGAGCCAGATTACAGAGGATCATTGGCAGAGCAAAATTCTTCAGATTACGTGTTCCCGGATGAAGCTTGTTCCATTTGCCTTTTGGATTATCCACTTTAGACAAGATAATATCGAAGGTTTTCTTGGCAATATCTGCATATTCCTGACTACCTGTAGCCAAGCTTAACTGACCGAAAGCCATGGTAGCAAATGTATACGAGAATATGTTATACGGTTCTACCAATGGTCTACCCGAACGGTCAAGAGAAAAATACCAGTTATAGTTACCGTTATGTCCATATTTTTTTAGGAATTCACCACCCAGAATGGCGCAATCCAACCATTCCTGACGCTTCTCTACTTTGTTGTAAAGCATGGAAAACATCCATACTTCACGGCCTTGTAGCCAGATGAATTTATCTGTATCGAACACTCTTCCATCACGATCCAGACAGGTGAAATAGCCACCATATTCATTGTCTTGCGAATGTTCAAGCCAAAAAGGAAGAACATTGTCCAGTAGTTCATCCTTATACAGTCTCGCTAATTTTTTGAAATCTATAATATTATTTCCATTGATTGGTATGGATAATTCAGCGGTTAAAGAGATGTCTGCTGAATGACTAAGGTTATTCTTAATGTTCATATTTATAAAATGTTAGTTTATTGTTATTAAGGTCTTTTATTTTACTATTCCGAACGGGTCCAGTATCTTTCAATCTCCTCCAGCGACTTCCCGGTAGTCTCCGGCACGAGTTTCCAGACAATCAGCATATACGGCACGCACATGAGGGCGAACAGGAAGAATGTTCCGGCGGGGGTAAGGTTCTGGAGCATCCAGGGGGTTAACTGTCCGATCAGGTACGTTCCGATCCACAGAGCGAATCCTGCTATCGACATGGCCAGTCCGCGAACCTTGGTGGGATACATCTCCGAGAGGAGCACGAACACCACGGCACAGATGGATACGGCACAGCAGAATACATAGAACAGGAAGAAAACAAGCAGGAAGAGGCTGGATACTCCCAAGGAATCTCCGAAGAGGAAATACAGGCCGATGAGAATCAGAGAAACAACCATTCCCGAAACTCCGTAATAAACAAGTTTCTTGCGGCCTACCTTATCAATGATGACAAGAGCCAGAATGGTGGTCAAAGTATTGACTAGTCCTACCAGAACTTGGTAAAATGAAAGTTAACTGTTTGCATAGCTGTATTATGGTAGAAAAGTTTTATCTTTATCGCGTTAAACTAACTAATACCCCCCATTATGAGAAGAATTTTTTATTTACTTTTCCTTGTCTTATTAGGCTATTCTTTTGACGTAAAAGCTTCAGACACAGTATTTATCCATGAAACACAAATCCCGGTTTTGATAGAGCGGCAGGATAATGTTCTGTTCTATATCCGGTTGGATGCAAAGGAAAGCAAGATACTCGATGAAGTTGTTTTAGATTTCAGTAAAAGTACCAACTTAGCGGATGTTCAGGCAATCAAACTCTATTATGGAGGAACAGAGGCCTTACAAGATCAAAACAAAAATCGCTTTGCCCCTGTAGAGTACATATCCAGCCATCGACCAGGTGCGACATTGGCGGCTAATCCTTCTTATTCCATAAAATGTGCAGAGGTCGGACCATCGGAAAAAGTTGTATTAAGAGGTAATTACAATTTATTTCCAGGTGTCAACTTTTTTTGGATCAGTTTGCAGATGAAAACAGATGCCTCTTTGCATACTAAAATAGTCTCTGATTTACGTGCTGTAAAAGTGGATGGGAAAGAACTCTATTGTAAATTTATTTCTCCGAAAGATATTACTCACCGGATGGCAGTCGGAGTTCGTCATGCTGGTAATGACGGTTCTGCTTCCTTCCGTATTCCCGGATTAGTGACAACCAATAAAGGAACATTATTGGGAGTGTACGATGTCCGATATAATAGTAGTGTCGATTTACAGGAATATGTAGATGTGGGTTTGAGTCGTAGCACTGACGGAGGGAAGAGCTGGGAGAAAATGCGTCTTCCGCTTTCATTTGGTGAGTATGGCGGTTTGCCTAAAGCACAGAATGGGGTAGGAGATCCCTCTATTTTGGTAGATACTCAAACGAATACCGTCTGGGTGGTTGCCGCATGGACACATGGTATGGGTAATCAACGTGCCTGGTGGAGCTCCCATTCGGGAATGGATATAAACCATACCGCACAGCTGGTATTGGCAAAGAGTACAGACGATGGTAAAACATGGTCGAAACCGATCAATATAACAGAGCAGGTAAAAGATCCGTCCTGGTATTTTCTCCTTCAAGGACCCGGACGTGGAATAACGATGAGCGACGGCACATTAGTATTTCCAACGCAGTTTATAGACTCTACCCGTGTTCCGAATGCAGGAATCATGTATAGTAAAGACCGGGGGAAAACGTGGAAAATGCACAATATGGCACGAACAAATACAACGGAAGCACAAGTTGCGGAAATAGAACCGGGAGTATTGATGCTGAATATGCGTGACAATAGAGGAGGAAGCCGGGCTATTGCCATAACGAAAGATTTGGGAAAAACCTGGACAGAACACCCGTCTTCACGTAAGGCACTTCAGGAACCGGTATGTATGGCCAGTCTGATTCATGTCGATGCCAAGGACAACGTTTTGAATAAAGACCTCCTGTTGTTTTCAAATCCGGATACGACTAAAGGGCGCAATCATATAACAATAAAAACAAGTCTGGATAAAGGACTTACCTGGTTGCCCGAACATCAAATCATGCTCGACGAAGCAGAAGGATGGGGATATAGTTGCCTGACGATGATTGATAAAGAGACAATCGGTATTCTATATGAGAGCAGTGTGGCACACATGACTTTTCAGGCGGTGAAATTAACAGATTTGTTAGGAATGAAATGATAGATATAATAGCGGTTAAACTATCCGATATGATAAAAGAATAAAACCGTATATTTATCGTGGCGTGCAAAAACAACATATTTTGTTAAATTATCAGTGAAATTTGCTGAAAAAATAATATCTTTGAATCCGTTAATATCTAATGCCTCACTATGATGATTAATTTGATCGGAAAAAAGGCTCAAATAGCATGTGAACTACTATGCTGTTGCAGTATGGCATATGCACAGAGCAATGACAATTCCGAAGTTGTCGTTCTAAATACAGGCTGGGAGTTTTCCCAGGCAGGGACGGAGCTGTGGCGACCGGCACAGGTTCCGGGCACCGTTCATCAGGATCTTATTAACCATAAACAACTTCCCGATCCTTTTTATGGCATCAATGAACAAAAGATTCAGTGGGTGGAAAATGAAGACTGGGAATACCGGACTGCTTTTACAGTTACCCCCGAACAACTGAAACGGGATGACGCCCAATTGGTTTTTGAAGGTCTTGACACATACGCCGATGTATACCTCAATGGAGCATTGTTGCTGAAAGCCGATAACATGTTTGTCGGTTATACCATACCTGTCAAGTCCCAACTCCGTATCGGAGAAAACCTTCTTCACATCTATTTTCATTCCCCCATCCGGCAGACACTGCCTCAATATAACTCGAACGGATTCAACTATCCGGCAGACAACGACCATCACGACAAACATTTAAGCATATTCTCCCGTAAAGCCCCTTACAGTTATGGCTGGGACTGGGGAATCCGCATGGTGACCAGCGGCATCTGGCGTCCGCTGACCATCCGTTTTTATGACGCAGCTTCTATCAGTGACTATCACGTAAAGCAACTCGCACTGACCGACCAGCTCGCAAATCTGTCTAATGAATTAGAAATAAACAACATACTCCCCCGGCCACTTCAGGCAGAGGTGAGAATCAATACCTCATTCGAAGGAAGTGCAGAAAAAAGCATCAGCCAGGCAATCACCTTACAGCCCGGAATCAATCATGTTTCCATACCTTCCGAAGTGGCATCCCCCGTACGTTGGATGCCGAATGGATGGGGAAAGCCCGCCCTGTATGATTTCTCCGCTCAAATCATAGTAGAAGATAAAGTCGTAGCCGAGCAATCGCACCGGATAGGACTGCGTACTGTTCGCCTCGTTAATGAAAAAGATAAAGACGGAGAATCCTTCTATTTTGAAGTAAATGGTGTACCTATGTTTGCCAAAGGAGCCAATTACATCCCCCAGGATGCACTCTTGACTAACGTCACTACCGAACGCTACCAAACCTTATTCCGCGACATCCGCGAAGCGAACATGAATGTCATTCGTGTATGGGGAGGTGGAACGTACGAAGATGACCGTTTCTATGACCTGGCAGATGAAAACGGAATACTGGTGTGGCAAGACTTCATGTTTGCCTGCACTCCCTATCCGTCCGACCCCACCTTTCTGAAAAGGGTAGAGGCGGAAGCCTGCTATAACATCCGTCGCCTTCGCAATCATGCTTCCCTGGCGATGTGGTGCGGCAATAACGAAATACTGGAAGCCTTAAAATATTGGGGATTCAACAAGAACTTCCCGCCCGAAATCTATCAGGAAATGTTTCGAGGCTACGACAAACTGTTCCATCAGCTCCTTCCAGCCAAGGTTAAGGAACTGGATGCCGACCGTTTCTACATACACAGCTCCCCGTATTTTGCCAACTGGGGGCGTCCTGAATCCTGGGGGATAGGAGACAGCCATAACTGGGGAGTCTGGTATGGTCAAAAAACATTCGAGTCACTCGATACAGACCTGCCCCGTTTCATGAGCGAATTCGGTTTTCAGTCCTTTCCGGAAATGAAGACCATCTCCACTTTCGCCGCTCCGGAAGATTATCAGATAGAATCGGAAGTGATGAATGCTCATCAGAAAAGCAGCATCGGCAACGCCCTGATTCGTACCTACATGGAGCGCGACTATATCATCCCCGAAAAATTTGAAGACTTTGTCTATGTCGGACTAGTACTGCAAGGACAAGGAATGCGTCACGGACTGGAAGCACACCGCCGGAACCGTCCTTACTGTATGGGTACCCTGTATTGGCAACTGAATGACAGCTGGCCGGTAGTATCCTGGTCGAGCATCGACTATTACGGTAACTGGAAAGCCCTGCATTACCAAGCCAAACGAGTCTTTGCTCCAATCCTCATCAATCCTATCCGGCAGAACGACAGCCTCAATATCTACCTGATTTCCGACTGTCCGGACACCAAAGACCACCTGATGTTGGAAATGAAAGTAACAGACTTTGACGGAAAGAAACAAGGCAAGCCTATACAACTCAACACATTGACAGTTCCGGCTAACACTTCCCAATGCGTGTACCGTATAAAACCCGACACCTGGCTATCACCGGAAGAACAGCAACGCTGTTTCATGCAACTGACACTGAAAGACAAGGCAGGAAACACCCTTGCCGAAACCGTATACTTCTTTAGAAAAACAAAAGACCTGCTTCTGCCTGAAACAACCGTTTCCTGCAAGATGAAACAGAAAGACGGCATGTGTGAACTGACATTGTTTTCTCCCGCTCTTGCAAAAGATGTCTTTATTGAAATTCCTTTGCAGGGAGCCCGTTTCAGCGACAACTTTTTCGACCTTCTTCCCGGAGAACGTAAAACGGTCGTCATCACTTCTCCCCAAATAAAGAAAGGAGAGGAGCTGCCTTTGACAATCAAACATATTCGTGAAACTTATAATTAATCTATTTAATAACTTAACACTTAATTTTTTAGTTTATGAAGCAACTCTTTAAATTAACCGGATGTCTGGCACTAGCAGGACTTTTTGCCTCTTGCCAATCGGTGCAACAGGAAGCCAACTACCAGATCATCCCCATGCCACAAGAAATTGTAACCGCTCAAGGAAGTCCCTTCATCCTCAAGAGCAGTGTGAAAATTCTCTATCCGGGAGGAAACGAGAAGATGCAACGCAACGCAAAATTCCTGGCAGACTATCTGAAAACGGCTACCGGAAAAGATTTCGCTATTGAAGCCGGAACAGAAGGTAAAAACGCAATCGTACTGGCATTAGGCACGGAGAACGAAAATCCGGAATCCTACCAGATGAAAGTTACCGGTGACGGAATCACGATTACCGGTCCTACGGAAGCCGGCGTATTCTATGGCATCCAGTCCCTGCGCAAATCATTGCCTGTGGCTGTCGGTGCGGATATTGCCATGCCAGCCGTAGAAATCAATGACGCTCCCCGCTTTGGCTATCGTGGCGCGCATTTCGATACCAGCCGTCATTTCTTTACCGTGGATGAAATAAAGACCTACATCGACATGCAGGCTTTACATAACATGAACCGCCTCCACTGGCATATCACCGACGATCAAGGTTGGCGTCTGGAAATCAAAAAATACCCGAAACTGACTGAAATCGGTGCTAACAGAACAGAAACAGTCATCGGACGTAACTCCGGCGAATACGACGGCAAACCTTACGGTGGATTCTACACCCAGGAACAAGCCAAAGAAATTGTAGATTATGCAGCCGAACGCTACATCACCGTTGTTCCCGAAATCGACCTTCCGGGACACATGCAAGCTGCCCTTGCCGCTTACCCTGAACTGGGTTGTACCGGTGGCCCGTACGAAGTATGGAGACAATGGGGTATATCCGAAGATGTGCTTTGCGCCGGAAACGACCAAGTATTGAAATTCTTGGAAGATGTTTATGGTGAATTGATTGAAATCTTCCCATCACAATATATTCATGTAGGGGGCGACGAATGCCCGAAAGTAAGATGGGAAAAATGTCCGAAGTGCCAGGCACGTATCAAAGCATTGGGATTGAAGTCAGATCAGAGCCACAGCAAAGAAGAACGTTTGCAGAGCTTTGTCATCAACCATATTGAGAAATTCCTGAACGACCACGGACGTCAAATCATCGGTTGGGATGAAATCCTCGAAGGCGGACTTGCTCCGAATGCTACCGTGATGTCATGGCGTGGTGAGAAAGGTGGTATCGAAGCTGCGAAGCAGAAACACGATGTCATCATGACACCGAACACCTATCTGTATTTCGACTACTACCAAGCTAAAGACATCGAAAACGAACCGTTCGGTATCGGTGGTTATCTGCCGATGGAAAGAGTGTATAGCTACGAGCCGATGCCGGCTTCTCTTACTCCGGAAGAACAGAAATACATCAAGGGAGTGCAAGCCAACCTCTGGACAGAATACATCGCTACCTTCCCGCATGCACAATACATGGTATTGCCTCGTTGGGCTGCTTTGTGTGAAATTCAGTGGTCCAGCCCCGAAAAGAAAAACTATGCCAACTTCCTGTCCCGTCTTCCACAACTGATTAAGTGGTACGATGCAGAAGGATACAATTACGCTAAACACGTATTTGACGTACAAGCCGAGTTTGACCCGAATCCGGCAGAAGGAACAATGGACGTTACCCTGTCTACCATCGACGGTGCCCCTGTTTACTATACATTAGACGGCACAGAACCTACTGCCGCTTCCCCCGTTTACGAAGGAGTATTGAAAATCAAGGAAAATGTAACCCTGTCCGCCAAAGCCATTCGTCCCAACGGCGAAAGCAAGACAGTGACAGAGAAGATTGATTTCAGCAAATCCAGCATGAAGCCGATTGTAGCCAATCAGCCTATCAATGAACAATACCTGTTCAAAGGAGCTTCCACTTTGATAGATGGTCTGAAAGGAAATAGCAGCTATAAGTCAGGCCGTTGGATCGCTTTCAACGGAAACGACATGGATATGACTATCGACTTCCAGCAACCTACTGAAATCTCAAGCGTGGCAATCTCTACCAATGTAGCAAAAGGAGACTGGGTATTTGATGCCAGAAACCTGTCCGTAGAAACTTCAGATGATGGCAAGACCTTCAAAAAGATTGCTTCCGAAGAATATCCGGAGATGAAAGAGACAGACAAAGACGGAATCGTTGAGCACAAACTAACCTTTGCTCCTGTGACCACCCAATACGTGAGAGTCATTGCTTCACCGGAGAAATCACTTCCGGCATGGCATGGAGGAAAAGGTAAAAACGCATTTTTATTTGTAGACGAAATCAAAATTGATTAATGAATATAAGAAAAGAATACCCTAAAGTTTGTCTTTTCTTATGGATATTGGGGATGTGCTTCCATGCACATCCCATTCTGGCACAGTCCGTCATACCTGTCCCATTAAAAATGGAGCAGGGGACGGGCTCTTTTTTACTGTCAGAAAAGACTAAACTTTATACAAACCTGCAAGGTGGAGAAGCGGAACTCTGGGAGAATTACCTGAAAGCATTACCTGTTCAGCTGAAAGAAGCGAGAATGAAAGACAGGAAACAGATGCTTTTCTTATTGATAACCCCCAAGACCCCCCAATTGCCATCACCGGAAAGCTATACACTCTCCGTCACCTCTCAACGAATTGAGATCCGGGCAACTTCGGGAGCCGGATTATTCTATGGAATGCAAACCCTGTTACAGCTGATGCAACCGACAAGCACAGGCAGCTATTCCGTACCCTCTGTCGAGATAGAAGACACCCCTCGTTTTGCTTATCGCGGATTGATGCTGGACGTATCCCGTCATTTCTCTACCAAAGAGTTTATAAAGAAGCAGATAGACGCATTGGCATATTACAAAATCAACCGTTTGCACCTGCACCTGACCGATGCGGCAGGCTGGCGGCTTGAAATCAAGAAATACCCTTTACTGACCGATTTTGCAGCCTGGCGTACAGACCCCACCTGGAAGAAATGGTGGAACGGCGGACGTAAATACCTCCGTTATGATGAACCCGGAGCTTCCGGCGGCTATTACACCCAGGACGATATTCGTGAAATACTGGAATATGCCCGTCAGCATTACATTACGGTGATTCCGGAGATTGAAATGCCTTCCCATTCGGAAGAAGTGCTGGCTGCCTACCCGCAGCTATCCTGTTCGGGAGAACCTTACAAGAACTCCGATTTCTGTGTCGGTAATGAAGAAACTTTCACCTTTCTGGAGAATGTACTGACGGAAGTCATGGAACTTTTCCCTTCCGAATACATTCATGTAGGAGGTGATGAGGCCGGCAAATCGGCTTGGAAGACCTGTCCGAAATGTCAGAAGAGAATGAAAGACGAGCATCTGGCCAATGTAGACGAGCTGCAAAGCTATCTGATACACCGTATCGAAAAGTTCCTCAACAATCACGGACGCCGTCTCTTGGGATGGGACGAGATTCTGCAAGGAGGTATCGCGCCCAATGCAACCGTTATGTCGTGGCGTGGAGAAGAGGGTGGTATTGCTGCCGTCACCTCCGGGCATCATGCCATCATGACACCGGGTGCATACTGTTATCTGGACAGCTATCAGGACGCCCCGTACTCCCAGCCGGAAGCTATCGGTGGCTACCTGCCATTGAAGAAAGTATATGCCTACGATCCTGTCCCCGCTTCCTTAACTGCGGAGCAGGCAAAGTTAGTCTATGGTGTGCAGGGTAACCTATGGGTGGAATATATCCCCACTCCCGAACACGTGGAATATATGATTTATCCCCGTATGCTGGCATTGGCGGAAGTAGCCTGGTCGGCTCCGGAACGTAAGTCGTGGCCCGATTTCCATACCCGCGCACTGTCAGCAGTGGCCGATTTACAGAAAAAAGGATATCATCCTTTCGATTTGAGCAAAGAAATCGGCAGCCGTCCCGAATCTCTTCAACCAGTCAGCCATTTGGCGCTCGGTAAAAAAGTGACCTATAACTCCTCCTATAGCCCCCATTATCCCGCACAAGGCAACACAGCCCTGACAGACGGCATACGTGGTGACTGGACTTACGGTGATGGTTCATGGCAAGGATTTATCTCGGACAACCGTCTCGATGTGACGATTGATATGGAAAAAGAAACCCCTATCCATTCCGTCACCGCCGCTTTTATGCAAGTGGTCGGCGCGGAAGTATTCCTGCCGGAGACAGTGATTATTTCCATTTCCGATGATGGAATTAACTTCACGGAGTTGCAAAAACAACACTTTGAAGTGAGCAAAGAAACCCCTATCCGGTTTACGGATATTTCATGGCAGGGAGAAGCCAAAGGAAGATACGTACGTTACCAGGCACAGGCCGGAAGCGAATTCGGAGGTTGGATATTTACGGATGAGATAATCGTGAAATAGACATTGTCAATATCATTTATGAATAAAAGAGGGAATCTACTCAACCAGATTCCCTCTTTTTTTGTTATATTTGTATTATTACCTTAAAAACTAAGAATATGGTACAACACGCTAGACTCATTTTCTACAGCCTTCTTCTTCTGGTAATCCCGTGCGAGAGCACCTTGGCGCAGAAGATTCCCGTCACGCCCATAGACTCATTGATAACTGTTGGATATGCCACCGGAAGTTTGAAAACCCTCTCCGGTTCCGTAGAGAAGATTACGGAGACACAGATGAATAAAGACCAGATAACGAACCCTTTGGAAGCAATCCGCGGACGTGTGCCGGGCTTGACCATCCAACGCGGGTCAAACGGTCCGGCAGCCTTGGATGCGGTACGCCTGCGGGGAACTACCTCACTGACCAGTGGCAATGACCCTTTGATAATCGTCGACGGAGTATTTGGCGACTTGAGTATGCTCACCTCCATTTACCCTACGGATATTGAGAGCTTCACCATTTTGAAAGACGCTTCCGAAACCGCACAATACGGTTCACGAGGAGCTTCCGGTGTGATCGAAGTCACCACTAAAAAAGGAATGAGCGGCAGAACACAGGTAGCCTACAACGGTAGCTTCGGAATTTCCACCGTCTACAAGAATCTGAAAATGCTGTCCGGCGATGAGTACCGCCGTATCGCTTCGGAACGCGGGATTTCCATTCTGGACAAAGGATATAATACCGATTTTCAGAAAGAGATTGAACAGACAGGACTACAACAAAACCATCACATCGCCTTTTATGGTGGTTCCAGTGAGTCCAGCTATCGCGTTTCTCTTGGTTTCATGGATCGTCAGGGAGTGATTTTGAATGAAGACATGAAAAACTTCACTTCGAATATGAACATGAATCAGAAAATGTTCGACGGCTTCCTGAACTGCGAGCTGGGAATGTTCGGTTCCATTCAGAAGAATCATAATCTGGTGGATTATCAGAAAACGTTCTATTCGGCAGCCACATTCAACCCCACCTATCCCAACCATAAAGACCCCGTCACCAATTCCTGGGACGGAATAACGACTGCCAGCCAAATTACCAATCCATTGGCATGGATGGAAGTGCAGGATGATGATGCCACTTCGCACATCAGCACGCACGCCCGTCTGACTTTCAATCTGCTGGAAGGACTGAAACTAAACCTCTTCGGAGCCTATACCTATAATATCGTGGAAAATTCGCAATACCTCCCCACCTCCGTCTGGGCGAACGGCCAGGCTTACAAAGGAACCAAAAAGCGAGAATCCTTGCTGGGCAGCATGATGCTGACCTATAAGAAAAACTGGAAAAAACATTTCTTTGACGTGTTGGCACTTGCCGAACTTCAAAAAGAAACCTACACGGGATATTATACAACAGTAAGCAATTTCAGCACCGACAAATTCGGGTATAATAATCTTCAGGCAGGTGCACTCCGCTTGTGGGAAGGCACTAATTCTTACTACGACCAACCCCGTCTGGCATCTTTCATGGGACGTTTCAACTATACATACGCCGACCGCTACGTACTGACGCTGAACGCCCGTACAGATGCTTCCTCCAAATTCGGAGCGAACCATAAATGGGGATTCTTCCCCTCCGCATCTGCCGCATGGGTGATTAGTGAAGAAGAATTTATGAAGCAGTTGCCGATGGTGGATAATCTGAAATTCCGTATTGGCTACGGTCTGGCAGGTAATCAGAGTGGGATTGACTCATACACTACATTGAACCTTGTAAAGCCGAACGGTGTAGTCCCCGTCGGAAACTCTGCCGTCGTATCTTTAGGAGACTTACGGAACACGAATCCCGACCTGAAATGGGAAGTGAAACATACCTTTAATACCGGTATCGACGTAGCTCTTTTCGGCAACCGCCTGCTGCTTTCCGCCAACTATTACAACTCCCGAACCACAGACATGCTTTACCTTTACAACGTAAGCGTACCGCCTTTCACCTATAACACCTTACTTGCCAACATCGGTTCCATGCGCAACTGGGGTACGGAAATCGCCATCGGCATCACCCCCTTGAAGACCAAGGATATGGAACTGAATATCAATGCCAATATCACTTTCCAGCGCAACAAACTGCTCTCATTAAGCGGTATGTACAACGGCGAAATGCTTTCTGCCCCCGAATATAAAAGTCTTTCTGGCCTCGACGGAGCCGGCTTTCATGGAGGATACAACCACATCGTATATCAGATGGTGGGTCAACCGTTGGGCGTGTTCTATCTTCCCCACAGTACGGGACTGGAATCCGACGGAAACGGCGGATACACCTATGGCATCGCCGATCTGAATGGCGGAGGTGTCAGCCTTGAAGATGGTGAAGACCGCTACGTGGCAGGACAAGCCGTACCTAAAACGATTCTTGGCTCCAACATCAGTTTCCGCTACAAGCGTTTCGACCTGTCTTTGCAGGTTAACGGAGCTTTCGGACATAAAATTTACAACGGAACCTCCCTGACCTATATGAACATGAATATATTTCCCGACTATAACGTAATGAAGAAAGCCCCGAAACAGAACATCAAGGATCAAACCGCCACCGACTATTGGTTGGAAAAGGGAGATTATGTCAACTTCGACTATGTGACGCTGGGTTGGAACGTGCCGATTGAGAAAGTGCAGAAACTGAAGAAATATGTCCGTTCCCTGCGTCTGGCATTTACAGTCAACAACCTGGCAACCATTTCCGGTTATTCGGGACTTTCACCCATGATTAACAGTTCAACGGTGGACTCCACTTTAGGCGTGGATGATAAACGGGGATATCCGTTGGCGCGGACGTACACACTGGGATTGAGTATTAACTTTTAATGGAGGAGGAGATGATGAAACAATATATGAAAAATAAAAGTCTTTTTTTGCAGAAAGAAGAACTGCTTTCAAGGATAGCGGAACTGTTTTCAAAGAAGATCTTACGTCCTTCGGGAGTGCTGGTATTCCTTCTTATAGCGTGCCTGGGCTTATTCTCATGTAGTAAGTTTTTGGAGGAAAATCCGAAAGATAAGTTACCCGAAGATGACGTTTACAATACAATCTCGGAAGTATATCTCAATGCAGTAGCTTCGCTTTATACATACGTAGGCGGTTATAGTGATAGTCAGGGATTGCAGGGAACGGGTAGGGGAGTCTACGACCTGAACACCTTTACCTCCGACGAAGCCATTATCCCCACCCGTGGAGGTGACTGGTATGACGGTGGTTTTTGGCAAGGACTTTACCTGCACGATTGGGGAATAGAGAATGATGCCATTCAGGCTACATGGGAATATCTCTATAAAGTCGTCATGTTAAGTAACAAATCACTGGAACGGATAGACAAATTCGCCGAAACTCATTCCGCTACGGAACTGCCGGCATACCGTGCCGAAGTACGTGCCATGCGGGCTATGTATTATTATTACCTGATGGATTTGTTCGGACGCATCCCGCTAGTTCAATCCTCTTCCGTAGCAATGAAAGATGTAGTGCAAAGTGAACGAAAAACGGTCTTTGACTTTGTTGTCAAGGAATTGCAAGAGGCGGCTCCTTTGTTGAGCGATGCACATAGCAACCAGTCCGGCCCTTACTATGGCCGTATCACTCGCCCCGTGGTAACTTTCCTACTGGCCAAACTGGCTTTGAACTCCGAAGTTTATACAGACAATGATTGGACGGACGGACAACGCCCAGATGGAAAAAATATAAAGTTCACAGTGAACGGCAGCGAACTAAATGCCTGGGAAACAGTCATCTACTATTGTGACCAACTCAAGACTATGGGCTACAAACTGGAACCGGAATACGAAACGAATTTCTCTATATTCAACGAACCGTCCGTAGAGAATGTCTTCACTATCCCGATGAACAAAACTCTGTACACCAACCAGATGCAATATCTCTTCCGTTCCCGCCACTATAATCACGCCAAGGCTTACGGACTAAGCGGTGAGAACGGTCCCAGCGCCACCATTGAAGCCCTCGAAACTTTCGGTTATGAAACCGCGGAACAAGATCCCCGTTTTGATATTTGCTATTTTGCAGGAATTGTCCACGACCTGAAAGGAAACATAATCAAACTGGATAATGGAACGGTACTGGAATATCTGCCCTGGAAAGTATCTCTGGATATAACAGATACCCCATACGAACAAACCGCAGGAGCCCGCATGAAAAAGTATGAAGTTGATCCGACTGCCACAAAAGACGGTAAGTTGATGGAGAATGACATTGTATTGTTCCGCTATGCAGATGCTTTGTTGATGAAGAGTGAAGCGAAAGTCCGGAACGGAGCAAACGGAGATGAAGAACTCAATGAAGTTCGTAGCCGTGTCAACGCTTCTCCCCGCACTGCCACTTTAGAGAATATCCTTGCCGAACGTCAGCTGGAACTGGCTTGGGAAGGATGGAGACGACAGGACTTAGTCCGCTTCGGGAAGTTTACAAGAGCTTACAGCAGCCGTCCGCAACTACCGGATGAGGCAAGTGGATATACAACTGTATTCCCTATACCGGAGAAAATACGGGTGATGAATGAGAGGTTGAAACAGAATCCGGGGTATTAGGAAGAAGATAGTAGTAATCAAAATAAAAAATCCTCGATTTTCATCCGGAGAATCGAGGATTTATATTATTTGTTGCAGCAATCGAATTACTCAATCAAAACGAAATCATATTTTTCAAATTCACTCCCATTGATTATTATAGCAATTTGATGAAGCCCGAGATGGAATTTTCTCGTCGTAACCACGCGGAAAGAGTGCTTTCGCGTTATTCGTGTGGTAGAATTTCCGGTATATTCTTTTTCGCTGATTTTATGAACTTTCTTCGCCAGCGTTCCATTTGCTTTTTGGTAATAAATACCATATTCGAGCCGTATTTTGATCGTCTTATTGCTATGATTCAACAAGTTAAAACCAAACTCCAACGAATCACCGACTTTAACCTTAAGACTTGAAATCTGAAAATCCTCCACACTAATATTATTTCTGATAGAATCAAAGCCAAACAACTCCATCACCTCTGGAATCCCTTGTTTTAAGAGCGTCCGGCAACCGTGTTTAATAATCCAGTCTACCTCTTTCGATTCCCCCTTCCATTTCTTTGCCAAATCAATGACAATTTCCGGATTATCTTTCGCAATATCATTCAAATTATTGGCAACGCTCAACCGTACAAATCTTGCCGGATCATTTTTAAGATTCTCTAAAATAGGAATAATAGGTGTCGGGTCTTTCTTCAGATTCGGCAAAGCCATCGCCCAAGGCAAACGCGGACGGCAACCTTCTGACGAAAGCCGCCTGACTCCCCAATGCTCATGTTTCGACCAAACCAACATCTGCTTCATCATTTCATCCGGATATTTTATTATAAAAGGATGAGTCACAAATTCGCAACTTGTGAACTGTGTGATTTTCTCTATCGCCTTGACAGACGTTTCATAATCATCCAACCCATATTGCTCGACATAATTATTCAGAATCACCCCATACTCCAGCATCAATCCAAACTTCGTATCGTCTATCACCGAAAAATCAGGCCGCGTACTTTTTACATGATCCAACAACTCAAGAATCTTAGCGATCGCCTCTTTGTAATCTGCCGGCAAAAACTTTTTCAGAATGCTAGTGATATGTATCCAGCGCTGTTTTAGTTCCCTGCCTTCCCATTCATCATCCATTATTTGAGAAACAAAACCGTGAGCATCAAAATCATCGATAACAAGTCTCAAATCTTTCGTAAACAGATCGAAAAATTGCTTGTTGTACATATTCTTAAAAGGTTCTGCCATACTTGAAGTCTATATTTAGTATCTATTTATTTGCTACACAAATATATGTCTTTTTTTTAAAAGGACAAGCCCTAAAAACAGAAGTGAGCCACAAAAAAGATTGCAGCTCACTTATACCTTATATATTATAGCAAAAAATTAATCGAAGAAACTCTTGAACTTCTTGAAAATCTTCTCCTTCACCGACGTGTTAGGTTTGAAGTTGTCCGAAGCCTCCATCTTTTCGAGTGTGCTCTTTTCCTCTTTATTGAGCGCTTCCGGCACATAGATACTGATGTTGACGAGTAAATCCCCCGTTCCGTACCCGTTCACATTCGGCAATCCCTTGCCGCGCAAACGAAGCACCTTACCCGGTTGAGTACCCGAATCAATCTTTACTTTCACTTTGCCGTCGATAGTCGGAATTTCCACAGCTCCGCCCAGAGCAGCAGTCGGGAAACTAAGCAACAGATTATAAATCAAATCATTCTCGTCGCGAATCAAGTCCTGATGCGATTCTTCCTCTACGAGAATCAGCAAGTCGCCTGCCACACCGTTGTGTTTGCCGGCATTTCCTTTGCCACCCATAGAAAGTTGCATACCCTCTGCCACTCCGGCAGGGATTTTCACCGACACCACTTCTTCACCGTAAATGATTCCGTCGCCACCACACTTCTTACATTTGTTCTTGATAATCTTACCCTCACCGCCACAAGTAGAACAAGTGACGCGAGTCTGCATAGTGCCCAAAATAGTCTGCTGGTTACGGATCACGGAGCCGCTACCCTTACAAGTAGGACAAGTCTCCGAACCGCCGTCACCTTCGGCACCCGTGCCATGACACTGGTCACACGGCACATATTTTTTGAGTTTAAATTTCTTTTCTACTCCGGTAGAGATCTCTTTCAACGTCAGCTTCACTTTCACACGAAGGTCACTGCCGCGATACCGGCGTTGCTGTGAACCGCCACCGCCAAATCCGCTAAACCCTCCGAAGCCTCCCCCGAAACCGCCGCCGCGGCCACCAAAGATGTCGCCAAACATAGAGAAAATGTCATCCATCGACATCCCCTCGCCACCGAAACCACCGAACGGACCGCCATTGCCTGCCGCACCGCTCACTCCCGCGTGACCGAACTGATCGTAACGCGAACGCTTTTCCGGGTTACTCAACACGTCATAAGCCTCGGCCGCCTCCTTAAATTT
>ENA-UESG01001155-UESG01001155.1-human-gut-metagenome-genome-assembly--contig:-NODE-1155-length-18933-cov-3.768933_pt1 | contig 18933 bp, 11 predicted proteins | sample MGYA00243002_ERZ508003 | MGnify/ENA primary metagenome ERZ508003 (study PRJEB26167, sample SAMN06115514) | human gut metagenome | host: Homo sapiens | place: China:Shanxi | collected 2015-12-02... | reverse complement strand
AAGGTCTTAACTTCCTGGGAGGATTAAGCTTCAGCTTCTAGACAAGACATATTCTCCAAAGAGAAGAACCAATCAGATGCCCATCCTGTTATTGCCTATGTGCAACATAACAGGATGGGCTTTTTTATTGTTCCTTACAAAGCCTCCTTTTCCATCCCGTCTATAATTTTGTATCAAGGTCTACCCATTTGTTACAGATAGTGTTTCTAGCTATTTGTGCACCTAATTTGGTGAATATTGCACGTCCATTTTTCACATCACCCCTAATTTTGCATCATCATTAAAAGATAAATGAAGTTAACCTTATTGCACATAAGCAAAGGATATATTTAGAAACTGAAGAGAGAATAAAGAGAATAAAAGTCACCCCCAACCCGGTTGACCTAACTATAAACTAAATATATTATTAACCTATCAAATTAAACAGTATGAGAAACGCGCTCAATTTAAGATTCTGCTTTCTTGTTACGTTTCTTTTATTCATACCGTTGATGTATGCCTTGCCCCCAGAAGGTATCACAATTAAGGGTAGAGTAACGGATGAAACACTCAAAGAAGGCGTTCCCGGAGCTAATGTGACTGTGAAAGGCACGAGCATTGGGACAATCACAGACTTTGACGGTAACTTTACGATCGTCGCCCCAAGCAAAAAATCCGTATTGAACATTTCCTTTATCGGGTATGTAACTCAGGAAATCGTGGTCGGAGACAGAACAATCATCAATGTTTCCTTAAAAGAAGATGCACAGAACCTCGGTGAAGTGGAAGTTGTAGCTATCGCATACGGTAATCAGGACAAGCGCATGCTTACCAGTGCCGTCTCCTCCATTGACAACAAAGAGCTGATCAAATCTCCGGCAACAAGTATCACGAACCTCCTCGCAGGAGCACTGCCGGGTGTATCTTCCGTACAGACTACCGGACAGCCTGGTAAAGATGCTGCTGCCATCTACGTACGTGGTGTCGGTTCATTAAATGATTCACAATCCAAGCCCCTGGTTTTAGTAGACGGAATAGAACGTGAGTTTTCACAAATCGACCCGAACGAAATCGAAAGTATTTCAGTATTGAAAGACGCCTCTTCCACCGCTGTATTCGGAGTAAGAGGTGCTAATGGCGTTGTATTGATCACCACCCGAAGAGGTAAAGCAGGCAAAACGCAGATTTCCGCCAGCACCAAACTGGGTCTGCAACAACCCATCTCACTGGTAGAGCAGACCGGAAGTTACGAGTTCGCACGCTTCTGGAATATGAAGCAGGAGATGGACCACGTTACGAATCCTAAGTTATACTTCACTCCGGAACAGGTAGAAGCCTATCGCACCGGCTCAGACCCCATCATGTATCCCAGTATGGACTGGAAGAAGTATATTTTTAATAATATCTATCTTCAAAGCCAGAACAACCTAAATATCTCCGGCGGTAGCGATAATGTACGATACTTCATCTCAGTAGGTTATACTTATCAGAACGGACTTCTGAAAGAACTTCCCGGACAAATGTACGACAATAACTATCGTTACAACCGCTATAACTACCGCGCCAATATCGATGCCAATCTGACCAAGACCACTTCGATGAAACTCGGTGTCGGTGGTGTTTTAGGTAAGATACAGGAACCGCGCAGCGTCGTTTCGGGTACAGGAGAAGACCAAAACCCCTGGGTAATCGCACAGATCTGGTCACATCCGTTTGCCGGACCGGGATTTATCAACGGAGTACGTACACTGATTCCTAAAGATATGGTTCCGCTGGGAGAAGTGATGCGTGACGGTATGTTCGTATTCTACGGACAAGGTTACAATCAAACGTATGACACGACATTGAATCTGGATTTGGACATCACACAGAAACTGGACTTTATCACTCCGGGACTGAGCGTTTCCGTGAAAGGTGCTTACGACAATAAATTCAAACTGGAAAAAGTACGTACGGGAGGCGCCATCGAAGCGCAGACTGTGTACTACAAATCATACTTTGACACCAACGGTACGATGTCACAGACCGATCCCGACTACGATAAATCACTTATCTATGTACCCAGCGGCAGCGATACTCCGCTCACTTACTCGGAAAGCAGCGGACGCGGACAGAACTGGTATCTGGAAGGACGTATCAACTATGACCGTACATTCGGCGACCACAGAATATCCGGTCTGTTCCTTTACAATCAGTCGCGTAACTATTATCCGGACAGCTACACTTATCTGCCCCGTAACTACGTAGGATTGGTAGGACGTGCTACTTACGCCTATCAAAGTAAATATCTGCTCGACGTAAACGTCGGCTACAACGGTTCGGAGAACTTTGCTCCGGGCAGCACACGTTTCGGTGTATTCCCTTCCTTCTCTGCCGGATGGATCGCAACTGCCGAGAAGTTTATGGAAAACCAGAAAATCGTAGACTACCTAAAACTCAGAGCATCCTGGGGACGTGTAGGTAACGACAAGGGAGTAGACTCACGCTTTATGTACATGCCTGCCGTATGGGGATCATCGGGCAGTTACAGCTTCGGTGTGGACAATCCGATTTCCCAATCGGCAGCAGCCATCTCACGTATGGGTAACCCGGCAGTAACCTGGGAAACAGCCGACAAGCAGAACTACGGTATTGATCTTAAGTTCTTCAACAGCCGCCTGTCCGCTACCTTCGACTACTTTATCGAACACCGCACAGGTATTCTGATCTCTCCGGAATCGACCCCAAGCATCATCGCAACTGCACTGCCTAACCTGAACATTGGTAAGGTAGACAACCACGGTTACGAAGTTTCTCTCGGCTGGCGCGATAAGATCGGAAAGGATTTCACCTATAATGTGGATGCCAACGTCTCTTTCGCACGCAACAAAATCCTCTATATGGACGAAGTGCCCAAGCAATTCTCTTATATGAACCAGACCGGTGGCTCTACCGGACGCCAGACCGGAGTATACAACTACATCCGTCTCTATCAGTACAGCGACTTCATCACCGGAGCCGACGGCGAACTGACCTTAAAGCCGGAACTGCCTCAGCCTTATCAGAAGGTATATCCGGGTGACGCCATGTACGCCGACCTCAACGGAGACCACATCGTGGACGGTAATGACAAGAGCGTAGCAGGTTATGCTACCCGTCCGGAATACGTTTTCGGTATGAACATGGGATTCGACTGGAAAGGATTCAACTTCACCATGCAATGGGTGGGTTCCAAGAACGTTAACAGAATGTATGACATCGAATACCGTATCCCTTATACGAATGCCGGAAAGCGTGGTTTGCTGACCTACTTCTACGACGGTTGCTGGACTCCGGAAAACCAACTGGGAGCTACTTATCCGCGTCCGTCGGAAGAATCGGAAAGCTGGAACTCCGAACCCTCTACCCTCTGGTTGGTGGATGCTTCCTATCTCCGCTTGAAGAGCCTGAGCTTCGGTTATACCATCACCGGAAAGAAATTCCTGAAGAAACTGGGCCTCAGCTCACTCGGATTAAACTTCAGCGGCTACAACCTGCTGACCTTCTCACCGCTTAAATATCTTGATCCGGAAAGTGATCCTAACCGATTCGGAGATTATCCGCTGATCAAAGTATATAGCTTCGGTTTAAATCTTAACTTCTAAAAAACGACTGTATGAATAGAATAATAAAAGGACTCGGAATAGCATTGGGTTGCGTACTGATAGCCTCCTCCTGTTCTGAAATCAGCTTCGGGGATAAATTTCTGGGCGACCAGCCTGAGAGTTCCGGAGCGACTACCGAAGAAATGTTCTCTTCGAAAATAAATGCCGAAAAGGTGCTGACCAAAGCATATACCGGATTACCTTATGGGCTACCGACCGGCTCTGACTACAAATTGGGTGTGAACATACTTGAATCAATCACAGACTTATGTTATAGTTTCCGTGATAATATCAGTGACGGTCCTGTCAAGCTCTATTACAACGGAGCACTCAGCGCCAACAATGTTCCCAAAAATTCCGCTTACCGTTATGGAAGCAAATCCGACTGGACTACAATCCGTTATGCCTGGTTGTACATTGAGAACGTAGAAAAAGTGCCCGACATGACAGCCAGCGAGAAAAGCGAGCGGATCGCGGAAGCCAAAGTTTTGATCTCCCTCTGCTATTTCGAAATGCTGAGATATGTAGGCGGTGTGACATGGCTGGACCACTATGTAGACGTAAACGAGACAATGAATTTCCCCCGTATCACTTTTGCCGAAACGGTAGAGAAGATCGTAGGATTGCTCAACGAAGCCATCAACTCCAATCTGGCCTGGAAAGCCGAGAAAGCAGATGACGGACGTATGACCCTGGCAGGAGCGATGGCATTAAAGTTCAAGGTATTGCAATGGGCAGCCAGTCCGACTTTCAACTCAAACACTAAATGGCATCCGGAAGCAGACGAATATACCTGTTACGGAAATTACAGCGACCAACGATGGAAAGATGCCGCCGAAGCAGGCGCAGCCTTTTTCACAGAATTACAAAAACGGCACGAATACGAACTGATTCAACCTACGGAAGAGACGCACCGGGCAAGACGTCTGGCCTATCGTCAGGCCTACTACAACCGCGGCGGAACAGAAATATTAATCTCTACCCGTCAAGGATATGGCTCCGATGTTCACAGCAGCTTTATCGGCCAACGTTATTACAGCGGCCCTACATTGAACTATGTAGATATGTTTCCGTGGGAAGACGGAACTGATTTTCCGGCAAATTTCGACTGGAAGTCACCCTCCAAGCAACCGTTCTTTACAAAAGGCGAAATGGTGCCCACCCGCGACCCACGTCTGTATGAAAATGTAGCTTGTCCCGGAGACACCTACTGCAACGGAACAACAGCTCCTGTTTATATCAACCATGCCGACTACAAAGACGGTAGCGGATTCCTGATCATGAAGTACATCTTACAGGAAAACAACGATCGCGAAGGTCCGGTACAATGGTCACACACCCGTCTGGCGGAAATCATGCTGGGATATGCGGAAGTACTCAACGAAGTCAACGGACGCCCTACCGACGAGGCTTACAAAATGGTAAACGATGTACGAAAGAGAGTAGGTCTGCCGGAACTTTCCAAGACGATGAATCACGATCAGTTCCTCGAAGCAGTACTGAGAGAAAGAGCACTCGAATTAGGATTTGAAGAAGTACGCTGGTTCGACCTCGTTCGCAGAGACCGTCAGAGCGACTTCAAGAAGAAGTTGTACGGACTCAGAAGCAGAGGTAACGACCTGAACAATCCGACTGAGTTCACCTTCGAGAAGATCGAACTGGGAGACCATTACTGGGCTACCAACTGGGATACCAAGTGGTATCTGGCTCCGATTCCTCAGGAGGAAATCAACAAGCAATATGGAATGACCCAAAACCCGGGCTGGTAAATGACACGTTAACTAATATCGTTTGAACAATGAATAAAATAAATTATATATTAATCACTCTGCTCCTGGGAGGTTCGGTATCCCTGAATGCACAGACATCGAAAGCTGCTTCGGAAATGCAGCTGGCAGATACACTGAGCATCGGCTACCAGATGAACGTATCTTCCCGGACCAGCAGTTACTCTATCAACGGAGTCAATGCTTCCGCATTCGAAAAATCCCCGTACATAGATATCAGCAAAGCTTTGTATGGAAAAGTGGCAGGTCTGAATGTATATCAGGGTACAGGCTCGTCAGCCGATAACGTATCCACCCTCTCTATACACGGAAATGCCCCGCTAGTATTAATTGATGGTTTCCCACGTGATATCAGTGACATCACTTCGATGGAAATCGAATCATGCTACGTTCTGAAAGATGCGGCAGCCGCTGCTCTCTACGGTATGCGTGGTGCGAATGGAGTAGTACTGATCACGACTAAACGCGGAATAAGCAATGGTCTGAAGGTAAATGTGGACTATAATTTCGGTGTCAATACCCAATTCCGTTCTCCGGACTTCGCAGATGCCTATACGTATGCGAACGCTCTTAACACCGCATTAAGCGGAGACGGTCTGCCTGCACGCTACAATGCGCAGGAACTGGATGCTTTCCGGACAGGAATCTATCCGTATGATTATCCGAATGTAGACTGGTGGAATGAAACGCTGAACAACACAGGATTGACCCACAACCTGAAAATGTCTTTCAGCGGAGGTAGTGACAAATTCCGTTTTTACACGGTAGTTGACTATTACCGGGATCGCTCCATGTTGAAGAAAAACACGGAAGATACACGTTTCGACACTACACCTACAGACACACGTCTGACCGTACGTACCAATCTGGACGTAAAAGTGACGGAAAGCACATTGCTGAAAGCCGGCATTGTAGGCAGACTGAAAGAATTCAGAGGTACCCGCTATGGACGCAGCGCTATTTTCAACAAAATCTATGGCATTCCATCCGCTGCATTCCCCATTCGTTATGAGAATGGCATTTATGGAGGTAGTTCTGTGTACGGAACCGGTAATCCGGTAGCTCTGTTGAAAGACTACGGACACATCCGTAACGTATACGGAACACTACTCGCCGACCTAAGCATCCGTCAGGATTTAAGTGCGTTGACCAAAGGGCTGGCAGCCGAAGCATCCGTCTCTTTCGATAATATCGGAGGAATGAATGAAACCACCAATAAAGAGTATCGTTACATGAACAGCAATGCAAGTATCACCAGCGATGGTACACTGGTGACAACTCCTGCCATTTATGGTACAGACTCCGAAACACTGGGACATACACAGCCTTTCGAAAGGCTGATGCTACGCAGCGATTTCCAGGCAAAGGTGGATTATAACCGCACTTTTGGCAAACATCAGGTGGGAGGAGCATTGATTTATGATATGCAGTCTGTTGTCAAAAACGGCAGAAACAACTCTCAGAAGAATCAGTCTGTGCTGGTGAACGCCACATATACTTACGACAACCGTTACAGCCTCAATGCCGTATTTAACCGTTCGGGATCAGCTTACCTGCCCGACGGAGACAAATACTCGAACTATCCTGCCGTTTCCGCTGCATGGATCGTTTCCAACGAAGCATTTATGGAAAAGGTGACACCGATCAATCTCTTTAAGATTCGCGCCTCTTACGGTCTGTCCGGATGGGACGGCAATCTGAGCCACGAACTATGGCGTCAGTCTTATGGCAGCGGCGGTGCCGGTTATAACTTCGGAGTGAATGCCGGAGGACAGTCCGGTGGCAGTGAAGGCGATCTGCCGGTTATCGGCCTGGTAGCGGAAAAATCACAGAAAGCGACTTTCGGATTTGATCTCGCTGCTTTTGATAATCGTTTGAATGCAACAGTAGAAGGTTTCTACGAAAAACGTTCGGATATACTTGTGTCAGGTGCCAATTCTACTTCCGGTATTATCGGTATCACAGTAGGTCAGGTGAACGAAGGAATCTATAAATACAAAGGAGTGGATGCTTCTTTGAGTTGGAATGATAAGATCGGTGATTTCCATTATGGTATTGGTGCTAGCATGTCATATCTGAATACAGAGGTAGTCAATGTAAACCAGGCATATCAGGAATACGACTACCTGTATACCAAGGGCAACCGTATCGGACAGATGTACGGCCTGGAAGCTATCGGCTTCTTCAACAGCCAGCAGGAAATCAACAACAGTCCGCAACAAACCTTCTCGGACGTAGCTCCCGGTGACGTGAAATACAAAGATCAGAACGGTGACAACCGCATCGACGAGAAAGACATTGTGAAAATGTTCGGTTCATCTGTTCCACGCTTCTATTTCGGATTCAATCTGAACTTCTCATACAAGAGACTGGAGCTTTCCGCTGATTTCCAGGGAATGACCGGAGTCACTGTTTCATTGCTCAACAGTCCGCTTTATAGTCCACTTGTAAGCAATGGCAACATTTCAAATACATTCCTGAATGAAGAAATAAGCTGGACACCGGAGAATAAGACCAATGCAACTGACTACTCAAGAAAACTTGAATAACTATCGCGCCAGCTCACTGTGGTACCGTGACGGTTCATTCCTGAAACTGCGTAACCTATTGGTAGCTTATACTTTCCCGAAATCGCAGACTCGCTTTGCCGACCTGAAAGTATTCGTACAAGGCACCAATCTGTTCTCATTAGACAATATCCATTTTGCCGATCCGGAACAACTTGGCATCGCTTATCCGTCGACAAGAAGTTATTGGGCAGGTATCAAACTTAATTTTTAATGCAAAGTAACAAATGAACATTATGAGAACCAAATACATACTCTTAACCATTTTGTCTTCGTTGGTCTTTGCTTCGTGCAACTACCTTGACTTTGATGAAACGAACAACCTGAAGACAAAAGAAGACATGTATAAGTATTTCGGTACAAGCAAATCAATGCTTACCCACGTATACTCATACATGCCACAAGGCTACCAACTGTTTGCGACCTCCGGCGGAATTTTCACCGAAGACAGATATTCCATGCGCGACTGTGCCAGTGATGACGGCGAATTCGGAGCCTATGCAGATAATATCCAGAATACCAATAACGGTAACTGGTCGCCTATTAAAACTTATGACGATTCATGGACCCTGTATCGCGGTATACGTGCTGCCAACAGCTTTATAGCAGAGATTGCCCAAGTGGACTTCACACGCTACGAGCACGACGGACAATATACAAACTGGATGAAGCAGCTGAAATATTTCCCTTACGAAGCCAGAGTGCTGCGGGCACACTACTTCTTTGAACTGGCACGCCGCTACGGTGACATCGCCATGCCATTGGAAGTACTGACTGAAGAGGAAGCCAATACAATCGGCAAGACACCATTCAGCGAAGTTATCAGCTTCATTGTCAGTGAATGCGACGACGCTGCCAATAACTTGCCGGACAGCTATGTAAACGAACCGGGAGCAGAAATCGGCAGAGTGACCAAAGGCTTTGCAATGGCAGTAAAGTCAAAAGCACTGCTATATGCTGCCAGTAAGCTACATAATCCTTCTATGGATACCGAATTGTGGAAAAAGTCTGCCAAAGCAGCAATAGATATTATCAACACAGGGCTTTACTCTCTCGACCCCCAGGAGAGTGCCAACAACCTCGACTCAAAAGAAGTTGTACTGATGAGGATCAATGGTGATGACTCGGACTTCGAAATGTTTAATCTCCCGCTTCGCATGACTGCGGGAACACGCACTTCCAGTCTTATCCCATACAGCAATTACCCATCACAAAACCTTGTGGACGCATTCGAGACAGTCAACGGTTACAAAGTAACCCTAGAAAACACAGGATGGGTTTGCGAAGACCCTGCATTTGACCCGCAATCACCTTATGAGAATCGTGACAAACGTTTCTACCGCGCTATTCTTGCCAACGGAATGTCGTTTAAAGACTACACCATTGAAACCTTCAAAGGTGGCGCCGACGACGGAATCGTATCACAAGGCGGTTCACCGACAGGATACTTCCTGCGCAAGTACATTCAGGAAGCTACTAGCTTTGAACCGGGTAAAGAAGCTGTCAGCAAGCATCATTGGGTGATTTACCGCTATGCGGAAACATTACTAACGTATGCGGAATCTATGGTCAACGCTTTCAATGATGTCAATTACACAGATGAGACTTATAAGTATTCTGCTCTGTGGGCTATCAATGAAGTGAGAAAGAATGCCGATATGCCGTTGATTCCTTCCATGGGAAAAGATGAATTCATGGAACGCCTGTACAATGAATGGCGTGTAGAGTTTGCTTTCGAAGATCATCGTTTCTGGGATGTACGGAGATGGAAGATTGCCGATACTACCCAGCGGGAACTATACGGAGTAAAGATCGAGAAGCAGGCGGACGGTACGTTCAACTTCTACAAGAACCTTTACGAAACCCGTAACTGGAGAGATTGCATGTATCTGTATCCGATCCCTCAAAGCGAACTATACAAGAATACAAACTTAAATCCTCAAAACACAGGATGGTAATTAATTGTCTAATCTAATATTTAAAAGATATATGAAAAAGTTATATAGCAACACGTTAATGCAACTGATTCTTGCACTGTGCACATTCAGTTTTGTAGCATGCCAGGAGTTCGACATCGACTCACAGCCGGAAGGTCCTCTCAATATCCAGATAGATGCTCTGGAGTCTTATACTGCTTTGGCAACTTCTCCAAGCAATGTAGTGTTCAACATCAGCTCCAACACTCCCTGGACGATTGAAAGCGACCAGCAGTGGTGCAAGCCGACTCCTTCGATGAGTGCAGCCAGCTCACTTGTGTCGGAGATTGTGGTGACAATGGAAAACAATACAGGAAAGAAAGCACGTACAGCCAAACTGACTATCAAGGCAGAAGGCGTTGAAGGCACCAAGGTAGTTACTATCGAGCAGGCTTCGAAAGAAGATTTAGTAGTAATTCCTTACGACCAGATTGTGCCGACAGTAGGTGGAACCATCTCTTTCAATATTGTGTCAAACAAGCCATTCCAAATAATTCCTTCCACACAGTTTGTAGAACAAATCTCTCCGGCTTCGGGCGATGGTAATGAAGATGGCAACAAAATTCCCATAACCATCACAATACCAGAAAATACAGGAGGTGTAAGAACAGCTGAAATCACTGTCAAGACAGAGTTTCAGGAGAAATCATTCACCATTACACAAGACGGTATCATCATCGAGCCCAAGAATGAAGAAGAAAAAACCAACCAACTGAATGGCATGGGCGGAGAGAAAAACATCGAAATCAACTCCAGCGTAGAGTGGAAAGTAGAGGTTCCTGCCGAATTTAAGGAATGGCTAAGTGCCGAAGCTGATGGTAATAATCTGACGCTTAAAGCAGGATACAACAATTTGTTTATTACAAGAGTGGGACATGTGTTGCTTTATCCCAAGAGCAATGTTCCGGGATTTGAAGGTGTACCCGTTGAAGTGAGACAGCCTAGAAATATGTGGGCAGACGGAGCCGAAGATATTGACCCGGAAACAGGATATGCAACCATACGAAGCAATGCGCAAAATAGATATGTGCCCAACTTCTCTTATGGAAAGGGGAAAATCGTTTGGAACTTTGAAAGCGTCAATATGCCTGCCGGAACGGATGGATTCCTTTACCTGAATGGTGACACATGGCACTGGAATGGTGCAGCAAACGGTGCAGGTTGGATACAAATCAGAATTTATCCGCAAGATTCAACAACAAAATCCAGTTTTAAACTTCACTACGACTGGACAGCTGAAGAATTTACGCTGGAAGAAAGCATGAACGACATCAAAACCATTGAGTTAGATACCAAAGTTGATCCGGAAGACGCGACAAAAGTAAACGTAACATTCTCTATCAACGGAAAAGTATACTATTCCGGTAAGAAACACAATGCCTTTGACTTGGATGGACATAAAGGCGTAATATTCTATTCCGGATTCAGCGGTCCATTCTCACCGGAATGTACCATCGTCTTTAAGTCGTTAGACTATGAAGTTTATGAATAAATGTGTAAACAATAACTTGAAGTGTTTATGAAATCTGATAAATTACATAAAATAGCCTTCTTAGGACTTTTCACACTACTGGCAGCAGTTCCTGTGTTGCAAAGCTGTGATGACGATGAGAAGCAAAAGGCTGTCGACCTGCGCTACCGTGTAGAAGACTCATATCTACTACCCGCCGACGGCACAACCGATGAACTGAGCGTCACTTTCCAGGTGAAATCAACCGATCCATGGGAAATATTCGGAGAAAACAAAGGTGACTGGTATGCCATTTCACCAGCCACGGGTGATAACCCGGAAAAGACATACGATGTAACCATCAAATGTGAGGAAAATACCAGCTTGGACGATCGTACTGAGGTCATTAACATCAAGAGCGATTATTGGACCGGTAAAAAATTCACACTGACTCAAAAAGGTACTGCCTACTTAGAGTACGAAGGAGTGGATATGATTGAAAAAAACGGAAATGTGCCCGAAGTGTTCAGTGTGCTTAGCAATCAAAAGTGGACAGCCAAGGTGACTGATGGAGAAGAGTGGCTTTCCATCAGTCAAGGAGCTTCCGGAATGGAAAACGGTACAGTGGAACTGAAAGCAACCCCCAATACCGGTGCCATGCGTTACGGAGTGGTAACTTTATATGACCGCAATGGTGACAAACAACAGGAAGTGAACATCACCCAAGATGGTGTACAGATTGAACCCGCACAGCCCGAAAACGGCAAGTGGTATGAAGTGGAAGCTGTGGGCGGAAAGCTGACTATTCACGTAGTAGCCAATTCACGCTGGGGAGTTACGAAAGAGATTCCGTCAGACGAAACATGGTATGAATTTGAGCAAACCGAATTTAATGGAAGTGCCGATTTGGTTATCAATGTAGCAGAATACAGCACTAGCTCTTCGGTACGCAACGGAACCATCATTCTCTCTTCCCTCAGTGATGAAGAAGGAATAGAACCGGTGACTACTACCATACGAATCAAACAAGCCAGTTCAGAATCATCAAGAACTACCGTGAACGAAGAAAACAGAGAGGTGAGCGGAGATTATTACTTTGGCAGCCAACTGATGCCTGGACGATATAATATCTACATCGGACCGTTCAACGGCAACATGAATATGTTCTTCATGATTAATGCCACTCCGTGGACCGAATTCCGTTGGCACGTGGCAGGCGGAAAGAGTGACCTCAGCACTACTCCATGGAGCCAGAAAGTATTTAGCGGTGCAGCCGGAACGGTGAAAACACTGGATACGAATGCTGACAATAAGTTGGGATGGAATATCCTGCAAGAAGAAAATGAAACCGGTACATGGATTAGGGTAGAATGGTACCTCAACGATGAGTTTATCATTTCCACTATCTCCGATGGTACCCAGGACTGGAAAGTACCAGGAAATATTCTTGTTGAGAAAGGTGGACAGATCATGGTGCGCTGCAACGATGGCACACTGCCGCTACGCAAATGGGAATACATCGAACCGCTGAAGTGGGGCGAATAGCCAACGTAACATTGACAAAGAAAAAGTACCTGCCTGTACAAACTGGCAGGTACTTTACTACCAACGTAAAATAATGAACGAACCAAAAAAGTTATGATGAAAAGAAAAATATTACTTATACTGAACATGGCAATCATCGGATTTTCCACTGCTGCCTGTTCGGATGATGAGACCAATTACATCACTCCGGAAAAGAAATATCCGCTCACTGCTTTTGCCGTAGCAGTAAATAATGTGTCAGCGAATACGACTTCCTATTATCATGGGAAGATAGACCAGACAACCCACAGAGTGGAAATCGGTACGATCGAGGATGCCAATACCATCACCGGCGTAGACTATACGCTAATGAGCGATGGAGCCACCATCTCACCGGACCCGGCAACATTTGTACACAACTGGAAAAAAGAGCAGACAGTGACCGTCACCACCGAAGACAATCAAACAACGACCTATACTATCGTACTGACCAAGTTTGACGACACCATGAAGGACGTTCTCTTCATGGACGAGTTCGATGTAGACGGCAATCCGGACCCGACCAAATGGGTACTCTGCCAGAAAGCAGGCTCCGACTGGAACGACGAAATGTCCGAAAGTTATGACCAGGCTTACGTAAAAGACGGCAGACTTATACTGAAAGCCGAAAAAATAGGTGATGAATACAAAGCCGGCGGTATCGAAACGCAAGGTAAGTTTGACTTCACCTTCGGACGGGTGGAAGTAAAAGCCAAAATCACCAGTTACCCCAATGGCGCATTCCCCGCTATCTGGATGATGCCGAAGAAATATATCTATGACGGATGGCCGAATTGCGGAGAAATCGATATCATGGAACATGTGAAACAGGAATCCGCGATCCATCATACGATACATACTCACTACACGTATGATTTGAACATCAAAGATCCGTCCAACACCGCACAAGTAACTTGCAATTATCAGGACTGGAACATCTACGCTTTAGAATGGAGCGAAGACAAACTGACTTTCTTCGTCAATGGACAGAAGACTTTCTCTTATTCAAACCTGAAACTGGAGAATGAAGCAGAAATGAAGCAATGGCCGTTCACAAAAGATTCTTCATTCTATCTCATCCTGAACATGGGATTAGGAGGAGACAGACCGGGCTCATGGGCAGGTCCTATCGATGATGCCAACTTACCTGCCATCATGGAAATTGACTGGGTAAAAATAACCAAGTTAGATAAATAGGTTTTAAGGTAGGAGCCAAGGTTTTTAGGAACTTCTAAAGAAGGAGGAATGGAAGTATAGAGACTATTCAAAACTTTCATTCCTCTATTTGTTTTCGGGTATTAAATCTTTTTTACTTATTAAACATGAAACATTTATTATACGCATTATTAACGGCTGTAAGCATTTTATTCACTAGTTGCGGACCCTCTTCCAATACCAACACCCCACAGGAGCCCAATGTGCCTCAACCGCAGCCTCAGCCCCAACCGGAAGTCACCCAGAAAGTAGTTATCGGCTACCTTGCGCTTGACGACTGGGAGTTTGAAAGTTTATTTCCTACGATAGAATGGAAATATCTGACGCATATCAATGCCAGCTTTGCAAGAGTAAAAGCAGACGGCACACTCAACATCGAGCCTGTCCGGAAGAGAATTGAAAGTGTACGTGAAACGGCTCACAAACATAATGTCAAGATTCTGATATCTTTAGCAAAGAACAGTCCGGGAGAATTCACTACCGCCATCAATGATCCGAAAGCCAGAAAAGAACTGATACAGCAGATTATTGCATTCACCAAAGAATATAAACTGGACGGCTTCGACATCGATTATGAGGAATATGACAACTGGGATAAGAATTTCCCCTCATTATTGGTTTTTGCCAGAGGTTTATACCTGGCAAAAGAGAAAAATATGCTGATGACCTGTGCCGTCAACAGCCGCTGGCTTAATTACGGAACCGAATGGGAGCAATACTTCGACTATATCAACCTGATGAGTTATGACCGGGGAGCATTTACCGACAAACCGGTCCAGCATGCTTCATACGATGACTTTGTGAAAGACCTCAAATACTGGAATGAACAATGTCGGGCATCCAAAAGTAAAATAGTGGGAGGACTTCCTTTTTATGGATATTCCTGGGAGGAAAGTCTGCAAGGCGCAGTGGATGCCGTTCGTGGAATCCGCTATAGCGGCATACTCAAACATCTTGGAAATGAAGCAGCGGACAAGGATAATATAGGCAAGACTTATTATAACGGCCGCCCTACTATAGCCAACAAATGTAAGTTCATCAAAGAAAACGACTATGCCGGCGTGATGATCTGGCAATTATTCCAAGATGCCCACGATGATAACTATGACTTAAAGCTCATAAACGTTGTAGGCAGAGAAATGATGGAATAGACGGGATATACCGCTTTCTCTTATGCAGAAGACCCTATCCTGTCGTACTTTTCACCTATTGTTATCAGATTTTTAATAGGAGATCTTCATCGTTCCACTCGAGTGATCTGATCTCATCACTAGAGTGAACAGATCTCTCCACTCTAGTGGCAAGATCGTTTCACCCGGGTGGAACGATGAAGATGTCGGTAAGAAAACAGAAGTATATAGGCTTGATATAACAAAGATATAAGGTATCCGAGCTACAAAGTACCTGTTATTTGAAACTGATATATGAGATATTAACCCTCAAAGGGTAGTCTGTTTACCTACTTACGCAAGGAAAGGGAATGAGAGATAAGCAAAAAAGGATGAGAGATAAGCCTAATTAAAGCCATTTTGCGTAGAAAACAATGAGAGATACCTTGCAAAAGAAGTATCTCTCATTACATATCGTTCTGATTATATGATATTTACCTCATACAGAATGAGAGCATGAGACTAATATTTATTTTTTTATTTCTAGTATACGTTCCTAAGTCCAAGTTATCAATGCGATTTACTTATCCTGTTTTCTATAAGCGGAAGGAATCTCTCCTTTTATAGACTTGAAAACCTTACTGAAATAACGCAAAGAGGAGAAGCCGACCACTTCGGAGATTTCAGTAATGTTCATGGTAGTAGTAGTAAGCAACACGATTGACTGCTCAATGCGCTGCTTATTCACATAGTCTACAATCCCCATACCCGTGATGGCCTTCACTTTATTGAATAACAACGAACGGCTGATGCACATATTAGTAGCAAGGAATGCAACATCCAGTTCCGGATTACTCATATTATCCGCAATCAATGTATTCAATTTCAGCAGGAAAGTCTCATCCGCATTACTAAAGCTCACTTCCTTATGCGTCAAGAGCTTATCATCTTTATATCTTGCCCGTATCTGTTCGCGCTGCCTCAACTGATTATGAATCAATGCCAGCAATCCGTCTATTTCGAAAGGTTTCGGCAAAAAGGCGTCCGCTCCAGTCTTATAACCGGTATACATATTCTGAGAATTATGATAGGCGGTCAATAAGACAAAAGGAATATGGCTGATATCCAGATTAGTCTTCACTTCCCGGCAAAGTTCAAACCCATTCATCCGAGGCATCATGACATCACTGATGATAATATCCGGCAATCGGTCTTTGATCTGTTCCAATCCCTCTTTCCCATCCTTGGCAACATATACACGGGCAAAATAATTACTCAGCGTTTCTTTCAGATAACTTCGCAGTTCGGGAGTATCTTCGACCACCATCACTGAATATTTTTTCAGGAAGGTATAATCGATTCTATCCGGTTCATTCACTTCCACGCCTGTAGCTGCTTCCACAGAAGCCGGTTCCAGCTGTCCGCAAGTATCCGTGAATAAGGGTAGTTCAAAATAAAAGATTGCCCCTTTTCCCGCTGCATTCGAAGCGCCCACTCTTCCTTTATGGTGTGTGATGAGACTCTTCGCATAGGATAATCCGATGCCGCTTCCTCCTTTTTCATGTCCCCCCTGATAGAAACTGGAGAAAAGAGAGTCTGTGTCTACCATATTCAGTCCCATCCCTTCATCCCTGACAGAGATCCGAACCCAGTCTTTCTCTTGTGACAAGGTGGTAATCAGTGTAGTAGTGGTACCCGATTCGCTAAACTTCAACGCATTCATCAGGAAGTTGGAAAGAACGAACTCGCACTTATTCTGATCGAATGGTACCTCTTTTATCTGTTCGTCCAACTCATATTCGAGTCTGATACCTTTCACATGAAACTCATTGATGAACTTATCTCCCACAGAGCACACCCACTCATTCAAAGGATGCGGCAATATATGCAGCATATCTTTTCCTTCTTCCAGTTTCCTTACATCGAGTACCATATCGATGATACTCTTCATCTGGTATGCCTGCTTATAGATCGGGACCAACAACTTTTCCACATCCTGCTTGTCCGACTCCTTATTGATAATACGCTTCAATGGTGCACAAATCAGTGTAAGAGGAGTGCGAAGTTCATGACTGATGTTCGTCAGGAAATTAATCTTTTCTTCATACATCTTATTTTTCAGACGCATAATCTCCCGCTTCTGTTTGGCTTTCTTCTTGCGATAGAAGTAGTAGACAATGCTATAAGCCACTGCTCCCAACAATATATATAATCCCACATAGAACCAACCGGTCTTCCACCAAGGCGGAGTAACCACAACATGCAGAATGGGTTGTTTCATACTCCACCCTCCGTCACGGGTATAATAAGAAGCGGTAATCGTATACTCCCCTATCGGCAGATAATTGATAACCAAAGAGTTTGAATTGGAACTCGCCAATTCCTGATCGAGCCCCTCTATATTGAAACGAAAGAAATTCTTGCGGAACACATCGCTTTCATTCAGCAGAACTTTCAGTTGCAGGGAAGAAAAGTTCCAGGGAATCTGAATTGTTTCAGCCGCTTCCTGCGGCTCTTCGGATAACGAGACAGGCAGACCGTTTAATAATACATCCAGCAGTTCGACCGTATAATCCTCATCTGTATCAAAATGAACGGCAGAGTTTATCACCGTCATGCCTGTAGTTCCACCGACAAAAACATCTCCGTTTTTGGCCAGAAGAGTAGCATGAAAGATGAATTCGTTAGGCAAAACTCCATCTACTTCCTCCAAGGTAGTAAAATTATGGGTACGGGAAGAATAAACAAATAAATGACGTCTCGTTCCTATCCAGATTCGATATTGATTATCGGCAACAACAGAAGCTACATCCTGAAACAGGCTTGTATTTATCAGTTCACTCTTCCCTGTCCGTGGATCATAACGTACCAAACCTTCGGTAGAAGCCAACCAAAAAATACCATCCTGATCCATAGAGGCGTCATTGATAGTGTATTGTCCTTGATAAATCGTCCGGAAAGTCCCTTCCGAAGAATCATACTCACAAATATTCTTCAGATCGAAAAGCTAAGTCTTTGCACCTTTCGTAGCTATTATCAGTGGAGAATGACGCTCGTACTCTTCTCCCATAGTAGCCACTATATCAAACTTACAGGTGACCATATCATATATAAAAATATGCTGGGCACTGAAAAGAATTTTAGTCTTCGTTATCCGCTGGATATTAACAGAAAAACCATTGATACAGGTCTGATCATTCATTTCCTTGTCAATCAGCACAAAGGGACGTATCTGCCCCGTTTGCTTATGAAAGATAAAGAGTCCTTTATTAAAGGAGAAGAACAACAGTTCGTCAGGAGTATATTCCACAATGGAGACAACTTTCTCATATTAGGTAGCAGGATAATGTTTGAAGGTACCTGATAACGGATCAAACCGGCTGATACCTCCCCCATCGCTTCCCACCCAGACTATTCCGGCACTATCCTGAAAGAAACTATTAATAGTCTGGTTGCTTAATCCGTACAGATTGCCAAAAGGAACGTTCTGATAAGAACAGGCATACACATTCTTTATACCAATCAACCCTCTTCTGATACTGCCTGCCCACATATTATTGGCCGGGTCCAGATAGAGGCGGTATATAGTATTGGCTGGAAAGGAATGAACATCATCCTGTTTTTGTTGAATATTAGTAAATGAGAAATCATCTAAAGAGATTAT
>ENA-UESG01001151-UESG01001151.1-human-gut-metagenome-genome-assembly--contig:-NODE-1151-length-18985-cov-3.004813_pt1 | contig 18985 bp, 18 predicted proteins | sample MGYA00243002_ERZ508003 | MGnify/ENA primary metagenome ERZ508003 (study PRJEB26167, sample SAMN06115514) | human gut metagenome | host: Homo sapiens | place: China:Shanxi | collected 2015-12-02... | reverse complement strand
CAAATCGATATTAGTTTTATTAGCTTTTAAAAGTGCTGCAACTGTTTTACTGAGTGATAAAATAATTGGACCTGATACACCAAAATGCGTAAATAACATTTCTCCAAATTCCGAAGCAGCCTTACTTCCTGAAGAATAAACAGTAGCCTGTACATTACGCAGGGACAACCCCTGCAAATCAGGAATATAAGGTGAATCACTAGTTAGTGGTACCAGCGAAGGTTTAAGTGGTATTATCGCATGTCCCAATTTTTCGGCAAGTTTAAATCCACTCCCGTCAGATCCGGTTCCTGGATAAGACGCCCCGCCTGCTGCAACAATAACTGCATCTGCTTTAAATACTTTACCGCTTTTAGTTTTGACGCCGATAACTTTTTCAGTATCAGTTAAAACTTCAGTCACACAAATATCAGTAACCAATTCTACACCTAAATCATGCAGAATTTTTAACAATGTATCTACTACATCTTTGGCCTGATCACTTACGGGGAAAACCCGACCACCACGTTCAACCTTAGTTTCCAAACCATTATCATTTAAAAGTTTTACAACATCTTCATTAGTAAACTGACGTAGAGCACTGTTTAAAAAGCGTCCGTTTCCAGGAATATTTTTGATTATTTCCTGCAAGTCACAATCGTTGGTGATATTACAACGACCTTTACCTGTAATTAAAAGTTTCTTTCCAGGTTTAAACATCTTTTCCAAAACTGTTACTTGTGCCCCATGTTCAGCAGCAGCAACTGCTGCCAATAAACCCGCTGCACCTCCGCCTACGACGATAACTTTATTCATTGATCGCAGCCGCCTTGATTAAAGCATTAATTTCGTCTTCATTCAAAATTCTATAACCGCCGCGTTTTAATCCCTGCAGTGTTAGATTACCCAACTTTATACGTTTTAATTGTCTTACAGGAAACCCAATAAAATCACACATTCTGCGCACTTGACGGTTACGGCCTTCATGAATAACGATATCAAAAGTTGTATTACTTTTTTCGTTATCATACCCAATCAGAGTAACAATAGCAGGCGCTGTCATTCCATCCTCTAATTTTACACCGATCCTCAGCAGATCAAGCTTGTCCTGCGGAACCAGTCCCGGAACAGTCACTCTATATGTTTTATTTACTTCATGTTTTGGATGAGTGAGTTTTTGGGCCAGATCGCCATCATTAGTCAGAAGCAGCAGACCTTCTGTATTATAGTCCAACCGGCCTACCGGAAAAACCCGTTCCGGCAAATCTTTGGCAAAATCAGCAACAGTTCTGCGCCCCTGCGGATCCGTCATAGTAGTAACAACTCCGCGAGGTTTATAAAATAAATAATAGGCTTTCTTCTCACGTTTAATCGGTTTACCATCAACTAAAATAAAAGCTTTTTCTCCTACTTTAGTTCCTAATTCTTTAACAATCTTACACGCCCGGCTAAAATATATTTTTCAGCTTCGCGTCTGGAGGCTACCCCAGCAGAAGCTAAAACTTTCTGCAAACGTTCTTCCATAGATTATAAATCCCCTGTTTCTTCTGTTTTATTAAGCTCTTCATTAAATTCAGCCATTAGTGACATTTGTTCTGGTTCGTTTTCATGTTCTGACAAAATATCAGGAAAATCCGGTAAGTCTTTTAAAGAATTCAGACCAAAAGTAATCAAAAATTTATCTGTAGTTCCATATAAAATAGGATGACCAATAGAATCCTTACGTCCGGCCTCACTAATCAATCCATATTCTAAAAGCGTATTAACGACACCGTCGACCTTAACACCGCGAATAGCTTCCATCTCACTTCTGGTAACAGGCTGTTTAAAAGCAATAATAGCCAATGTTTCCATAGCGGCATTAGATAATTTCATTTCCTGAGAACGCGCCAGCTGTTTTATCAATTCATAATGCTGTTCTTTTGTACATAATTGATAACCTTCTGCCACTTTTCTTAAATACAGACCGCGCTTTTCATCTTCATAATCCCGCTCTAAAAGCGATAAGAGTTCCCATACCGGAGGTTTATCAAGCTGCATTATTTCAGCTAGCTTGGCAACAGATAACGGTTCACCGGCAGCAAACAACAAAGCTTCTAAAGAACCCCTTAAGTAATCGTGAAACATTTATCGTTCCCCCTGTCGCAGGAATATATAGATTGGAGCAAAAGCCACTGTCTGGTTGATAGTTACAACACCAAGCTTTAAAAGTTCCAAAACAGCTAAAAAAGACGCGACTTTCTCACTGCGGGAACCAGTACGTGAAAATACTTTGGCAAATTCTACACCGTTGAGATGTTGAGAAAGCATATGAACAATCTCATTCATTTTATCCTGTACATTAAATTCCTGGCGCTCAATATAAGCCGTATTCTCAGTTTTCACTGAAAGCAGGGTCAGCATAGCACTAATCAACTCTGCTGCCTCATATTGTTTCAAGCTGCGTTCAACAAAACCAGACAAAAGCGGCAGTCGGTAACGGCAGCGTTCTGCCTGAAGCTTTAGTTCAGCTAGATTTGAGGCACAGACCTTAATACGTCTGTATTCTACCAGCATTTCCACCAGCAGTTGACGAGGGTCAGTTTCATCTTCCTCGCCTTCAGCAGTTTGTTTTGGCAAAAGCATACGCGATTTGATTTGCAGCAGCGTGGCAGCCATCAGCAGAAATTCACTGGCAATCTCAATATCAAACTCCGTCATTGCCTGTAAATATTCAATATATTGCTCAGTCACTGCCACAATAGGAATATCATAAATATCAATTTTTTCTTTTTCTATTAAATGTATCAACAGATCCAGTGGACCTTCAAAATCCTGAACCTTGATTGACAGGTTAGCCATATATTACAGCACATTCATGGCGGTCTTAACTTCAGCCATAGTTTTTTCAGCTTCCTTGCGGGCACGCTGTGCTCCATAATCAAGTACTTCTTTAATATATTCAGGTTTCTTTGATAATTCTTCCCGTTTAGTGTGGATATCTGCCAGCAACGCATTCATCTTTTCTGCCAAACGTTTTTTACATTCTACACAGCCAATCTCGCCGGCACGGCATCTTGCCCCAATCTCTTCATATTCCTCAGGATTGAATACCTTATGAAAAGCGTAGACAATACAAACTTCCGGATGTCCCGGGTCAGTCTTTTTTATACGCTGCGGGTCAGTAGTCATCATACGTATACGTTCCCACATTTCTTCCGGTCCAGCGCCGAAAGGAATGGTATTGCCATAGGATTTTGACATTTTACGCCCGTCAATACCCGGTAAAACCTTAGCTTTGGAAAATACTGCCTGTGGCTCGGGGAACACTTCTCTATTATAAAGATAGTTAAAACGGCGTACTATTTCCCGGGTCAGCTCCAAATGAGCAGACTGGTCTTCACCTACAGGAACACAGGTTGCTTTATAAAGCATGATATCTGCTGCCATAAGCACAGGATATCCCAAAAAACCATAGGTATTATTATCCTTGCCCTGAGCAGACCAATTCTGCAGTTTATCCTTATAGGTTGGCACGCGTTCTAGCCACGACAACGGAGTGCTCATACCTAAAAGCAGCGCTAATTCAGCGTGCTCTTTAACATGAGATTGTACAAAAATGACATTTTTTTCAGGGTCAAGACCAGCACTGAGCCAGTCAATCGCCATTTCCATAACATTTTCCTGTAATTTTGAAGTATCGCTATAAGACGAAGTCAGCGCATGCAGATCAACAATGGAGAAAAAACATTCATATTCGTGCTGCAAACGAACCCAATTCTCCAGTGCTCCCATATAATTACCCAAGTGAAAACGGCCAGATGGCTGCATTCCACTGAAAATTCTACCTTTAGTCATCAACATCAAGTCCCTTCATTAATCATAATTCAACAAACCGTTTTAATTAAAATACTATCCCCAAAATACTGTTTACCAAAGACATATACGTGCTTGCCAAAGGCCTTATGATCATACCAACGATACCGGTAAAGACCAAAGCCAGCAAGATATAAAAGCCATATTGGCCAACCATATTTTCATACTGATAAGCAGTCCGCGGCGGCAGCAGTTCTCCTAAAATCTTTGAACCGTCCAGAGGCGGGATTGGGATAAGATTAAAAAAAGCAAACCAAACATTATAAAGCTGTGTCCAAAGTAAAAACGAATAAACGCCTTTGGTCATAACACCAAATTTGGTCATTAAAGCAACAATCAATGCTGCAAGAAAGCATAAAAACAAATTTGCCGCAGGGCCTGCAAAAGAAACTTTTAAAATACCTTCGCGGCGATTTCTGAAATTATTGGGATTGATACCTACAGGCTTAGCCCAGCCGAAACCGGCCACAATAAGCATCAAGGCACCAATAGGGTCAAGATGTGCTAAAGGATTAAAAGTTAAACGTCCCATGAACCGCGGTGTAGGATCGCCCATGGCTTCCGCAGTCTGCGCGTGTGCATACTCGTGGATAGTGATAGCTATCAAAAGCACCGGAATCCTATATAACATTGATGAAAAATCAAAATCTAACATACAAACCTCCATAATCGTCAATAGTAATATTATACAGTATTTTACGTGAAAAGAAAACGGAACCGCTGACAGCGATTCCGTCTTTTTTGTGAATTCTTATTTACCTGTAAATTTAGGAGTACGTTTTTCTTTAAAGGCAGTTATTCCTTCTGCACTATCGTCCGTGCCCATACATAAAGGCTGGGCAACTGCTTCCATTTCCAGCACTTCGTCTAAAGTCATCGCAGTATTATTCAGATATTTTTTGATGAGCCCTATCGCTAAAGGTGCTGAAGCTGCAAGTCGTTCAGCCATTTGCATAACCGCGTCCTCAAGCTCTGCTGCAGGGAAGATATGATTTACCAACGCCATTTTTTCAGCAGTTGCTGCATCAATCAAATCAGCTGTAAACATCAGCTCTTTAGCTTTATGAACGCCGACAGCTTTCGGCAGGAAATATAAACCACCACAATCAGGTATCAACCCTACTTTCGCAAAGCTTTGAGCAAATTTAGCTGTATCTACTGCATAAATAAGGTCACAGGCCAGCATCAGATTAACACCGGCACCAGCGGTAACACCATTGACCATGGCAATAATTGGCTTCTCGATTGTAGTAATACGTTTTGCAACTTGCCCTACTTTGGTAATGAAAGCCTTTTTTACAGCAGTATCTGCAAGAGTCTCCAAAAACGGCAGATCTCCGCCGGCACAAAAAGCTTTTCCATTACCTGTCAGCACAGCACATTTTATTGCCGGGTCTTTTTCTACCTTTGTCAGAGCTTCATGCAACCCGTCAATCAATGCTTCATTCATTGAATTCAAGCTATGCGGTCTGTTCATAGTAATTATAGCAACCTGACCTTTAAGTGAAAATAAAACTGCATCTTCCATACTCGAAAAACCTCCTCTAAATTTTATTACAGGCTGTAGTTAGGAGCTTCTTTCGTAATGATGACATCATGCGGATGGCTTTCTTTCAAACCGGCGCCAGTCATACGAATAAATTGAGTTTTTGTAATCATTTCTTCGATATCCTTAGCACCGCAGTAGCCCATACCTGCACGCAAACCACCAACCAACTGGAAGATTGTTTCTGCAGCCAGGCCTTTGAAAGGTACGCGTCCTTCAATTCCTTCTGGTACCAATTTATCGGCGTTCTCCTGGAAATAACGGTCTTTAGAACCGCGTTCCATAGCACCTAAAGAGCCCATCCCACGATATACTTTATAAGAACGGCCTTGATAAATAATAGTTTCGCCAGGGGACTCTTCAGTTCCTGCTAACAAACCGCCAATCATAACAACATTGGCACCTGCGGCGATAGCTTTAGCAATATCACCGGAATATTTGATACCGCCATCGGCAATAATAGGAATACCATATTGACGTGCAACTGATGCGCAATCATTGATAGCAGTAATCTGCGGAACGCCGATACCGGCTACAACACGGGTCGTACAAATAGATCCTGGCCCGATGCCAACTTTAACGGCATCAACGCCACATTTGATTAATGCTTCAGTTGCAGCGCCTGTTGCTACATTTCCGGCAATAATATTCAATTCCGGGAAAGCTTCGCGCAATTGACGCACTGAATTCAGGACTCCGTGCGAATGTCCATGAGCAGTATCAATAACTATAACATCTACCTTAGCATTAACTAAAGCGGAAGCTCGTTCCATCATATCAGCACCAACGCCTACAGCAGCGGCTACACGCAGACGCCCATCACTGTCTTTGCAGGCATTAGGATACATTTTAGCTTTTTCAATATCACTGATTGTGATCAGCCCTTTAAGATAACCTTCGCTATCGACTAACGGCAATTTCTCAATACGGTGTTCGCGCAGTAATTTTTTAGCTTCTTCAAGACTCGTACCAACAGGAGCAGTTACCAAACCTTCACCAATCATACATTCTTTGATCTGTTTATTAAGATTAGTTTCAAAACGCAGGTCACGATTAGTAATAATTCCCTGCAGCTTACCATCAGGATCACAAATAGGAACACCGGAAATATGATAATGCTCCATCATTTTTACGGCATCTGCAAGAATATTATCAGGAGCCAGAAATAAAGGATCAACGATAATACCATGCTCGCTGCGCTTTACTTTGGCAACCTCTCCTGCCTGTTCTTCAATCGTTAAATTTTTGTGGATAACACCTAAACCGCCTTCACGGGCAATGGCAATCGCCATTTTTGATTCTGTAACAGTATCCATACCAGAACTGATCAGAGGAATATTCAATTTAATGTTTTTAGTCAAATAAGTGGAAACATCTACATCACGCGGCAAAACATCAGATTCTGCCGGAACCAAAAGCACATCATCAAAAGTTAAGCCTTCTTTTGCAAATTTGTCTGTACGCATTATAAAACTCCCTTCTTCTTTGAAATATTTTTACTATACTAGCACAGTGATTACACAAAATCAAGTAGTTTCTGTAATTTTTTTTACAATATCTTGTTTAGGAACCTTAAAAGATACTAAAAATGACCGATTTACTGCAACATTACAGTAATCCGGTCATTTTTTATTTAAGAATTATTTTTACGCAGTTCTTCCAGCAGGAACTCATTTTTAATCCGTATATATGTTCCCTTCATCCCAAGCGATTTCGTTTCGATTAAACCGGCACTTTCGAATTTACGCAGAGCATTAACGATTACAGAACGTGTAATCCCGACACGATCAGCAATTTTAGAAGCTACAAGCAAGCCTTCCATGCCTTTCAGTTCGCCTAGAATATTGACAATAGCTTCCAGTTCGGAATAAGAAAGCGTTGAAAAAGCAATCTGAACCATTGCTTTCTTACGCACTTCTTCTTCTACTTTAGCTGCGCGCTCGTGCAGAATCTCAACGCCGATAACAGTCGCAGCATATTCTGCCAGCAGCAGGTCTTCATCGTCGAAGGGTTTATCATATTTAGCTACGATCAAAGTACCAATACGTTCGCCGTTACCGTAAATAGGCACGATAGTAGTTTTTTTCTGATCAAAAAAGCATTTTGTACCTTTAACAAAGGAACATTCCTGATTTTTATGTTCAATATTTGAAACTGTTTCTTTCGCGTCCATAATAAAATCCAGATATTTTTGCGGGAAGTTTTTGACATCCAAAACCTGTTCGCGCATGATATCACATTCGCAATCATCCTGAAGAGCGCTGCCTTTAACGCCGCCCTTACGCCCAACGATATAAATGTTAGCGCCAATAACATCACGCAGCAGACGTGCGATAGCGTTATATTCTACTTTTTCCCCTCTTTGCAGCAATTTGTTGATTTTTCTTGTTTTCTCCAAAAGTTCCATGATGATCCCTCCCTCAAATTTTAAGCACGCGGATGATTTTTCTGATATACAGAAGTAATACGTTCAGTCGTAATGTGAGTATAAATCTGCGTTGTGGACAGATTAGCATGTCCAAGCAATTCCTGAACAGCCCTTAAATCAGCACCGTGATCTAAAAGATGTGTGGCAAAAGTATGCCTGATCGTGTGAGGACTGACTTTTTTCTGCATAGCCAGTTGGGTTATATATTTATCTAAGATCCTACGGACACTGCGATCCGTCAGCGGACCTCCCCTGCTATTAACAAAAACCTTGTCATGCGCCTCTGTTTTATTCTTTTCCATCAAAGCTCCGCGTGTAACTTGCAAATACTGCCGTACAGCCTGGCAGCAGGTATGCCCTATCGGTACGATACGTTCTTTATTGCCTTTGCCCAGCAGCAAAACATATTGGCTGCCAAGATCTATATTAGTCACCGTAAGTCCCACCAATTCGGAAACACGGCAACCTGTGGCATAGAGTAATTCTAATATCGCCTGATCTCTTAATCCCAGCGTATCTTTATCCGGTAAGGTTAATATCTCATTGATTTCCAGTTCTTCCAAAAATACAGGTAATCTTTTTTCCAGCTTTGGCGTTCTTACCTTAACAAAAGGATTTTGCTCCACATAATTTTCTCGCATTAAAAACTTATAAAAAGAACGCAGCGAAGAAATCCGCCTGGCAATCGTCGTACGCGCATACTTTTCTTTATTGAGCAGCGCTAAATAGGCACGAATATCCAAAACTCCGATCTTCTGCCATTGAAAATCTTTCCCCAGCCGTTCTGCTAAAAAATTACTGAATAAACTTATATCAGCGGCATAATTTTTAACAGTCAGCGGCGACGTGTTTTTTTCAACCTGCAGATACCTGAGAAACTTATCAACCATAGGATATTGCGATATTGACTCTGCCATAATAAATCCCTTCTTCTTATGTAGACTTATAGTATCACAAACCAGGAAGCTATTTCAATAACCAAGTACTAAATTTTTTGAATTTTTTATTGAATACACAAAAATGTGTAAAAATCTGAATATAAACAAAAATAGCGGCCAATTTAATGTGCCGCTACTCTTAATATTTTAATTTTTTATGCCTAAAGTCTGCCAGATGCCTTCGTGCTGAACTGATTTTGCATCAAAGTGCAGCCAATTAAAAGTCAACTGCAAAATAGTACTGATGCCAAACGCAGCTATTATAGTACCTAAACCAACCTTCGCTCCCAGCAGCCAGCCAGCCAGCAAAACACTGCCTTCTATAAGGCCTCTGATCATACCAATCGGAACTTTCGGCAGCCGACGTTTTAACCCGATCATCAAAGAATCGCGCGGACCAGAGCCAAGTCCGGCACTGATATAAAAATAAGTGCCCAGACTGATGGAAAACTGCCCTAAAAACATTACGATGATTCCCAGCCAATAATTTTCTATTAAAGGTAAAGCATGATAGTACTGAAGAACATCAACACCAAAACCGATCAATACAGCATTAAGAATCGTACCTAATCCAAACCGCTCACCCATAGCAACTGTCACTACTAAAATCAAAAGCCCACTCAAAACATTGATCGTCCCATAGGTCAATCCTGTAACATAGGAAACACCGATACCAAAGGCTTCCCATGGCGCCAAGCCGATATTAGCCTGGATGCCAAGGGTCAAACCAATGGAATACAGTGCCAGACCAAAGTGCAGCCGCAGCAGTTTAAAAAACAAGTTATGTTTGTCTTTCCAGTTCATCACAGCTTACTTGATTATTTGCAGTACATCCTGCAAAGCATTCAATGAGCGCTCTGCAATCAGAGCGTTTTTCTCTTTTTTATTACGTATCTTTTTACCTAAAGACGGCAGCAGTCCAAAATTAACATTCATCGGCTGAAAATCCCTGATTTCAGGATTGCTTATATAATGTGCCAATGCACCGTGAGCTGTTTCTTTAGGGAAGGTAATATCGGGAAGCTCTAAATAAGCCCGAGCGGTATGAATACCAGCCATCAAACCAGAAGCAGCCGATTCCACATAGCCTTCTACACCTGTCATTTGCCCGGCAAAGTAAAATCTCGGCATCGCTTTAAAATTAAACTTATCATTCAATAATTTAGGCGAATTGATATAAGAGTTTTTGTGCATTACACCATACCGGACAAATTCTGCATTTTCCAGCCCCGGAATCATACCAAAAACACGTTTTTGCTCAGGCCATTTTAAATGAGTCTGAAATCCGACCAGATTATACAGCGAAGCAGCAGCATTATCCTGACGCAGCTGGACCACGGCGTAGGCCTGTTTACCAGTTCTCTGATCTACCAGTCCAACAGGCTTTAGTGGACCGAAGCGCATGGTATCTTCACCGCGGCGAGCCATTTCTTCAATAGGCATACAGGCTTCAAAAAAAACTTCTTTTTCAAATTCTTTGACCGGAGCCAGCTCTGCTGTTCGTAAAGCTTCCCAAAACGCCAGATATTCTTCTTTGGTTTCAAACGGGCAATTCAAATAATCTGCATCACCTTTATCATAACGTGAGGCACGATATACTTTTTCATAATTCAAGGACTCTGCGGTCACAATAGGCGCAGCGGCATCAAAAAAATGAAAATAATCTGCTTCTACCAGCTTTTTGATATTTTCAGCCAATACTGCTGACGTCAAAGGCCCGCTGGCAACTACAACATAACCTTCCAACTGCTGCAAATCTGTTACTTCTTCATAAACCACAGTAATTAAAGGGTGATTTTTAATAATTTCCGTAATTCCCTGAGCAAAACCTTCCCTGTCGACAGCTAAGGCTCCGCCGGCTGGAATCTGATGTTTATCAGCCTGCTGCATGATCAGAGAATCAAGGCGGCGCATCTCTTCTTTAAGAAGACCGACAGCATTTTCCAAATTATTGGCACGCAGAGAATTGCTGCAAACAAGTTCCGCAAAGTCTGCAGTTTTATGCGCTTCGTCAGACTTTACCGGACGCATTTCATGCAAAATTACAGGAATGCCATATCTAATTATTTGATATGCTGCTTCACAGCCGGCTAAACCTGCGCCGATAACATGAATCGGTTTATTTGCTTTTAGCACTTTTGCGTCCTGCCTTTCCTTTTTTTATATGCAAGCCATTTTCACAGGTTTCATTAGAACAGTACAGTTTCTTATTGCCGTTCTTTTCAATTCGTTCCAGCATCACTTTACCGCATTTCGGACATTTTTCTTCTGTTGGCCTGTCCCATGATGTAAATTTACATTCCGGATAATTGGCACAGCCATAAAAAATACGGCGCGTTTTTGTCTTGCGCTCGATAACTTCACCGCCGCATTCAGGGCACTTAACACCGATCTTATGCAGAATCGGCTTCGTGTTGCGGCATTCCGGAAAACCGGGACATGCCAGGAACTTACCAAAACGCCCCTGCTTTATTACCATCATACGTCCGCATTTTTCGCATTTCACATCACTGACTTCTACAGGAGCTTCTACTGCCTCAATTTCTTTGTCGGCTTTTTCCATCAATTTTGAAAACGGCACATAGAATTTTTCCAGTATTTTAGTCTTATCAGCTTTATGCTCAGCAATCTCATCAAGCTCTGTTTCTAATTCAGCAGAAAAAGGAATATCAATAATATCTTTGAAATAATTAGTCAGCATATCGACGATCATGAGCCCCAGCTCGGTAATCATCAGTTTTTTGCCTTCCTTAGCAATATAACCGCGGTCCAGAATAGTCTGGATAGTAGGCGAATAAGTACTCGGCCGTCCAATACCTTTGTCTTCCAGCTCTTTTACCAGGGTCGCCTCAGTAAAGTGCGCCGGTGGTTCGGTGAAGTGCTGTTCAGCCGGTAAAAGTTTATATAATTCTACAGGCGTTTTAGCCTCCAGATAAGGAACGGTTTTATCCTTATCCTCGAGCAGGTCTTTTTTATCGCTTAGCTTTAAAAAGCCTTCAAACTTCAAAACAGAGCCCGTTGCACGCAATTGGTAATCGCCGGCGCCGATCAGCAAAGTAGTAACATCAAAAACAGCCGATGCCATCTGACTTGCAACAGCACGGTTCCAAATCAAAGAATAGAGCTTAAGCTGATCTTTATTCAGATGTTTTGCCATTTCCAGCGGTGTACGATGTACACTTGTGGGGCGGATCGCCTCATGTGCGTCCTGGGCATTTTTTTTACTTGAATAGCTGTTTGCATGTGAAGGCCTGAATTCTTTGCCAAACTCACTTTCAATATAACTGCGGATATCAGCAGCAGCAACATCAGCAATACGTACTGAGTCGGTTCTCATATAAGTAATCAAACCGACAGAACCTTCTTTGCCCACAGCAACACCTTCGTACAGCTGTTGAGCTACCATCATCGTCTTTTTGGTAGTAAAATTCAGACGTTTAACAGCCTCCTGCTGCAGGCTGCTGGTAGTAAACGGAGGCAGCGGATTACGTTTACGCTCTTTTTTTGTTGCTTCTTCAATGATATAAGCAGCTTTAGCCAAAGCTTTTTCTACAATAGCCGCTTCCTCAGCAGTATGTATTTCCAGTTTTTTGCCCAGATGTTTGATAACCTCTGCTTCAAAAATAGGAGCTTTAGCTTTTTCACGCAGTTTAGCATTCAAAGTCCAATATTCTTTAGGAATGAAATCAGCGATTTCTTTTTCACGGTCAGCAATGATTTTTACTGCTACCGATTGTACACGTCCGGCACTCAAGCCTTTTCTTATTTTACGCCATAACAAAGGACTAAGCTGATAGCCTACGATACGATCAATAATACGACGTGCCTGTTGAGCATCAACTTTATCCAAATCAATCGGGCGCGGATTCTTCAAAGCATCTTTTATGGCACCAGAAGTGATTTCATGAAACTCAATCCGACAGTTTGCTTCCGGGTCAACACCAAGGATATGCGCTAAATGCCAGCCAATAGCTTCGCCTTCACGATCAGGGTCAGTTGCCAGATAAATTTTATCAGCTTTTTTAGCCAAAGTTTTCAATTCTTTAATCAATTCGCCTTTACCGCGAATATTAATATATTTAGGCTCAAAATCATGTTCGATATCAACGCCAAACAAACTTTTTGGCAAATCGCGCAAATGTCCCATTGAAGCGCGGACAGTATAATTGCGCCCTAAAAATTTTTCAATAGTTTTTGACTTAGTAGGTGATTCCACGATTACTAAATTTTTCGTCATAATAATAAGTCCTCCTAAATTCGGTAATACCTGCGCCCATCTGCCAGGCCAAGTTTACCTTGCATTTGCAGATCCAGCAGTTCCCCGCTGATCTCTGCCAGAGAGCGACCGCTTAATTCTACCAGTTCCTCTAACGTAACCGGTTCCTGTGTCATTATATCCATCAATTGTTTAGCCAGTTCTGAAACGGCCTCTGCTCCTTCACTGGCAAACAACGATAAATTCTCTATTTTCTGCTTACTGCCGAAGTTCAATTCCAGATCATTCAAAATATCTTCCGGCCTATCTACAAGCTGTGCTCCAGATTTTATCAGACTATGGCAGCCAATACTGTTAGGCAGATAAATACTTCCTGGAATACAATATACCTCATGCCCTTCATCTGCGGCAAATTCAGCCGTTATCATAGCACCGCTCTTTTTAGCCGCCTCAACTACCAGTATACCTTTCGTCATTCCGTTGATGATTCTGTTGCGCGACGGGAAGTTAGCAGCAAGAGGTTCTGTTCCAGGTGCAAATTCTGTTACCAGCGCCCCATTTGAACATATCTGCTCGAAAAGCGCCGTATTTTCACGCGGATAAACAACATCTATACCGCAGCCAAGTACGGCAATCGTACTTCCCCCAGCCTGTAAAGCACCTTTGTGAGCAGCACTATCAATACCCTTAGCTCCACCGCTTACAATAACCAGCCCCGCTGAAGCAAGATCAGCAGCAAAGTCACCCGCCGCCTTTAACCCATAAGTAGAAGCTCGACGTGAACCAACGATACCGATACTGCAATCAAGCCTGGGCAAATTACCCTTGATATATAAAACCTTCGGCGGTAATACGATATGCCTTAATGAGACCGGATAGTCCGCATCACTGCTTATCATCAGCCGCACCTGCTGCCGCTCGCAAAAATTCTGCAGCTGTTCAGGTAACGCAAGATTTCTAAATTTTAGGAACTTATCAATGGCCGCCTCTTTATAAACGCGGGCAGCCAAAAGCTCTTGTCTATCAGCAAGATACGCACTACGCGCACTGCCAAACACCGCAACTAAAGCTTCAAGCTTACTGTTGCCCAATCCGACAGCAGCGCTTAAAGCACCCCAATAATAACGCTCCACAGCAATGCCTCCGATAAATTGCAGGCATCCACACGAAAACCGGGTGTCGCAAAATATTATTTTTCCCAAATCCATTTCATTATAGAGTTGATTTAGTCAACGGTCAAGCTTTTACTTATTTTTCAAGTTTTTTTAAAATATAATTGCTTATTTCTTCTGCAGCTCCAGGTTTACCATATTTCAAGCTGCGCTGCTGCCTCTGAAGCAAGCGTACTTGGGAGTCGACATCCGCATATCGGCAGACCATCGTTTTTACTTCCTGAGGCGAACCGGCTACCTGTGCACCGCAATACTGCTCTAAATAAACAGCATTACCGGTTTCCTGACCAGGCAGCGGCTTATAAATAATATAATTGCAGCCCGCAATCAATGTTTCAGCCGCCGTTAAACCACCGGCTTTAGTTACGACAATATCAGCAGCCAGCAATAACTCCGGTACATCATCCGTAAATCCATAAACAGTCAGTGGTATTTCTTTAAAAATTTCCAGGCGGTGCTGCAAAATTTCATTATGTCCTGCGACCGCAATTATTTTCAAACGCTGTGGCAAATAACCGTGGAAAGCTTTAACTATGCTCTCCATCGGTAACAAGCCTTCGCCGCCGCCCATCAACAGACATACTATATCCTGCTCAGACCAATTAAATTTACGACGCAGCTCCTGACGATCATATGCCTGGTAAAATTGCCGCCGAACCGGTATTCCCGTCGGTAAAACCTCAGCATCAGTCCCATCAAACTGTGCACGCAGATTTTCTGATGCTGCAAAATACACATCAACGCCTTCGCAAAGCCACCATTTATGTACAGTATAATCAGTAACCACCGCTCCCAACAGCAAATCCGGCTTGAATTTTTTCTTATAGATAGCCATGATACCTGCCGGTGTAGCATGTGTGGCAATTACAGCATCGGGGTTGGTCCTGACGATAAAATCCTGTGCCAAACTTGCTAAGGTACCATTAATAAAGTTACGCAGCCATAGCGACCCGCTCTGACGGTTTCCCCATTTATAAGCCAGCTCATACAGCCAGGGACAATATGAGAGTACCCATAAATAAAAACGTAAAAAAGCATTGCCGATACTGCCCGGAAAAAAGTCAAAAATACTTCCGTGCACTACCTGCACATTGTCTGCCAGTGCAAAAGACTGTTCCAGAGCTTGAGCAGCCAGCTTATGCCCTGAACCTATCGGAGCCGACAATAATAATATTGTATATTTTTTTTCACAAGATGCCATTTATAAACTCCATTTAAGAAAAATTTATCAAAAAACTTGAACCTGTAGCGCTATTATTGTATCATAAAATGTAATTAGCACAATATCAAGAGCTAATTTATTCTATATAATGATGGAGGTTATCATGAAAAATCGTTTACCAGTTGAACATTTTCATTTTCCGGTAGAAAAAATCAAAGCCGGTTATTACACCGACGCTTATTTTCTGCGTACCGAAGAGATACTGAATGGCGATAATCACCATCCTAGAGTAATGATGCAGCTTTTTACCCGTGAACCGGTAGTTGTTTGCGGCATCGATGAAACTATCGCCCTGATCAAAACCTGCGCACATAATCCTGAAAATATTACGATCCATGCTTTACATGACGGAGATGAGGTTGCACCCTGGGAAACACTAATGACGATCGAAGGTGATCTGGCAGACTTTGCCCATCTGGAAACTATCTATCTTGGTTTTCTGGCGCGGCAAAGCCGTATCGCTACTAATGTACGCCGTGTTGTCAAAGCAGCAAACGGCAAACCGGTCCTCTTTTTCCCTGCCCGATATGATACCTATCAAACCCAGGAATCTGACGGCTATGCTGCTATGATTGGCGGTATCAAAGGTTTCTCTACTGATGCCAACGCCTTAGCCAGCAATGGCAAAGGTCTGGGAACTATTCCCCACGCCCTGATCGCAGCATACAACGGCGACACGCTGGCAGCAACCAGCGCCTTTGATAAATATGTAGCGCCTGATATCGCGCGTATTGCCCTGGTCGACTTTGATAATGACTGTGTTGGTACGACTTTACAGGTAGCACGCAAACTTGGCCGCAAATTAGCAGGAGTCCGCTTGGATACCTCTGGCACTATGGTAGATAAAAGCCTGCTCAGCCAAATGGGTATGTTCAAACCGACAGGCGTCTGCAAGGAACTAGTACATAATGTACGCACAGCACTTGATGCAGAAGGTTTCGATTATGTAAAAATTATCGTTTCCGGCGGATTTGACGCCGAACGTATCAAAGAGTTTGAAGCATTAAAGGTTCCTGTAGATACTTATGCAGTAGGATCCAGCCTTTTTGACGGTAATATCAACTTTACAGCGGATATCGTTATGGTAGACGGCAAAGAATGCGCTAAAGCAGGACGAGTACATCTTCCCAACCCACGGCTGGAACTTGTTAAGTAATTTTGAAAAAAGTAAAAGCACTGTGAGATTCTCACAGTGCTTTTTTATCAAACAAGATTATTTTTTCCAGATACCAAGCGGAGCTCCTACAGGCCAGAACTGACGACCATAGAAATTATTAAGGAACCCGGCTCCGGCGCCATATAAGGAAATAAGCGCTACTGCCATTTCAGCATAAGCAGCCATGGTGTGCGGGAAATGACCGCCGATACCAAGTCCGTCTAAAGCTAAACCTAAAAGTAAGATATCAATGAAAACCATATCTACGAATAAGAACAGACTTGCAGAGGACGCAGCAATGGTACCAATGCAGGCAAATATAAAATAGGCCAAAAATGCAAAACCAATAGCTTTAGGATCCACACCGGCAGCAAGACCAGGACCAAAGGTTCCTGCTTTAATCATCCAGCTCATACCTACTGCAGACCAGAAAAAGCCGAAAGCACTGAAAATTGTTGCGCCAAAAATATTGCGATGGCAATAGTCAAAATAACCAGCCAACAGCTGGGCGAAGGATCCGCAGAAAAGAGCCCACGGCAAAACCCAGGATACTCCTTCAACGATACCTAATTTTTGTGCAGAAGCCACCATTGTTACGACGGCCAGACCAAATAGTCCCAAGGGTGTAGGGTCGGCTACTGCGATTTGAACATGCTGCGTTGAATCATTATTAGTACTCATTCATACGCCTCCTTTATTTTGGTTTGGTTGTGAATTATTCCACACGCATATATAATATACTTTAAAACTAACAACATCGTCAATAACTGTTACATAAATTTAGCACTTTTGTATACAAGTGTGATATTGTATATTTTTCAGAAAACTTATCTGTACTATAATCGCACTATTTTAGTATATAATTTATATAAAAGGAAGTGTTTTTATGAGTTTAAATGCTACCCCTTCTTCTGAACGCGTTCACATCGGTATCTTCGGTAAACGTAACGCCGGCAAATCAAGCCTTATCAACGCGATCACCGGGCAAAATTTAGCAATCGTTTCTGAAGCCAAAGGTACAACCACAGATCCTGTTTATAAAGCTATGGAACTGCTGCCGCTGGGACCAGTAATGATCATTGATACTCCGGGTATCGACGATGAAGGCGTTTTGGGCAGCCTGCGTATTCAAAAAGCATATCAGGTACTCAACAAAACTGATATCGCGCTTGTAATTATTGACGCTGCAGTTGGCCCTTCTGCTGAAGATCTGCGTTTGATAAAACGGATCAATGCCAAAAAAATCCCCCTGCTCATCGTTATCAACAAATGTGAAACCATAAATGAAGATAAAAAAACTGCTTATCAAGCTCTGCTGTCAAACGGGAAACTTTTATTTGTCAGTGCTGAACAGCAGCTCAATATTTTTGAGCTTAAAGAAGCAATCGCCCAAACCGTACCTGCAGATGAAAATAAAGCACAGATAGTTGCTGATCTGCTGTCGCCTTCGGACTTCGTTGTCTTAGTAGTGCCCATCGATTCTGCCGCCCCTAAAGGAAGACTGATCCTGCCGCAGCAGCAAACGATCCGCGATATTTTGGAAGCAGATGCTGCCGCTATTGTAGTTAAAGAAAACGAACTGACCAACACACTGCAAAATTTAGGTAAACGACCCAAACTGGTTATCACCGACAGTCAGGTCTTTAAAAAAGTTGCTGCTGAAACGCCGGCAGATATTCTTCTGACCTCTTTTTCGATCCTGTTTGCACGCTATAAAGGTAATCTGCAGACTGCCGTTCAAGGCGTTACCGCACTTGAAAACCTTGAGGACGGAGATAAAATTCTTGTCGGCGAAGGCTGCACACATCACCGCCAATGCGATGATATCGGCACCGTTAAGCTGCCACGCTGGATCAAAGAATATACCGGTAAAAATCCAGAATTTATTTTTACCAGCGGCACGGAATTTCCCCTGGACTTATCGCCGTATAAAATGATTATCCACTGCGGCGCCTGTATGCTGAACGAACGTGAAATGCAGTACCGCATCAAATGTGCTGCGGACCAAAACATACCTTTCACCAATTACGGTATCACAATCGCCTATATCAACGGTATTTTAAAACGCACCGTTGAACCCTTTCCACAGATTTATAAATTGCTGGATAAATAATAAAAAGCTGAAACCTTTTGGTGAATTAGAATAACTTATGTCTAAGCTATAACATGGGGAATGTTAATATGTCAATAAAAAGTTTTAAAGAATATAAACAGCGATATATATATCAAGTAATGATAGAAGCTATAATATTTTATGCTTTCATAGAATGGGCTAATCAACAGCACGGTTCTTGGATTAGTAAGGTATTTTATTTGAGCAGTGATGGTGGATATAAAGGTACAGCAGGAGCACTATGGTGTTATTCAATATTTCTATGGTCGATGCTGATGCCATTGGATTCTTTGTTCAATAGTTTTTATGATAAATTGTTGGCTGAAAATGATACAAAGCGTAAATATAAGCTGTTGTTTT
>ENA-UESG01001146-UESG01001146.1-human-gut-metagenome-genome-assembly--contig:-NODE-1146-length-19027-cov-6.997784_pt1 | contig 19027 bp, 9 predicted proteins | sample MGYA00243002_ERZ508003 | MGnify/ENA primary metagenome ERZ508003 (study PRJEB26167, sample SAMN06115514) | human gut metagenome | host: Homo sapiens | place: China:Shanxi | collected 2015-12-02... | reverse complement strand
CCCAAAACGCTGAAAGACTATGGCCTTGTGCTGCGGTCTTTTGCGCGGAATGTAGACAGGCCGCCGGAGGAGATCACCGTCGACGATGTCCGGCGGTATCTGGCCGGACTGTCGGAGCGAGGGCTGAAGAACGGGAGCATCGTCACCCACGCCAACACGCTGCGGAGCTTTTTCGCATGGCTGGAGCTGGAGGACGTGATCGGGAAAAGCCCCATGCGGAGGATCAGGAGCCGGAGCGTGGACCGGACGGCGGCTCGCCGCCCTCTGACAGAGGCGGAACTGAGCCAACTGCGGAAGGGCTGCCGGAACATCCGGGACCAGGCGCTGGTAGAATTCCTGTCCTCCAGCGGCTGCCGGTTGAGCGAGGCGGCAGGGATTCGTGCGGAGCAGGTGGATTGGAAGCAGAGGAGTGTACGCGTGCTGGGAAAGGGGCGGAAGGCGCGGACGGTGTTCTTCTCCGTCCGGGCTGGACAGCTTCTGCGGGAATACCTGAGTCAGCGGGAGGGCGGAGACGCGCTTTTCGCGGCGGTCAGAGCGCCATGGCCCCCTTTGACGCCGGGAGGTATTGAGAAAGCCCTGGCACGAATCGGGCAGCGGGCCGGGCTGGAACGGCGGGTCCACCCCCACATCCTGCGGCATACCTTTGCCACGCAGGCCCTGAAAGGCGGGATGGCGCTGCCGGTGATTCAACAGCTCCTGGGGCATGAGGACCCCAAAACCACCATGATCTACGCCGCGATTCTGCCGGAGGCTGCGCGGCGGGCATATAGGAAAACATTTGACCGAAAGGAGAACGACCATGAATGAAACGACTGTGACCACGGTAAAGGCCGCCATCGCGGCGGCGGTGGCTACCATGACGGCCCTGTGGGGCTGGTTCGGGTGGCTGGTGATCGCCTGGGTGCTGCTGATGCTGGCGGACTGGCTGATCGGCAGCGCGGCGGCGGCCAAGGAGGGGCGCTGGTCCAGCGCCAAGATGCGGGAGGGCGCCTGGCACAAAGGCGGGATGATCCTGGTGGTGTGCATCGCCCTGGTGGCGGACTGGCTGATCGGGAGCATCCTGGGGCATATCCCGGCGGTGTCCCTGCCATTTACATATTCTGTTTTGCTAGGGCCGCTGGTGATCGTCTGGTACATCATCGGGGAGCTGGGCTCTCTGGCGGAGCACGCCGTTACCTTTGGGGCACCTGTCCCCTCCTGGCTGCGGAACATTTTGGAGATCGGCAAAAATGCCGTGGACGCCGCCGGGGAGAGCATCGCCGGCGAGGGCGGCGGAGACGATCCGAAGGAAAGCGAAAACACCAAAAACGAATAGGCATCAAGCCGCTGTGCGGTTGATATTAAATTTTGAAAAGGAGATTTTGAACATGAAGACTGTGGAAGAAGTGCTGCGGAAGTACACCCTGGGCGAGGCCGGCAAGGACGAGACCAACGACGGTCTGAAGGAACTGGGATCTCCCCTGCGCCTGAACCCTGACCGGAATGTGATTACCCCGGAGGAGCTGGCGGAGACCCGTGTGGGCGAGACCCCTGCTGAGGCCAACGGATGGGGCATTCTGGACCACGGCGTGGGCAGCCTGGAAAAGGTCCATGTGGTGAACGGCCGCACGGTGGACGTGGACATGGGCCAGGAGGCCGCCTATGTCTACATCGCCGGGCGCAAGTATCGCCTGCGGAGCGATGTGCTGACGGAGGAAGACTGATGAAGACATACATCGGGACCAAGATCATCCAGGCGGAGCCGGCGTTCCGGATCGATGGGAAGATTTATTCCCCGGACAATATCCTGCCCAAGGACACAGACGTGGAGGAAGGCTACAGGGTACGCTATTCTGACGGCTATGAGAGCTGGAGTCCCAAGGGCGTGTTCGAGCAGGCCTATCTGCCCGTGACCGTCAATCCCGATCTGCGAACAGACTCCCCCAGCATCAGTCAGCAGATGGTGGATGATTTCATCCTGAAGACCTGGACGCAGACCATGGGAGACAAGACCACAGTGGTCCGGGCCCTTCTGCGGAACGGGTTCGAGATTGTGGAGAGCTCCGCCTGTGTCAGCGCGGAAAACTACGACGAGAAGCTGGGCCGGGAAATCTGCCTGGGCAAGATCAAGGACAAGGTGTGGTTCCTGCTGGGCTTCCTGCTGCAGACCGCGGTACATGGCGTGAAGAAGGCGAAAACGGAGGCAGGCAGGCAGGCCTACGCCATGACCTTCGGCATGGCCATTGAGGCGGCCAAGAAGGGCAAACGCATTGCCCGGAAGGGCTGGAACGGAAAAGGCCAGTATGTGGAGCTGGCAAAGGCCATCAGTTACAAAAGCCCCACCGGCGCGGTGGTGAATGCGGAGCACGACGCCATTGGGAACCAGGCGCTGGCCTTCGTGGGCACCTCCGGCGTACAGATGGGCTGGCTGGCCTCCCAGGCAGATATGCTGGCGGACGACTGGGAGATCGTGGAGGGCTGATATGGTCCATATTGAGAGGACGCCGCTGAAGAAGATCCTGCGGGCAGTGGTCTACCGGAACACGAAGAAGCTGCCGCTCTCGGAGATCGTGGAGCGGGAGAAGCCGGACCTTGCCATGACGGGGGTGTTTTACAGCCCCGCCAAATGGGCGCCGGTGTGCCCGGTGAAGGCGGACGGGACCGTCCTGTTTGCGGATCAGCAGGACAGCTACTGGGCCCTGGGCTGGGACGTGGGAGCCGATGTGCTCCCCATCCTGGTCCCTCCTGGCGGGGAAAGCGACTGCCGGAACTACGTGGCAAACTGCCTGCTGGTCCGGGCGGGACGGCCCCAGCAGAAGTTGTACTACAACGATGACGTGGGCGGCCGGCGGGGCCGGGTGGCCGTGGGGCTGACGAAGGATACCTGGATCACCTACGGGGCCTCTGACGGCTCTAGCGGCGCCATGACGCCGGAGGACCTGCGGGACTACATGGTGGGCCAGGGCTGTCAATTCGCCGTGATGATGGACGGCGGAGGCAAGGTCAATCTGTATGTGAAGAGCGAGAACGTCCTGATCCAGGGCAAGGACCCCAGCCAGAACCTGATCCTGCTGTACCTGGACGACGGAGAAACGGAGGAAGCACCTGTGAGCGAGAAAAAGACGGTTTGCCTGGACCCGGGCCACGACGCAAGCAACCTGGCCAACAAGAGCCCGGACGGCACCTACTATGAGCACGAGTTCGCCCTGGACATGGGGAACCGGATCAAGGCCATCCTGGAGCGGTACGGTGTGGCCGTGACGATGACCCGCACCGGCGGCGAGGCGGTGAGCCTGGCCCAGCGGTGCAAGATCGCCAACAACATCCGGGGGCTGGACCTGTTTGTGAGCCTGCACTCCAATGCGGCGGCGGGCAGCGGCTGGTCCTCCGCCTCCGGGTGGAGCGCCTATGTGTTCAGCAAGACCAGCGGCGGATATACCGCGGCGCAGAGCATCCTGGAGGCGGTGAGGGCAGCGGGGATCGCGGTGCGGTCCACCCCCATCGTGGAAGCCCCGTCCCTCTACGTGCTGAAAGGGACGGTGGCGCCGGCGGTGCTGATCGAGCACGGCTTCCACACCAACGAGGGCGACGTGAAAAACCTGCGGAACAGCAGCTACCGGCAAAGATTGGCGGAGGCAGAGGCCCGCGGCATCCTGGACTACCTGGGTATTGCCTGGGAGGAAGAGGACGCACCGGAGCCGGCAGAGCCGACGGAGGCTGAAAAAGCGGTGGAGTGGATCACCAGTGAGGGCATTATGCTGGGCAACAGCGCCGGGGACCTGATGCTGGATCAGGGCATGACCCGCAAACAGTTCGCCGTCATGCTGTACCGGTATCACAAAAAATTCCATCCAACATAAACGGACGAGGGGCCGGCCGGTGCGGCCGGCCCCGTTTCTTACAGGAGGCGAGACGACGTGCCATCCAACTGGCTGTACATCGACAGCAACTTCCCCACGTTCACCGGGGAGGAGAGCCTGAAAGAGCAGGTCACCACAATCCAAAACTACATGTATATGCTGGTGGAGCAGCTGCGGTACACCCTGCACAACTTGGATCTCTCCAACATGAACGAGGCGGCGGTGGACGACTGGGAGAACGCCATCACCGAGCCCATCTACATCCATCTGGAGGACAGCGACGAGCGGATTACCCAGCTTGCCATCACGGCGGCGGGACTGTCTGCCCGGATGGAGGACGCGGAGGGGAACATCACCACCCTGCAGGCCACAGCCACAGGGCTGGCCGCGCAGATCACAGACGCCGAGGGAGACATCGCGGCCCTGCAGGTGACGGCCGACGGCCTCTCCAGCACGGTTGCCAACCAGGCAGGGCAGATCAGCAGCCTGCAGCAGACGGTGGGCAGCTTCTCCCTTTCTGTGAGCAATGGGGAGAGCAGCTCCACCATCTACCTGTCCGCAAACGGGGCCGTGATCGACTCCGCCCGGGTGACATTCACCGGAATGGTTCTGTTCGCGGATCTGGAGACCTCCGGCGCCACAGTCATCAACGGCGACAACATCACCACGGGGACCATCTTCGCGGACATCATCCACCTGGGCGGACAGATGGACGTGTACCGCACAGCCAGCGGGTTCTCCCTGGGCGGTTATATCGGATACATGTCCGGCATGACGGCTTCAGGGAGTTCCACAGCGGGAATCGCCATTGCCAGCAGTAACGAGGCGGCGGTGGTGATCTGCACCACCAACGGCGCCCGGATGGGATATGACGGCGTTTCCACGGTGGTGTGCACCAGTACGCAGGTGTCCATCACCGGGGACACAGTATTCATCAACGGGGAGCCGGCCGCAACATCCGACGCGCGATTGAAGACGGAGAAGCAGTACGATGTGGAGAAATACCTGGGCGTCTTTGACCGGCTGAAGCCCTGCACTTTCGTCTATGAGGGGCACAAGCGCCGCCACCTGGGCCTGATCGCCCAGGAGGTGCAGGAAGCCCTGGCGGACGAAGGTATCCCGGAGAGCGACTTCGCGGCCCTGTGCACGGAGCCGCCCGGCGAGGAACGGCCGGACGGCCTCTATACCCTGCGCTATGGAGAGATTCAGATTATGGCGATTGCCAAAATTCAGCAGATGGCGAAACAGATCGAAGCCCTGAAGGCGGAGATCGCCGGACTAAAAACAGGAGGAACGACATGAAAGCAACACTGTTTGAGGCTGTCATGGCCCACCTGGCGGCGGAGGAGGCCGGACGGCAGGCTGTCCCCTACCCCCTTGCCCTGGCGCTCATGAAAGTGAAACAGGCCACGGCGGCAGAGGCGGAGACCTTTGCGGCGGAGGAACGGAAGCTGGTGGAGAAATTCGCGGCCAGGGACGAGGACGGAAACATCCGCGTGGCCCAGGGGCGATTCACCTTTCGCGACCCCGGAGAGCGGAGGGCATACGAGGAGCAGCACCGGCAGCTTGAAGAGACGCTGGCAGAAATCCATTTGGAAAAGCTGCGGGCGCCGGCACCGGACACGATCTCCGTGAAAGCTCTGGAAATCCTATCCCGGTTCATCGACTTCCGGGGAGGTGGCGGAAAGTGAGACTGCCGCAGGTATCCTATGCCGACGGGATCAAGACCGCCAGGCAGGACGAGTTCGCCGGCCTGAACCACAACCTGGGCGCCAAGGACGGGGAGCTGTGGGATATGCGCAATCTGTGCAGCGACTACTCCCCCCTGCTGGCGACCAGGCAGCGGCGGATGCTGTACAAGACGCTGCAGGCTCCCGGCGGGCTGTTCTGCTGGGACAAGCTGTGCTGGGTGGACGGGACCACGTTCTACTATGACGGCGCGGCCAAGGGAACCGTGACGGCCGGCCGGAAGACCTTCACCGCACTGGGGGCCTACATCGTGATCTTCCCGGACAAGGCCTACTACAACACGGCGGCGGACGAGTTCGGCAATCTGGAGAGCACCTGGACCGGCGCCTCCCTCACCTTCACAAACGGGAAACTGTATGAAGAAGATGCGGAGGCCAACTGCATCCAGGCGGAGGGCGTCAACTGGGCGGACTACTTCAAGGCCGGGGATGCCGTAACCATCGCGGGATGCACGAAGCATCCGGAGAACAACAAAACCCCGGTGATCCGGGAGATCGACGGGGACAAGCTGTACTTCTACGAATACATCTTCACCCTGGACGGAGAGGACGGCGTGACGCCGTACACCGAGACCGGGGAGCTCTCAATCTCCCGGACGGTGCCGGACCTGTTGTTCGTCTGTGAGAATGAGAACCGGCTGTGGGGCTGTGACAGGACCACCATTTACGCTTCCAAGCTGGGGGACATTTTCAACTGGAATGTGTTCGACGGTCTGGCCACAGACAGCTACAGCGTGGACACCGGCAGCGCGGGGGCCTTCACGGCCTGCATCTCGTACCTGGGGTATCCCATCTTCTTCAAGGAGGACCACATCTACAAGGTGTACGGCTCCGTCCCCACGAATTTTGAAGTGATGGGCAGCGCCACCCTGGGCGTGGCAGCCGGCAGCGGCCGGAGCCTGGCTATCGCCGGGGAGATTCTGTTCTACCACTCCCGGGCGGGGGTCATGGCCTACTCCGGGGGCATCCCCCAGCCGGTGGGCGCCGCCTTCGGCCTGGAGCGGTTCAAGGACGCCGTGGGCGGGTCCGATGGGCTGAAATACTACGTCTCCATGGCCGGGAAGGACGGGAGCTGTCTCCTGTACGTCTACGATACCCAGCGGGGGGCGTGGCACATCGAGGACGCCACCCAGGCAACGCATTTCGCCCGGTATCAGGGCAATCTCTATCTGCTGGATGGGGACGGGGAAATCTGGATCACCGGGAACATCCAGAACCCGCCGGAGGAAGCCACGATGGAGAGTGCCTTTGACTGGATGGCGGAGTTTGCCGACTGGTACGAGGACAGTCCAAACAAGAAGGGCGTCTCCAAGCTCCTGCTGCGGCTGGAGGTGGACGAGGGCGCGGAAGTGCAGCTCTTCATCATGTTCGATTCGACGGGCGAATGGATCGCGGTAAACGGGACGCTGGAGGGCGGTGTGAAACGAAGCTACACCCTCCCCATCGTGCCGCGGCGCGGGGACCATTACCGGATCAAACTGGAAGGGCACGGCGGCTGCCGGGTATATTCTCTGGCACGGGAGTATTACGACGGGAGCAGCCTGAAATCTCTACCGGGAAGACAGTGAGGAGGAAAGATCATGCCGAATTTCACCTATGACGGATTTCTGACAGCGGCCAGCAACGCCGGCCTGCTGGGGGAGTTCTCTCAGGCGGACCTGGACACGGCCAGAAAATACCCGGAGTTCGGATACTCCATCCTGGGGCTGAAACAGGACATCCACAAGGCGACCACGCCGGAGGCAAAGCTGCTGGCCAACGAGGCGGCCAACCAGCTCCGGTCCAGCTACGGCGGGTACACCGGCGGAAAATACGGTGCGGACTACATCTCGGACGGGAAGATCCCGAACCAGATCGACAGCGTGCTGGACAAGATCAACGGCTTCGGGAGCTTCACCTTTGACCAGGAGCGCCCCAGCTATGAGAACCAGTACGCGGAACAGCAGCAGGCGCTGCTGGACGCCATCATCAACCGGCCGGACTTCTCCTGGAGCAAGGAGGATGACCCCCAGTGGAGCAGCTACAAGAAGTCCTATTTGCGGGAGGGAGACCGGGCCACCGCAAACGCACTGGGCCAGGCGGCAGCGGCCAGCGGAGGACGGCCCTCCACGGCGGCTCTCACGGCGGCCACCCAGGCCGGGGACTACTATGCCGCCCAGCTGAACGACATCATCCCCACGCTGTACCAGCAGGCATACGACCGCTACCTGAACGAGTACAACATGAGCCTGCAGGACCTGAACGCGGTCAACACGCAGGAGCAGCTGGACTATGCCAAGTACCTGGATCAGCTGGGGCAGTTCAACACAGACCGGAACTTTGCCTTCAACCAGTATCTCTCCGACTTCGATATTCTGCAGAATCAGCTGGCTTCCCTCCAGGGACAGGACAGCGTGGATTACAACCGCTGGATGGACAAGGTGGGGCTGTACGAGCAAAAGCAGGCGGAGGAAACGGACCTGGCCCGGGCCCAGGTGGATGCCATTCTGGCCGCCGGCGGAAGCCCCAGCGCGGATCTGGTGGGCGCCTCCGGATACGGGAGCGAGTATGTCCAGGCCCTGGAGGAAGCCTACCGGCGGCAGGCTGCCCAGCAGGTCAGAAGCGGAAGCTCCGGCAGGGGCAGGAACAGCGGCGGAGGCGGGGCCCAGGATTATAACGGACTATTTGCCGCGGCTATGGAGTCCGGACATCCAAAGAGCTACATTGCAAACAACTACAAGAAATTCGGCTTCACATCCAATTCCGGACTTTACGATGATTATACGGAGTGGGAAATTGCCCAGGAGGAGGCGGAAAGCGGCGGCGTGACTGTCTCCCAATCTAATCTACCGGACTACGAGACGATCCTGAATAATTCCAGCGCCGGCGCATACGGCCCCGCTTACGGGATGGTACTGAGAAATGTACAGAATATGGCACGAAACAGCACAGAAGAGGAGATCACCGGCTATCTCCTGAACCAGTTGGAGGCCGGAAACATCAACGAGGAAGGGATCGACACGATCCTCCAGGCTTTGAATCTTGCGGGGTGATGATATGCCATCTAATCTTGAAAAGCTGCGGGAGCGGGTCTACGGATCCGCAAACCCGACAAAGGAACAGGTACAGGTGGTGCGGAACCGGGCATCCACGCTAAGCTCAGCCGCGCCGTCGTGGGCACAGCCAAAGGGCCGGGTGGCCTCCCCTTCCCTGCCCACTGCCTCCGGCGCCCTGCGGAAAGCCGGACGGCCAACAACTGCCGGAAAGCCGGGAAAGATCACATCCCCGGCACGGGAGGCGGAGCGCCAGGCGGAAGAGCTGCGGACGCTGCGGGACGAGGCCCAGCAGGAGTTTTTGAACTTCCGGGGTGCGGAGATCACCGCAGGGGCGGCGGGGATGCCCACAGAGCCGTATACCGGGCAGAGATACCGCACGGCGGAGGAAGCCTACCGCGCCCGGCAGGATTACGACAGGCAGCTTGCGGAACTCCGAAACCGCTATTATCAGGAGGAAAACGAACAGCAGCGGGCGCGGCTGGCGGAAGATGCCTCCATGCAGGCCAGCTTTGCCCGGGCGGACGAGATCAGGGGCGCACTGAACCGCATCCAGACCCTGGAGCAGACCCGGGCGGCGGCACCGGGCCCCGTGACGGAGGATGCCGTCAACCAGGCTGTGCGGGAGATCGCCGGGCAGTACGGATTGTCCCGGGAGGACAGCCGGAATCTGACCACCGTCCGGAAGGCGCTGGAGGCGCAGCTGCTGGAAGAGACGGACCGCATCAGCGCGGCGGGCTATGACTACGAGCGCATGACGGAGTACCAGAAGCGGCAGGAGCGGGCGGCGGAGGCGGAGCGCCAGCGGCAGCAGACGGAAGCGTGGGCGGACGAGCATCCGGTCCTGGCCTCCCTCGCCTCCGTGGGCGCATCGGCCCTGCAGGCTGTCGACATCCCCCGCCTGATCGCTACTGGAGGCGGAAGCGAGGACGACCTGCGGACCTATACCCCGGCAGACCCGAACGCGGCCATCATCAGCAATTTTGTAACCGGGGTACGGGACACGGTGTCCAAGAAGATCGCGGATAACACAGACTGGGAGCTGTTCGGCCAGAACGTGGCGTCCTTCCTCTACAACACCGGCATGTCCATCGGAGACAGCGCTTCCCAAGTGGCGCTGCTGGGACCGTGGGCAACGTACCTGATGGGCGCCAGCGCGGCCAGCCAGCAGGCCGTGAATGTGCTGGAGCGGGGCGGCAGCAATTCCCAGGCGTTCTGGGGCGGTCTGGCCGCCGGCGCGGCGGAGGCGGTGTTCGAGCGGTTCAGCATTGAGAAGCTGCTGGAGGCCAAGACCATCAACAGCGTGAAGGACCTGCTGCGGGCAACTGCCCAGCAGGCGGGCACGGAGGCCAGCGAGGAAATGCTGACGGAGATCGCCAACATCCTGTCGGACACCGCCATCATGGGGGAATCCTCCGACTTCGAGCAGCTGGTGGCGCAGTACCAGCTGATCGGCTTGACAGAAGACGAGGCCCGGAAGCAGGCGTACCTGGACAGCGTGGCGCAGGTGGTATGGGCCGGTGTGGGCGGCGCCCTGTCCGGCATGGCCATGGGCGGCGCCACCAGCGGCGTGGATCTGGCCGGGCGGAATATCCGGCAGGGTATTCGGGACTACCAAGCGAGACCGGCCGACAGCGCCTATGACGTGATGCGAGAAAAGGGAATGTTCTCCCCGGAGGCTAGAGAGGCCGTGCAGGCGGCGGACCGCAGGCGGGGCGTGACGGAGGCCGTGGATCGGGCGGCCTGGATGACGGACCGCTGGAACCGGAAGGCCCGGCGGGATTATTTGAAAAACCGTGGGAGCGCCCGTGGCGAACAAGAGTTACCAACGGCGTCCCAGCAGGCGCAGAGCCCGCAGGCCACGCAGGAGGCGCCTGCGGGCACACAAAACGCCGCCCCGGAGGGGGCGGCGCAGGTGCAGCAGGATCAGGCGCAGCCGGCAGGGCGGCAAACGCAGGCCACGCCGGCGGCGGACCCTGTGATCCAGACCCTGGAGAGCGGGGAGCGAGTGGACCAGGCCACGCTTTCCAACGAGCAGTTCGCAGCCCTGGCAGAACGGGGTGACATGGACGTGGATGCCGGCGGAAGGGTTTATCAGGTTGACCCTGCCCAGCATATTGACCAGCGCAGCAGCGAGGATATGGGAGACCGGAGGATCAACGCCTTCCAGTTCGACCATCCGGAGGTGCACCGGTATTACAGCGAGGCGGCGGCGGAGCTGCTGAATGAGCTCTCTGTCACAGAAAAGGGCGGGCAGACCCTCCGCCTGGGAGATTACCAGACCGGGTATGAATACCGGAGGACCAAGCGGGCAGCGCCGGAGCGGATCACCGTGCTGCTGGACGACTACGGCCTCTCTTACGATCAAATCGAGAAAGCCCTGGACGCCATCATTCACAACCACGGCCAGGAGAACATCGCCGCTGCAAAGCGGGTGGAGTTCGTGCTGGACGATATGCTGACAAACGGCTATCAGTCCATGGATGGATATATCCCACCCAACCAGGACTACATCAATGCAAAAGCAAGTATTGCCGGATACGTAGAGACTGCAGAGGGCGGAAGCGGGTATCTGGACGGGATCGACGAAGCGCCGGTGACGGCGGAAAGGATGGAGCAGAATGGACAGCAGGGAGCAGAGCCGGGAGACGGCGTATCTGATGGAGACCTCGGACGGCTTTCTGGTACGGGTGCCGGAGAGCAGGCTGGAGGCGTGGGAACAGGCGCAGAAAGAGGCAGAGGCCCCGCTGACACCTACCGAGCAGCGCGTGAAAGACAAAATTCTGTCCATGATCTACGGGGAGAACCGGTAAGCAGCCAGGACCTGGGACTGCCGCGGGGCACGGACGCCAAAACGCTTCAGGTCATTCCGGAGAGCGCCTGGGATGACGGCCTGCGGGCTACAGCGGACCGGGTGCGGGAAGAGACGGGGCTGGATACCGTGTTCGTGACCGGCGGCATCCAGATCGGGACATCGGACGGCGCCCGGCTGGTCCGGGGTGTATTCACCGGGGACCGGATCATCGTGCAGGCGGACAACATCCGGGTGACGCCGGACCAGATCGCGGACCATGAGATTTTCCATGACCGGGCGGCACAGACGCCGGGCCTGATCCGGGAGCTGGAGGACCGCGTCCGGGAACAGTATGGGCCGGAAGAGCTGGGCCGTGTGGTGGAGCAATATATCCGGAAGCTGCGGGGCGTGATCTCCGTTACGGAAAACGCCGGCGAGGACGGCACACAGGCGGAGGCATGGGCCATTCTGGAGGAAATTTTCGCGGACGCCTACGCCGGGATCAACGCCTTCTCCGTCCACGCGGAGCGGTTCAACGAGACCGTGGAGCAGACCATGACAGAGCGGGGCGTGGGCCGTGGCAGCCAGAACGCCGCGGCAACAGACCGGACCACAGGGCCTCCGGAGGGAGGCCGCTACAGCTTCGGCGGGGAGAACGCGCAGCGGGCAGACCTGGAGGCATTGGACCGGGCCCAGGACATGGAGCGCCGGGGCGTGGCCATGGAGAACATCTTCCGGGAGACCGGGTGGTACACCGGCGCGGACGGCAAATGGCGGTTCGAGATCGACGATTCCGGCATGGAGTACAGCCGCTGGGGAGACATGAACCGAAGCGACCGGGCAGAGTATGCCCGCTTCCGGGAACTGGAGGGAAAGTTCATCGACGGGACCATCACCCAGGAGGAACAGACGGAGCTGCGCCAGCTGCTCGACCAGGGGCACGGCCCGGGCCGGGCGGAGGAACAGCAGACGCTGCGGCTGGCCGACTTCCTGCGCCATGACGAGCTTTATCAAAACTACCCCCAGCTGCGGCAGGCGGCCCTGCGGTTTGCGGACCTGCCGGAGGGGACACACGGTTCCTACAACACGGGGACCAACACCATCACCCTGAACAACTCCCTGCGTGACGCGCCGGAGGACACCCTGGTACACGAGATTCAGCACGCCATCCAGAGCGCGGAGGGATTTTCTGGCGGGAGCAGCCCGGAATACTGGGCCAGACGGGAATTTGAGACCGGAGACCTGGTCACAAACCGCCTACAGCAGGAGTACGACCAAATCCTGAACGGATTGGGCCGGGAGGACCGAAACAGGTACACCCGCTACACAGAGCTGGGGCGTGAGCTGGAAAGCCTTTCCGCTGCTGATCCGGACACGGAAGCGGGGCGGCGGTATGACCGGCTGGAGGCCGAGCAGGACGCCATCTATGAAGAGCTCTATCCGAACGCGTGGTTCCGGCAGCTGCTGGACCTGAGCCACCGCATGGAGGACACCGCCGGAGAGTACCGCAGGATGTACGAGAACACCGCGGGCGAGATCGAGGCCCGGGACGTGACGGCCCGGCGCCAGCTGACGCCGGAGCAGCGGCGGCAGACCATGCCCAACACCGGGGACGAGAACACGGTGTTCTCGGACTCGGATGCCTTTTTCTCCGCGGAGACAGACACCGACGCGCTGAAAGAGCGGCAGATGCAGATCATTCAGGAGACAAACCCGGCGGATGACGACTACCACACATGGATCCGGAGCGCGGAGGAGATCAAGACGTTCCGGGAGGCCATAGAGGACCCGGAGTGGGCAGAGTACGACGAATACAACCCGGACTTCACGCGCGCCATGGCGGAGGAGGCCCTGGAGAGCGGAGAGATCGAGGTGTTCAGTTCCTACCCCATTGAGGCGGGCGGATTCGTCTCGCCGTCCAGGATGGAGGCGGAGAGCTATTCCGGGAACGGACGGGTTTACAGCAAGACAGTCCCGCTGACGGACGTGGCGTGGATCGACCCTACCCAGGGGCAGTATGCGCCGGTTGACAGGACCATGTACTCCATGAGCGAGCCAACTGACGCCCAGCAGCACCCGCAAGGGGCACGCCGCATCCGTAAGACGGCGGAGCCGTCAACGGCTGCGCAGGACGAGGCGGAGCGGCTGCTCTTCCAGGGCGTGGACGCGGACACCATCCGGGAGATGACCGGCCTGGAGCGGACGGAGGACCATGGCTGGCGGTTCACTGTTGACACCACCCCGGAGGCGGCGTATGATGGCGGCAGAACGACAGATCAGCAAGGAGGACTGGACGATGGGCAAAATGAATATGACCTTCGAGGAGTTCATGGAGAAAATGTACGGAGGCGAGAAGCCGGAGAAACTATCCCAGGAAGACCTAGATCGGCTCAAAGGAGAAATGCAGCAGGTAGCCAAACGGATGAAGGAGGAAGGCGTGCAGCCCCCGCCTCCTGGGCACGAGGACGTGTAATTGACCGCCCGTCTCGGGCGGCAGGAATTGCGGCTGAAAATGCGGGCCGGTACGGAGCGGACGCATTTGTGGTAGAGGATGCCGCCATCAAGGAAAGAAATCCCAAAGCCTGGGCGTTGACCAGCGGCGGGAGTATCTATATCTCTGACAGCATCCCGGCAGAACTGGCGGATGTGGTGGGATACCATGAAGCGATTCACGCTGCAAAGCAGACGGGAAATGACCGGTATCTGGACTTTCTCGAAAATACTGGGGAATATATTAGCCTGTCTAGTGATCGAACCGCAGAAGTCATGGGAATGATAATCAAGCAACGTTTCCATGGCAGCAAGAGCCTGTTCGACCTAACACCGCAGGAACAGACGACGGCTTTTGACGAGCTGAACGCCGTTGTCTGGGGATTCCACAAGGCAGACCAGGAAAACGCCCGGGAGCAGTTCGCGGATATGTTCCAGGACTACGATGCCTACATCGCGGACCTGGACGCCGCCATGGAGAGCGGCGCGGAGCCGGAGGTCCCTGGCCTCTCCCTCCCCACTCTGGACGACGAGGACATCCGCTACAGCATGGACGAGGACACCGCGGCGGAGCCGTCGGACAATCCCCCGCTCTCTCCGGATCAGAGCGGGCGGAGCGATCTGCACCGGCCGCGGGGCATGAGCGACGAGCAGTACAACCGGCTGAACGAGCGGTGGAAAAACCGGCCCGTCGACTGGCGGGAAACGCTGGCGCCGGAGGGCTTCGACAGCATCGATGATTACACGGCGGCCCTGGAGGCCGCGGCGGAGGAACGGATGCGGAACCGGAGCCGGGAGGAATTCGAGGGCTCTGACGCTCTGAAGGACCTGGGCATCCGGATTGCCAACAGCGTGGGCCTGTATGGGAACACCCAACAGCTGATCGAGAATGACCGGGCGGCCAAGTCCATCCGAAAGGAGATCAAGCGGGCGGAGCGACGGCTGCAGGCCACGGATGCGGAGAAGAACTTCGCCTCCGGCGTGGCGGCGGGCATCTACGGCGAGGCGGACATCCCGCCCAGCATGGACGCGGACACGGTGATGGAGCTGGCGGACTACTACTGGGCGGAGAAGGCCGTGCAGAACGACCTGATCCGGGAGCAGCGCACCAAGATCAACCGGAACCTGGACGAGCGGGTGCGGCGGCTGATGGACGGCGTGGACGACGCCAAGACGAAGGTCCCGGCGGCCGTCATCATGCGGAACCGGACCCCGGAACGGAATATGCGGCGGATCTTCGGCAACGCCAAGGGCGACGAGATCAACGACTACCTCTTCCGGCCTGTCCAGGACAACGAGGCGGAGCGCATCCGCTTCGTGAACCGAATGCACAACGAGGTCCGGACCTTCCTGGACCAAGATGGAAAAAACCGGGGACTGAACCAGGAGGAACGGGCCCTGGTGCAGCTGGTGATCGAGGGCCGGGCGGCGGAGGACGCCGTGAACGCCATGGAGCGGAGCCGGGATATTCAAAACGCGGCGGAGAACATCAAGAACGCCCGGAAGCTGGCAGGAAAAGACGACCTTGCGAAGCGGCGGCAGGCGGAGATCGACGCCTCCGTGGATGAAGCGAGGGAATTCAACCTGGGGACGGACGAGCGGCGGCTGGCGATTCAGTACAGCCGGTGGCTGGAAACCCAGGAACGGCTGCAAGGCGCGGACACCATCATCATCGGGAACGCGGTGGAGAAGTACCGGGAGCTGTTCAACCAGCTCTACGACGCGGCCAACGATTTTTTGGTGGCTCACGGCTACGAGCCCATCGGCTTCATCCGGGGGTACGCCCCCCATCTCCAGAGCCAGGAGACCCAAGAGCGGTTCAACAGCGCATTGGAGCGCATGGGAATCAACCGGGAGATCGGGAAGCTCCCCACCTCCATTGCGGGGAGAACGAAAAATTTTAAGCCGAATATGCCATGGAACGGCTTTTTCAAGAACCGAAACAGCCAGGGAGAATTTCTGGATCCGGACATTGCGGAAGGATTCGAGAAGTATGTGGACTCCATGTCGGACGTGCTCTATCACACGGACGACATTATGCGGACCCGGGCTTTTGTACGGTATTTCAGAAGAACCTATGCCCCGGAGGAAATCCGGAACCAGCTGGAGCAGGCGGACGCGCTGCGATACGCGCAGGCGGACCAGCAGGCGTCCTTCCTGCGGGACAAGGGGAAGCTGTCCTACACATCCGCGCCGACCTATGAGGACGTACACCAGGCCATGGAGCAGTATGTGGAGGATCAGTACCAGGCCATCGAAAACCTGACGCTGTATGGAGACCTGGCGGTGTTTCTGGACGACTACGCAAACAATCTGGCAAACAAGCAGCTGTTCGAGGACCGGGCCATGGAGAAGAGCTTCGGGCGGACCTCTCTCAACGCCATCAGCAAAGCACACCGGGCTTTTGCCAGGGCGCAGGTGTCCGCCAACCTGTCCTCCGCCCTGAACCAGGGCGGCCAGCTGCCCATCATCCTTGCGGAAAACGGGGCGCGGAACGTGGCCCAGGCGCTGATCGAGCTGCGGAGCAAGGACCTGAAAAGCTGGGCGGCGGGCAGCGACTTCCTGACGGAGAAAAAGGGGATCAACTACATCGTGACGAGCTGGAAGGACCGGGCGATCACCGGAGCCTTCAAGCCGCTGGAAATCGTGGACGGCATCGTATCCACCCTGGCGGTACGGAGCCGGTATTTGAAGGAGGTCCGGGCCGGGAAGAGCGCGGCGGAGGCCATGCGCCTTGCGGACCGGTTTGGCCGGGAGGTCATGGCAAGCCGGGCCAAGGGCAGCGTGCCTCTGGCGTTCCGGTCCAAGGACTTTCTCAACCAGATGGTGCACATGTTCCAGCTGGAGGCCCTGAACAACTGGGAGCACGTCATTCAGGACCTGGGGAACCGGGATTTCCGGGAAATGGTACAGGCGAAGGGAAAACGGGCGGCGGCCGGGTCTCTGGCAGCCATTCTGGTGAAGATCATACTGGGGGCCTTTCTGCTGAACCGGATCGACGAGGAACTGTACGGCGGAACGCCGGCACCATTTGACATTCTGGGGCTTGCGGGAAACTTCGTCGCCGGCGGACTGGGGCTGACACAGATGGATCTGCTGCAGACCCTGGTAGACAACGGCTGGGAGCGGCTGACCGGAGAACGGCTGTTCGGCACGGACGCGGAGATGAACGAATTCGACGCCGCTGCCGCCTTTGATGACTTTGTGTGGAACGGGCTCAATGAGATTCCGTTCGCAAGCAACGTGGCGGCATTGGCGGGCATGGGAGACCGAACGCTGCCCATGCCGGATTTGAGCAACCTGGCAGACCTGCCGGGGACCATTGCGGAGGACGGCCTGTTCTCCTGGGAGGTGGCGCGGCAGCTGGCGGGCCTCGCCGGAGATTTTCTGCCGGGCGGCCGGCAGGCGGAGAAAACCGTCCAGGGATTGGAAGCACTGGTTCGGGGTGGATATTACCGGGGCAGCGGAGAAAATCGGCGGCTACAATTCCCGGTAGAGCAGGATTTCTGGAGCATTGTGCGGGGAACCCTGTTCGGGCGGTCTGCCCTGGACGAAAGCCGAGACTTCTACGCCTCCGGGCAGACGGGCCTCTCTGCGAACCAGACGAAGGCATACGAGCAGATCGTGGACATGGGCGCGGATCCGGAGCCCGTCTATCAGGCGATCCAGGGGTGGCGGGCCGCAGAGAACGACGAGGACCTGAATTCTTACGGGAGAGGCGTTGCCAAGCGGGACGCCATCACGGAGGCAGACCTGACAGACGAGCAGAAGCTGGCTCTGTACCGTAGACTGAGCGACGCGGACAGCAGCACGCCGGACCACTTCCGGGCGATGATGGACACCGGACTCTCCTGGGAGGAGATCATGGAGGCATACGACCAGTACCAATTTCTGAACAGCGACGAAGACGTGCCGGAGGCCGACAGACTGTCGGCCTCGGAGAAAGCCACGGAGTTTGCCAGCTGGGTGGACCGGCAGAACTACACGGAGGACCAGGCGGAGACCGTCAAGGAGGCACTGCGCTATTGGCAGATGATCCCCGCGGAGGTCAGCGAGAAGATCCTTCTGGCTCAGGAATACGGGGTATCTGACAGCAGCCGGAGAGCTGCGGCGGACGAGATCGACCGGCTGAAGGGTGACGGGAACAGCGTCACGCAGGATATGGCGGCAGAGGCGCTCGAGAACATGCCGGGCCTGGACAACCGGGAACGGGCCATCCTGTGGCAGCTCCAGAACAAGTCCTGGAAATGGAACAAGAACCCCTTCGACAAACGGGTGGGCCGGGAGGTCTACGACCGGATGCACGAAGAGGACGAGGATTGATGAAGAGAGCCCCCGGGGATGATCCCCGGGGGCTCTCTATTATCCGGAAGTGCCGTGCCACCTCCATGCTCTGCGGAAACCGGCGGCCTCGGCTTCTGCAACGGTATCCACATATTTTTCGCCACGGTCTGGTATAATACGCACCCTATCATATTGCTGGTCAAACGGAAGATGATAGATCCGTTCACCGGAAGAAGAGATATTGCACTTTATCATTGGATAATCTTCGAGGCCATATCCGAAAGAGGCGCAGAGGAATAAATTGCCGGAATGACTTTGACCCCTGGATTTTTAATTTGATAAAGCACGGATGTTCCATGTAACTGAAATACAGTGTTTTCTCGAACGAAGCTCTCTTTTCTATATCTCTTACACTGGATAATCACAACGCTGTTACCAAGCGTGGCAATCAGATCGCGTCCCATGTCCTCCAAACGTTCTGTAGCCCCGTTATATTGGACAGCATAGCCAGCAATCTCGTACTGATAGCCGATGAACCGCTCATAAGCGATCCCGGCTTCCCAGGGATTTTTTCTGTATTGCTTATAGCGATCCAATGCGAGTTGATATTTTTCCACGTCAGAAAGAGCGGCATATTCATCATCGGATAGCCAGCGACGGAGCAACTCTTTTTCTGTAGCATCTCCAACAGAGGTTGCTTCTACAATCTCCGTTATCTCGGATGGCGTCAATTCTTTGAAGTCAAGAAGCCAGGGGAAATGGGATTCGTAGACTAGGAGCTGGTGCTCGGTCAACTTCAATCGCTCAACAAGTTCCTTCTTCTCCCGGCCAAGACGCGAA
>ENA-UESG01001143-UESG01001143.1-human-gut-metagenome-genome-assembly--contig:-NODE-1143-length-19047-cov-4.581181_pt1 | contig 19047 bp, 10 predicted proteins | sample MGYA00243002_ERZ508003 | MGnify/ENA primary metagenome ERZ508003 (study PRJEB26167, sample SAMN06115514) | human gut metagenome | host: Homo sapiens | place: China:Shanxi | collected 2015-12-02... | reverse complement strand
ATTCTTTCGACCAAAACACAAGAGGCCACCAATATGGTGGCCTCTTGTGTTTTGATGAATCGGAAAAATCTCGGTGCTGCCTTCCTGAAACCTTCCGGAGCGTAACGGGCTATGCCAGATCAAACTTTCCGGTCACTGCACGAGAGACGGAATAATTGATGTGTACGCGCATGGCCTTCTGCGCCAGATCGGGATCGCGTTTTTCCAGCGCTTTCAAAATATTCGGCGCGCCGTCCGCATCGCTGAGGAAGTCTTTGTCCCACAATTCCAAATAGTACCACAAGCGCATCATCGTCTGAAGCAGATCGTTGACGACACGGGTGAGCTCCGCATTGCCCGCGGCTTCATACAGGAGCTGATGGAATTGCGCATCCCACGCGGCCGCCGCATCGCTCTTGCCGTCGGCGCAGGAATGGATTTTCTCGACGAGTTCCCGCAGATTCCCAAGCTGTTCGTCCGTAATGCGTTCCGCCGCCAGCTTGGCGACCACGCATTCCAGTTCCAGACGCAACTCCACAACATCGCGCATATGCTTGATGTCAAGCCGGGTAACAACGGTTCCCATGCGGGGAATGGTTTCGATGAGGTTTTCCTGCTGCAAACGGACCATGATCTCGCGCATGGGAAGGCGCCCGATACCGTAGTCCTGCATGATCTGCTTTTCTTTGAGCAGCTCGCCGGGCTTGAGCTTCGAGGTGATGATGTCGTGCTTGAACGCCGTATAAAATTCGTCGCGGTTCACAATGCGCCCTGACCGTTGAGGATAGGAAAGGAAGCGATCCTACCAAAGCCCCATATCCCTGTCAAAGGAATATACACTATACTGTATTCTATACATACCAAGGCCTTCCGGAGAAAAACAGGGCAACACCCCCTTCCCCGGAAGGCCTCTCCAAGCGGAAGCCGACACATTGTCCGGACGTAGCCGGAACACGACTACTTGTTCTTGGTGATCAGCTTGCCCTTCGCCTTCTGTACATCCAGCTCGTGCTGCGTGACGACATGGACCTGATCGAACGGCTCATCCATCTGCGCCTTGAGGTCCGGGCGGCGTTCGAGCAGCAGCTCGACGTCGTCGGCCAACAGGGCAAGCTGTTCGATCGGGACGCCGAACCACATTTCATTGCCGGTGATCTTCATGAACTGGCGGGCGCCGAAGCAGCCGAGGGAATACATAGGCTGACGGGTACAGAACGGGCCGGCGATGACGCTCTGGCAGGTGCCGGGGCCGGTCATGCCGTAGCAGATGCCGCCACGGGAATACAGGGTGCCGCGGGCCAGATACATGGCCTGACGCGGATTCAGTACGAAGATGGCCACCTCGTCCCCGCGTGCCGGGCCCTCATTGGCCTTTTCCAGCGGCATGTAATAGGCGCACTTCACCGTACCCACACGCACTTTCGGGGATTCTTCATACATTCTGCGGGAAAAAGCGGGAGCCCGGAACAAGGCACGCCCGTTGTCGGGATAGTCGCCCGTAGCCCATTCGCCGCTGAAATGGCCTTCGTAGCTTTCATCAAAGCCAAGCCAACGAATGGCGTTCTTGCATTCATAGTGATCGTTCTGAACCGTATAGAACGATTTCCCTTCAAAGCGCACCGTGTCCAGCATCTGGCAAGCCTTGAGCGGTTCGCCCTCATAATGGGGCAGGTTGGCGGGAGGGGTATCGGACAGGCCAATGACGACAATCCGGTGCTCCAGACGAAGAGCTTTGCGCAGTCTTTCGGAAATATTCGCAAAATCAGGAAGTTTGGGAGGCATGACCGGCTCCTTGGTTGATGTTGCAAACAGGCCGGGGAATCATTCCGGCCATTCCCGTACCGCACGTGGAATGCGTCGCCTCTCGGCATTTGAGGCATCCCGCGACGATCCGGCGTATACCGTTCCGTTGCGCTCAAAAAAGCATATCAATAGATTCGTGTCAAGTATCATCACTGATATTATCAAAAATATTTTTTATGAGTTTATTTTTAAGTTTGATCTATTGACAAGCTTTAGTCATATCAATTAGCTTCGAATTACAGACTCAATTTCATATTGTGGATTTTAAAAAGACGAGGTCATCGTGAAACGCTCTCCGTGGAAGCTCTCGCCTCTCTTTTCCCCACATTCCATTGCCGTCATCGGGGCATCCCCCAAAGGCGGAGCGGGTTCCATCGTCATCAGGAATCTCCAGCGCCTCGGGTTCGCGGGAACCATCCATCCGGTCAACCCCAAGTACGCAGATGTATTGGGCTACCCCTGCCACCCCTCATTGGAGACGATCCCCGGCCCCGTGGACTGCGCCGCCGTCCTGCTCGGGGACAAGGCCATCCTTCCCATCCTGAAGACGGCCCACGCACGCGGCGTCAAGGGTGTATGGGCCTTTGCCAGCGGGTTTGCCGAAACCGGCGAACAGGGAGCGGCCATGCAGCGGGAAATCCGTGATTTTTGCCGGGAAACGGGCCTGCTCTTCTGCGGCCCCAACTGCGTCGGCTACGCCAACATCACGGACGGAGTCGGCATGTACAGCGCTCCCCTCCCCCGCGCCTTCCGCAAGGGCAGCATCGGCGTCATCGCCCAAAGCGGCGCGGTGCTGCTGGCCCTCGGCAACTCGCCCCGGGAAGCCGGGTTTTCCCGGCTCATTTCCTCGGGAAACGAAGCCGCCCTCGGGCTGGCCGATTACATGGATTACCTTGTGGATGACCCCAAAACCGCCGTCATCGCCCTGTTCGTGGAAACCATCCGCGATCCCGAAGGCGTAGCGGACGCGTGCCGCCGGGCCCGTGGCGCGGGAAAGCCCGTCATCGCGCTCAAGGTGGGACGCTCGGAACTGGCCTGCCGGGTGGCGGCAACGCATACCGGAGCCATCGCCGGGAACGACCGGACGCTCGACGCCTTCTTCCGGCGCTGGAACGTCATCCGGGTCAACACGCTGGACGAGCTGCTCGAAACCTCCATCCTCTTTTCGGGGTTGCGGGGGGCTCCCACGACCTCGCGGCGCGTAGGCATGAGCACCGTTTCCGGCGGCGAAATGGGGATGCTCGCGGACATCTGCTCCGACTACGGGCTTGAGTTCTCTCCCCTTTCCGAAGAGGGCAAGGCCGGGCTCCGCAGCGTGCTGCCGCCTTATGCCCCGCTCGCCAACCCGCTGGACGCATGGGGAAGCGGCGACCTCAAGGAAGCTTACCCTGCCAGCCTCAGCATCCTCGCGCGGGAGCCCGCCGTGGATCTGCTTATCGTCTCGCAGGACATGCCCTCCAATATGGCGGACGAACAGATCGCCCAGTTCTCCGACGTGGCCGCAGCAGCAGTGCGGGCACGGGCGGACTCGGGCAAGCCTGTGGTCGTCGTATCCAACATTTCCGGCGGGATAGAACCATCCATCCGTAAAATCCTTGATGACGGCGGCGTCCCCGCCCTGCAAGGCAGCACCGAAGGCGTCGGGGCCGTCGCGGCATGGCTGGACTGGAACAGGCCCCTTCCTGAAGAAACGGAAGCCCCCCTTCCCCTTCCCACCGATCTCCTTGCCGAGCTGGACACCTGCGGCGGCATCGTCCCCTACGCGTTGTCGACGCGGGTTCTCGCCCACTTCGGCATCACGGCCCTGTGCGAACGCCTGACCCAAACGCCCGAAGAAGCAAAGGCCGCCGCCGAAGCCATCGGCTATCCCGTGGCGCTCAAGGGCATCTCGCCGGACATCACGCACAAGACGGAAACCGGGCTCGTCAAGCTCAATATAGCTGACGCGGGGGCCCTGCGGCAGGCATGGGACGAACTTGAGCGATCCATGAACCTCCACCACCCCGATGCCCGCCGGGAAGGGATGCTCATCCAAAGCATGGTGACCGGCGACGTCGTGGAAACCATCGCCGGGGTCAACCGCGATCCGGCCTTCGGATCGGCGGTCGTCGTCGGGCTCGGCGGCATTTTCGTCGAGCTGCTGCGCGATGTTTCGCTGGAGCTGGCCCCGCTCTCCCCCGCAAGGGCGAAAGCGATGATCAACCGTCTCCAAGCCGCCAAACTCCTTCAGGGGTTCCGCGGCAAACAACCCGCCGACATAGCCGCGCTGAAGGAAACGCTTGTCCGCCTTGGGCGGATGGCCCATGCGCTCGGCGAGCGGCTGGTCTCTCTCGATCTCAATCCTCTCATGGTGTTGCCGGAAGGACAGGGGGTACGCATCGTGGACATCGTGATGCAGGCCCGGCCTTCCGGAGATTCCCCCAAGCACCTTCCATAACGCTGGAGAAATGATTCATGAAGGAACTCTTGTCAGGAAATGAGGCCTTGGCGCGCGGCGCGCTGGAAGCGGGCATCGAGATCGCCTGCGGCTATCCCGGGACGCCCAGTTCCGAGATCCTCGAAAACGTGGCGAAATACAAAGAAATCTATTCGGAATGGTCCGTGAACGAAAAAGTCGCCATGGACGCCGCTGCGGGCGCGGCCTACTCGGGACGCCGCTCGATGGTCACGACCAAGCAGGTCGGGATGAACGTCCTTTCCGACTCCCTGTTCTACACGGCCTACACGGGCGCGGAAGCCGCCCTCGTGGTGATCACGGCGGACGATCCGGGCCTGTTCAGCTCACAAAACGAGCAGGACAACCGCCATTACGCCAAGCTCGGCAAGTTCCCCATGCTGGAGCCTTGCGACAGTCAGGAATGCAAGGATTTCATGGGCGAAGCCGTGGCCATCAGCGAGCGGTTCGACACGCCGGTGGTCATCCGCACGACCATGCGCACCTCGCACTCCAAGTCCGTGGTCGAACTGGGCGAACCGGCATCCTATGGGAAGCAGGTGGGGCCGTTCCCCCGCAACATGGAGAAATATAACTGCATGTGCACGTGGGCCCGCGAACGCCATTATGTGCTTGAGCAACGGCTTCTGGATCTGGAAGCCTTCAGCAACGAATGGCCGGGCAACGCCATCCACTGGGGCGACCGCGAATACGGGTTCATCGCCGGGGGCATCCTCTACGAATATGTCCGGCAGGTTTTCCCCGGCGCCTCGATCCTCAAGATCGGCATGTGCTATCCCCTGCCGAAAAAACTTATCCGCGAATTCGCGGAAGGCGTGAAGAACGTCATCGTCGTGGAAGAACTCGATCCGTTCATGGAAGAACAGATCCGGGCAATGGGCATCGACGCGCGGGGCAAGTCCATCTTCCCCATCTGCGGCGAGCTGCTGCCAGAAGACATCGCGGAATGCTGCCGCAAGGCGGGCATCCTGAAGGACGCCCCCTCCGCCAGAGCCAACGAGGCGATCCCGGATCTGCCGATCCGCAGCCCGTTGCTGTGCTCCGGCTGCCCGCACCGTTCCACCTTCTACCATCTTTCCCAGATGAAACTCCCCGTCGCCGGAGACATCGGCTGCTACAACCTCGGCACCCTGCCGCCCTTCAGCGCCCAGCATACGATGGGCTCCATGGGCGCGAGCGTGGGCGTACTGCACGGCATGGGGCTGTCCGGCCTGCCCGAGCCCGCCGTGTGCACCATCGGCGACGGCACGTTCTTCCATGCGGGCGTCGCGCCGCTGCTGAACATGGTCCACAACAAGGGCAAAGGCACGGTCATCATCATGGACAACCGCACCACCGCCATGACCGGGCATCAGGACAACCCCGGCCTTTCCAAGACGCTCTCCAACGGGACCATCGAGCCCGTGGACATCGCCGGGCTGTGCCGGGCCTGCGGAGTGGAAAAGGTCGTCACCGCCAACGCGTTCGACATGAAGGAAGTCCGCAAGGGCCTTGAAGAATGCACCGCCTACCACGGGGTTTCCGTGCTCATCACGCGCGGGGACTGTGTGTTCGTCTCCCGCAGCCCCAAGCCCGCCCGCGTGGTGGATGCCGACAAGTGCATCGCCTGCGGCAAGTGCATCCAGAGCGGCTGCCCCTCGGTCGTACTCTCCGACGCCGTCCATCCCAAAACCGGAAAACGCAAGGCCCGCATCGAGCCGGTCACCTGCGTCGGCTGCGGCGTCTGCTCCCAGATTTGTCCCGTACAGGCCATCTCCGGCCCGGAAAACGCATAGGAGCCCGTTCATGCAAACAACCCGTTTTCTCATCACCGGCGTCGGCGGACAGGGAACCATTCTGGCGAGCGACGTGCTCGCCGAGGTCGGGCTGCGGCTCGGCTACGACGCGAAGAAATCCGACATCCTCGGGCTGGCCGTGCGCGGCGGCTCCGTGGTCAGCCATATCATCTGGGGCGGCAAGGTCCGCGCGCCCATGATCGATGAAGGCTCCGCCGACTACTACATCAGCTTCGAATGGCTCGAAGGGCTGCGCCGCATGGCCTACACCAACCCGGACACCGTGATCCTCGCCAACGACTGGCGCATCGATCCCGTGGCGGTCAGCTCGGGTCAGGCCGAATACCCCGCCGTGGAAGGCATCCGGAACACCATGCGGGAACGCTGCGCCGCGCTCCACGTCCTCCCCGCCACCCTCATGGCCGTGGATATGGGCAACGCCCGTGTATTCAACAGCATCATCATGGGCAAGCTGTCCCTGCTCGTGGGCGGGGACGGGGACGTCTGGCGCTCCGCCGTGGCGGACACCGTCGCCCCCAAGGTACGCGACCTGAACGTCAGGGCCTTCGACGCCGGGCGTTCCTTCGGGCTGTAGGGCATCCCCCGCACGGCCCGACCCCATAATTCCCGGCGGGCCGTACGGACAGGATCGGCGGCTCCCCCCGCCGCTCCGGGCCGTTTCCCCTTCTTTCTGCGAGGCATCCCATGTTTGATACGCTCTTTTGCAACGCCCGGATCGTGGACGGCACGGGCACCCCGTGGTTCTGGGGTTCCCTCGGTGTGCAGGACGGCTTCGTCGCCGCCGTGCTCCCCCGCACCACCAAGCCACTCTCCCGGCACACGATCGTTCTGGAAGGGGCATCCTCTGCCCCGGCTTCGTCGACGGGCACAGCCATTCCGAACGTCCGCTGCTTTCCGGCGAACCCGCCGACTGCAAAACCATGCAGGGCGTGGCCACCGAAAAACTCGGGCTGGACGGCATGTCCCCCGCCCCTATGCGACCTATCCCCATATTCTGGGGAAGTACGCGCGCGAACTGGGCGTGCTGTCGCAGGAAGAGGCCATCCGCAAGATGACTTCGCTAACCGGCCCGCAAGATCCGGCTGGCGCACAAGGGCGTCACCCTGCCCGGATTTGACGCGGATCTCGTGGCCTTCAACGAGCGGACCGTGCTGGACACCAACGGCTGCGACAATCCCCGCGTCCATCCCGCCGGGATGCCCCATGTTCTGGAGAACGGGGCGTTTGTCGTCGGAAACGGCGTCATGACGGGTACGGGGCCCGGCAGGGCGATCAGGGAGTGGCCCTCTCGAGGCGGTTTCCGAAAGGCGGAGCCAAGGCGGTTGGTTCCCAAAAAGGTTTTCCGATCCGCGCACTTCGGATTGTTGGATCAAGGCGGCATGGGGTGTTGACGTTTCCCGGCCTTGAACCGGTTCTGCAACAAGCGGGGGATCCCATGCGAACAGTGCTTGTCAAAAACGGTATCATCGTTGATTCCGGCGCACTCAGGGCGCTGGGCATACTCATCGCCGGGGACAGGACTCCGCACGGCACGCCCGGCGTGGAAACCCCGTTCGGCGTGACGTGGGATGAGGGCATCAACAGGGGGGCGCATCGCCGTCACGGATTTCGTCAGGAACATGAGCCAGAATCCGGCGAAAACCTTCGGACTTTACCCGAAAAAAGGAACACTGCGGCCCGGTTCCGACGCCGATATGGTTCTTGTCGATCCGGGATGGCCCCGGACCGTACCCGAGCGCAATCCCCATCTCGCGGTGGGTTCCAGCATCTTTATGGGCAGACAATGCCTCGGCGGTCCCGTGACCGTCCTCCGCCGGGGGAAATCATCCGCAAACGCGGCGAAATCACGGGAGCCCTTCCCGGCCGCTTCCTCCCCGCAGGCCCCATCCTAAAGGGCTGACGCACCATTTCCCAAGCCTTTCGGGAACCAGCCGGAATATCGGCCGGGGTCTTCTCCCATTGCCGAATATAAGAATATATCTTTTTGAAAAAACTGAATAAAAAGTAGCTAAAAAACCTTTACAGCCTTGTGATATTACCAGTAGTATACACTTAAAGATTCATGAAGGGCGAGATTTCGTCCACCTCCAGCAGGCCAAGGCAGCCACCCGGTTTTCTCATTCACGTCAAACCGCGTTTCTCAGGAGGATCATCATGCTCAAGCGTACACTGGCAGCTCTCATCGTTGCCCTGACCGCCTTCTGCGGCGGAACGGCACAGGCCGAGCCTCTCAAGCTCACCTTCTCCACCGGCTCCGTGGGCGGAGGCTTTTTCGCCGTAGGCAGCGGCATCGCGGGTTTCGCCTCGCAAAAGATCCCCGGCATCAGCATTACCGCGATCTCCGCCGCCGGCGTCGTGGAGAGCATCAACAGGCTGGAGCAGGGCAAGGCCGATTTCGCCATGCTCAATACGCAGGACCCGCCACTGGCGTGGGAAGGCAAGGCCCCCTACAAGAAGCAGTACCGGAACATGCGCGGCATGGGCATCCTGTACATGCAGGCCGCCCAGCCCTACACCCTCAAGTCCTCGGGCATCCGCACCTTCAAGGATCTCAAGGGCAAGACCCTCAGCGTGGGCGCTCCCGGCGGCACCATGCATCTCGACTTCTTCCGCTGGGTCGAAGCCAATGGGCTTGATCCCAAGAAGGATTTCGGCAAGGTGCTGTTCCTGCCCGCCAGCGAAGCCATGGAAGCGGTCAAGACCGGACAGGTGGACGTCGCCGTGGAACTGTCGTCCATCCCCTCGCCGCAGATCTCCGAACTCTCCATCCTGCGTCCCGTGCATATCCTCGAATTCCTGCCGGGAGCACGCGCCGACATGATGCAGAAGTACCCCCAATACCTGCCTACCACCATCGAAAAGGGAGCCTACAACGGCATCGACCAGCCCATCGAAACCGTGGGCACGGGCGCCATGTTCGCCTGCCGGGCCGACCTGCCGGACGACCTTGTCTATGAAATCGTCAAGACCGTCTACAGCCAGGAAGGCGTCGACTATCTGGGCAACGTCATCGCCGCGCTCAAGAGCATGAGCCCCAACCTTGCCGTCAGCTACAAGCCCATCCCCCTGCATCCCGGCGCGGAACGTTATTTCCGCGAAATAGGCCTCATCAAGGATTGATTTACATTCGTTCGGCGCCTCCGGGGAGCCTCGGAGGCGCCTTTCCCCTTCCCTTACGGAAAGCCTGCCGAGGAATACCATGAACGAAACGCCTCTCCATGAGCCGCTTATTGCCGAAGAAGGCAAGGAAAAGGAACGCGTCTTTACCGGCACCCCGGAACGGATCGTCAATATCTGCCTTGCGTCCATATCCGCGCTTATAATCTATTGGACCGTCTACGTCAGCGCCGACGTGATGTGGAAGCACGGCCTCTACATCATGACCGTCTTCTGCATGACGCTGGTCATTTACCCCTTCGAAAAAAAGCCGAAGGTCAACCACGTCTCCCTTGTGGACTGGCTGCTCATCATCGGCAGCATCGCCGGTTCGGCCTACGCCATCTGGGAATATCTGGATCGCTTCATGCGGCTGGGCATGTTGACGGAAATGGATATCTTCTTCGGCTGCCTGATGCTGTTCCTCGGCCTTGAGGTCGGGCGCAGGGTCATCGGCTGGTCGCTGACGCTGGTGTCCATCGTCCTCATCCTCTATTCGCTGTACGGATTCGTCATCCCCGGGCACTTCGGGCACGGCGGCTTCGATCTCGAAGCGGTGGTCACGCAGGTCTATGCGGGCATGGAAGGCTACTACGGGCTTTCCGCCAAGATGATGATCCAGTACGTGGCCCCGTTCATCCTCATGGGCGCTTTTCTGGAAAAGTCCGGAGCCGGGGATTTCTTCATCCGTCTGGCCTTCGCGCTCACCCGCAATACCGTGGGCGGACCGGCCAAGGCCGCCGTCATCGGCAGCGCGCTCCTCGGCTCCATCTCCGGCAGCGCCGTGGCCAACGTCTCTTCCACCGGCGTGCTGACCATCCCTATGATGAAGAAGGTCGGCTACCGGCCTCATGTGGCGGGCGCCATCGAAGCCGCCGCCTCCACGGGCGGGCAGATCATGCCCCCCATCATGGGCGCCGTGGCCTTCCTTATGGCCGAATTCACCCAGATCCCCTACCTTACCATCGTGACCGTCGCCACCGGCCCGATCATCCTGTATTACATCACGCTGATGGCCTTCATCCATTTTGAAGCCAAAAAGCACAACATCGGGCAAATGAAGGATCATCACATCCCCTCCGCCCGGACCGTCTGCAGCGAGGGGTGGCACTTCTTCGTCGCCATCATGGTCATCATCGTGATCATGGCCTTCGGGTATTCGCCGGGCATGTCCGCGCTCGGCGGGATCATCACCCTCATCGTGATCCACAGCATCAAGAGCCGTAAGGTCGACTTCAAGATGCTGTATGAAGCGATGGTGCTCGGCGGGCGCTACTCGCTCGGCATCGGCAGCCTCGTGGGTTGCATCGGCATCATCCTCTCGCTCGTCGGCCTGACGGGTGTCGGGCTCAAGCTCTCGTGGCTGTTCACGACCCTCGCCAACGGCAGCCCTCTCGTCGCCATCCTGCTCGTGGGCCTCATTTCCATGATCCTCGGCATGGGCCTTGCCAGCGGACCGGCCTACATCGTCACCGCCATTGCCGTAGGCCCCGCACTGGCGGATATGGGCTTTCCGCTGATGACCGCCCACTTCATCATGATGTGGTTCAGCATCGACTCGGAAATCACGCCTCCGGTGGGCCTCGCCTCCATCGTGGGCGCGGGCATCGCCAACGCCGACCCCATGAAGACCATGTTTACGGCCTTCAAGTACGCAAAGGCGTTGTATATCCTTCCCATTCTCTTCTACTACCGTCCAGCGCTGCTGCTCCAGTCGAACCTGTTCGACATCGCGCTCACCTTCGTTACCGTCATGCTCGGCCTCATCGCTTTCGCGGCGGTCTGGGAGAACTACCTGATGCGCCGGACCACGCTGCTCGAACGCCTCCTGCTGCTGGGCGGCGCGCTCCTGCTGTTCATTCCCGGCCATATCTGGGACTTCGCGGGCATCGGCCTCTTCATCATCGTCTACTGTCTGCAACGCTACTACTGTCCCGCCGGATTCCGGCAGACGGCCTAGCCCTTCCTCACGCTTCAAGGAGACCGCAATGCAACTCGCACTTCGCACGGAACACATCCCCTTTTCCAGCCTCTGCGCCTTTTTCGACGCGGCGGAAGCCCGACAGCGCGCCGGGCAGGACATCATCAACATGGTCATGGGCCGCCCGGACTTCCTCCCCGCGCCGCACATCAACGAAGCCGTCAAGAAGGCCGTCGACGACGGGCAGGTTCACTACACTTCCAATTACGGCCTCCTTGAACTGCGGCAGGAAGTGGCCCGCAAGCTGAAAGACGAAAACGGGCTCGGCTACGCCCCGGAAACAGAAATCGTCATCACGGCGGGCGTCTCCGAAGCGCTGCACCTGAGCATGGCCGCCCTGCTCAATCCCGGCGACGAGGCGCTCATACCCGCCCCCGCGTTTCTGAGCTACGGCAGTTGCGTACACATGGCGAGCGGAGTCCCGGTATTCGTGCCCACGGAACAGGCCAAGGGCTTCCAGCCCGAACCCGATGTTCTGGAGCGTCATATCACCCCGAAGGCCAAGCTCATCCTCATCAACTCACCCCAAAACCCCACAGGAACGGTTTATCCGCGCGAAACGCTGCAAGGCATCGCGGATCTGGCGATCAGGCATGATCTCATCGTCGTCAGCGACGAAATCAATGAGAAGATCATCTTTGACGGCGAGGAACACATCAGCATCGCCTCTTTGCCCGGTATGCGCGAACGTACCGTCGTCCTGAACGGCTTTTCCAAAGCCTATGCCATGACAGGCTCGCGCATCGGGTACGCGGCGGGTCCGGAACGGCTCATAGCCCCCATCTATTGCGCGCATCAGTATTCCGCCATGTGCCCCTGCACCTATGCGCAGTGGGGGGCCGTCGCCGCTTTGCGCGGCCCGCAGGGACACATTGCGGATATGGTAAAAGAACTGGATCGCAGGCGGCTCATGCTGCTCGACCGGCTGGCCGCCATGCCCGGCGTTTCCTTCGTGCGCCCCAAGGGAGCGTTTTACATCATGGTAAGCATCCCCGGTCTGGGAACGCCCATGCAGGCCGCCGAATTTCTGCTTGACGCGGGGCTTGCCATCGTGCCGTGGGATGAGGAGCACCTCCGCATCTCCTACGCCAATTCGTATGAAAACCTGAGCATCGCCATGGACCGGATGGAAAAGGCCCTGCGCGGACGCTTCTGATTCTCCCTCCTCCCCCAAAAGCGGGCCTCCCGGCTTCCCAAAGGCCGGGAGGTTCCTCCTTCCCCCCACTCACCGAAACAGAAAGCCCGGCGACCGGAATATTCTCCGACCGCCGGGCTTTCTGTTTCTGATTGGGAGGTTAGAACTTGTAGGTGAAGCTCACGTTCACGCCATGTCCCGCCTTATGCTCCGAAGCGCGGATGCCGTAGTCGAGGCCGAACGAGATGTTGTCCTTCTGCACCTCAAGCCCGAGCGTGCCGTCAAAGGATACGCTGTCCATCATCCGGGCCTTGATCGTATCGGAAGCCGCGACGCCCGGCACCCGGACCTTGGTCTTTGCCTTGAGATCACCCGCAGCGGGCACTACGGAAAGGTCGGCCCTCGGCTTCACCTTCCAGCCGGACGACGTTTCAAAGTCGCGGCTGAAGCTCACGCCGATCGGGAATGTCCAGATCTCCTGCGTATCGCGTCCCACGCGGAACACGTCGTGATCGTCGATCCGAGATGTGAACCCATCCGTCCGCAGGTTATAGTATCGTACCCCGACATGCGGCGTCACATCGGCCCAATCCGTTTCGAACCGGTATTCGCCGCGCAGACCCGCCGTCAGCACGCCCGTATCCACATCGGCCCTGAGCTGGCCGAGCTGCATGGTTGTGGGCAGATCCTGCTTCACCTCGTTCTTGTTGGCGGAATAACCGAGATCGCCCACGATATTGAACTGATCCCGCAACCAGCTCCCGTACAGGTTCATGCCCCAGAAATCAAAATCATTCTTGGTCGCGTTGAAATCCCCACGGGAACGGGCCGTACCGCTTCCGGCGTTCAGGGCCATGCCGACCCGGAAATCGCCGAACGCGTAGTCGCCGCCAAAGACGATGCCGCCGAAATCGGCATTGTAGCCGCCATCAAGAGAGCCCGCGCCCAAATTGCGCGCGTGTTCCGCTCCATACAGGGCATTGATCCAGAGGTTCAATCCGTCCTTACGAATGGCCCCTTCACGCGTGGTGGTCATATGTGAAAGCGACGCGTGATCCTGAATCGCCCGAACCGGGGCATCCGCCGCCGCGACGGCCATACCCTGCACGCCTCCGGCCACGGCGATCTGCGCCGCACCGTCAACAGTATGCACCGTGTCCGCCTTGGGCAGATGGTTTTCATTGACCGCCCGAGAGAGGAACCGGATGCCCATGTTGCCGCTTTCGGTGTCGTTCAGCCCCTTGCCCCAGATGGCATCCATCGTGTTGACGAGGGAAAGCCCCCGGAAAACATCGGACGAGCGCCGGGCTGTGGCCTGTACCTTCATCGAACCGTCGGCATCCTTGCCCAGCACAAGCCCAATGAGATTATCCGGCGTGGAAAGGTTGTCTCCGTTCCAGCCCTGCACGTTGCTGACCGAGAATCCGGACGTAATCGCGTATTCGCCCTGCGTGATGTTGTCGATAAGCAGCTTGGCGCCCGCATCCACATTCAGCGTCCCGCCCTGGGACGTCAACGCCGCGGCGCCGTTGAGACCGCTCCCGTCAACGAGCAGCAAAGAACCGTCAGCGAAAGTCGCCGTATTCGGAGTCAATACCGGAGCGCTGGTCTTGGTTCCGTCCACCATCACCGCGCCTAGCGTACCGTTCAACGTCTGCGGCTTCCGGATAGCCAGCGCGGCGGTTACGCCGTTCTGTCCCCACTGGAGGCTGGATCTGCCGAACGCGTCCAGCGCCCAACTGGTATCCGTGTCACCCAACACGAGCAGGGAATTCTGCCCCGCCGTGAGCAACCCGTCTATTTCATTGTTCACAAAGGTGAAGACGCCGTGCGACGCATCAGCCAATGCATCATTGCCCTTCCACGCGGGATCAAGGAATACCCTGCCGCCCTGCAACTGAGACTGACGGGCGACCACTCTACCGGCGCTCCCTTGATCGCCGATGTTGATCTGGACATCGGAAGATGTGGTCAAGACGTCCGCCGCCAGCGTTCCCGCAACCTTGATATCTCCCTTGGAGGCTGTGACGGACGAAGAATCCACAGCGCCGGAGACATTCAGGGCACCTCCGGAAAGTTCGACAGAAGCGGAAGTCAGCTTGCCGGAAACATTCGTCTGCCCATCGGCCTGACGTATCGTCGATTGGAGATGTGCCCCCTCGGCAATGTTGATCGTGCCGCCGTTGTTGTTCATCCCGGCGACGTCCGCCGTGCCGGTGGTTTCATTGGCTTCACCCGTGATGACGTGCGTTCCCGCACGGACATTGACGGTGCTCGCCGCGGCGATTTCTATATTTCCCGAGAGCGTGCCGCCGGAATCCATGACCGGCGTGCCAAGGTTCAGCACACCGAATGCCCCTTCCCCAGTACCTCCTACATGAACATTGACGGGATTTCCCCCTGCCGTGACCAAAGGCGTATCGGAGGAACCTCCAACCAATGTCAGATAATGGCCGCCCACTACGGAGATATTCCGACCGGAGGAACCGAGATCGATGTTCTTCCCACCAATGCTACCGCTTATCGAGTCCGTCTTGTCGTCCTTCGCACTCGCGCCGACAACGAAATCCTTGCCCGAATCCGAACTTGTGCCGGTAGTGATGGTCACATTGCCAAGGACAATCTTATTGGCGGGGTTGTTGTTCAATTCGTCAACGGAGACCTTTCCCGTGCGATCTTCATCGGGCTTCGGTTCAGGAGCGGGGGGAGTCGGGTCAGGCTCCACAGGGGGAACCGGATCTGGGACAGGATCTACATACCCCGTTCCGATGAATGTGATCTCCTTCGCGGAGGTGGAGCCAGCCCCCTCACCCGCTTCTACGTTGTTCGCTCCCAATGAATCAGCCGCTGCCTGAGCGTACGTAAGGTTGTACAGAGCGTCATTGAACGCTATCAGTCCAGAATCAAAGCTCCAATTGTCTCCGCTCAGCTTTACGGCACCGGGATCCTTGTTATCCCCCTCCGCGTTCAATCCGTTTATGAAGATCTGTCCCGTTCCGGTCTCCAGGATGCCACCAGCAAGGATCAGCTTGCCGCCAGCGACATTGTTCCCTTCACCTTGGGCAACAAAGGAAAACGCAGGCATCTTCAATCTGCCGCCCGTAATGGTCCCCGTATTCTTGATGAGCCACTTCTGAGCAATTTCCGTGCGCCCGTCCTCAAAGGCAGCCGTTCCCAGAAAACCATCCATCGAGGCATTGAACAGCAATGTACCGCTCCCCGTCTTCTTCAGGGCCGGCGTTGCGCTTTGAGACGACAGCGCATCATTAAAGACGACCTTGCCGTCTCCCGTGATGTCCAGACTGGAACCGTCGCCCATGAAGATCGCGTTCGAGCCCGTGGAGTCCGTATTCCCGCTGAACACGATCTCCTGCCCCGCGCCGGGATTGAGGGTAATGGAACGGGTGTTGTAAATGGCCCCGCCAAGCCCGCTGGCCGTATTGCCGGTGAAGCGCGCTCCGCCGTTGAATGCGAGGGAACCCGCACTCACGGCGTTGCCGTCCTTATCCTCTGAGAAATCGTTATAAACGGCGCCGCCGTCCGTCGCGCTGTTCCCGGAGAAAACGGCTCCGTCGGCAAACGTCAGCTGGTGCACGTTGAATACGGCTCCGCCACCGTCGGCAGCGGCGTTTTCAATAAAGGAAGCCTTGCCCAGAGAAGCAATCCCTTCGTTATAAAACCCTCCGCCCACTCCAGCCGTATTCTTGGAAAACGTGGATTCCGCCGCCATATTCAGCGTATTCAGGTTGCAAACGGCACCCCCGATCTTGCCGGCCGTGTTCTCAACAAACGAGACAGGACCGTTGAAGCGCACGTCGCCTTCGTTGATGATCGCTCCGCCATAGCTTCCCGCGCTGTTTTGAGTGAACGCCGCGGATCCCAATACCGCCTTGGCGGGCAGTTGGGGGCTCCAATCGCATACGGCTATGGCGCCGCCTGTGGACTTGGAGGTATTTCCCGTAAACGTGGCGCCGTCATCGATACTCAGCTCTCCCGACTGCACTTCGATGGCCCCGCCGTTCCCTCCGGAACCCAGCAATTCAACGCTGTTGTTCTTGAAAAGGGCGTTCTTCCCGATGTGTACATACTTTACGCGGCGCGCGCCGGACGCATAGTCGGGATCAGTGAGGTAGTCTTCATAATCGTCAACCACATTCAGCGCGCCGCCTCTGCGGCCCTTGTTGCCTTCAAAGACAACGTTGTCGCCGATCGTGGTAAACGATTCGCTGTAGAGGCCGCCTCCAGAACCTCCCGTACAGTTGATGAAACCGACGTTGTTTCCTATTTCCACAATGCCGTGAGCAGTCCTGACGGCTCCGCCGGCGCCGTCACCTACGCTTTCCGTATTCCTGAATTGGACGCCGTCACCGATAATCAGCTTTGCGGTACTCTTCCAGTTATCGGCAAAGTACCCCATATCAAAGAAAATGGCCGGGCCGAAGGACACGGACCCTTCGTATCTGTCGCCAGAAGACGTCTTCAAGCCGTCAAAGGCAATATTCTGTATGGAAACAGTCCCGGAATCCATCCCCTTGAACCACAGGCCCGGGTAGGCTCCGCTTATCGTGTGCCCGTTGCCGTCGATGGCCAATGAGCGAGCGACGGGTGTGGTTCCCTGCAAGCGCTTGGATAAAACGATATCGCTTCCCAGCTTGATGCTGTCGATTCCGGTATCCAAAACGGCCTTTTGCAGCGTTTCAAAGCTGTCAGGATCTCCAGGGGGCAACTCGACAAGCGTTCCGGTGAACGTGATCTCCTTTGCGGAGCCCGAGCCGGACACATTGTCCGCCGCAACATTACCAGCCCCCAGCAGACCGGCCGCTGTCTGGGCGTATACAATGTTGTACTTGGCGTCATCAAACGCGATCACCCCCGAGTCAAACTTCCAATTGCTGTCGCTCAGCTTCACCGCGCCGGGGTCCTTCATATCCCCGTCCGCGTTCAAAGCGCTCGTAAAGATCTGTCCCGTTCCCGTTTCCAGCGTACCGCCCGCAAGAGTAAGCTTGCCTGTCTTTTGGAAGGACAAGGTAGGAGCGACAAGTGCGCCACCCGTCACGGCTAACTGCGCCTTGCCAAAATACCCGGCTGCACCTTCACTCAAGAACGTCGTTCCGCCCTTTTGATTAAACACTCCGCTAAAATTGGAAATATCGCCATAGAATGCAAGAGAACCTGCGTTCTCCTTGTTGATTGTACCGGAGGAACCGGTAACACTCCCCCTCACCTTTGAATCCGCGCTTTCCTTCGTGACGGGGACATTGATCGGCGTAGGGTTATAGGCAAAGGTCACGGAAGCGCCGACCTGCTCTCCGGCCTTGATACTCGTGACAATCGCCTTGTCCGCATTTATAGTCGTAGGCCCATCAAACCGGACGTCTGCGAAAACATTCTCATTGCCGCCCCCCTCAACAAAGACGCCCGTGCTTCCCGTTATATTGATTCGCTGTCCCGTGAGGGAAACGCTTCCTCCCTGATTATTTATGCCATAACCTGAAGAATTCAGCGTTACGGCCTTCCCGTCGGTACCTAGGGAGATAACCGGGCAGATACCGGATTGAGTCGAATAATCATAACGGTAGGTCGTATAAAGAGCACTACCGGATGCGCTACCCGTAACCGCAATCTCGACATCCCCAAAAAAGCTCATATCAGCTTTGCCGGAAGCGGTAATCCCCTTGGCATCAAAGGGGGCATTGGTAACCAAACGTAACGAGGTAGGGCCAGAGACGACCATTTTGCCTGAGTCATTTGATATACCAAGCACTGAGGCAAAAGAATCTTGCCCTGTCTGCGTTGCCGTCAGATCAAGATTCCCGGCAAGCTGCACATCGGAGGAACTCGCCGTAAGCTGGATACCCGTTGTAGCCTTGTTTCCCTCCACCACGATATCCAGATCCGTATCAGCACTTGTTTTGACCGTACCATCAGCACAGTTGATACCCACGCTTTTGGAATCCGTATTTTTTGATTCAATCAATACGGACTTACTGGCAAAGTCAATCATACCTCCATACTTGACGAAGGCCCCATTGGCATTGTTCCCTGTAGACGCTTTCGCCCGTAATGTCGTCCTGTCCCCTCCAAAAACCAGATTTCCCCCTGCCGCTGCAGCAGCAAAGGAGGCATACCCATTGGAGCCGTTCATCACGGCTTCGGCTTCACCAGTAATATCCCCAGAAAGAGTCAGCGTTCCTTTACTTTCACTCAAAAAAGCGCACACGCCCAACAGCTTTCCGCCGCCCACCATTGAGAAGGTTCCTGTCCCCGCAAAAGAACCGGAACTTCCCGAACCAGCTACATGGAAAGCCGACGCGTATTGATCATACTCAGAATAATCCTTTAAATAGATCCCATCAGCATTTCCAACAGCCATCGGACTGCCGTTGGACATGGAAATATCAAGTTGCCCTTGCCCCGACACATTGATGAGATACCGCAGCGCAGGCTCGGTCGACCGGAGACTTATATCCCCAACCCCAATAATATTTCGGGTATCTCCTGATAAAGATATCGGGGAAATGTCGCCTGATAACTCCTCCGCGCCGGCAAACCCCGCGTTTCCCGCGACAAGCATGCCGGCCACTGCTAATGACCCGAATACGTTCATCATGCGACACTTCCGCAGGACGGCACGGTACCTGTTGACCAGGTTCCCGATAGCTCCTCTCGATAAGGTCATGATTACATCCTCCTCAGGATGGATTTGAAACTTACGGTGTTAAAGATGTAGTTATTTCCCGAT
>ENA-UESG01001130-UESG01001130.1-human-gut-metagenome-genome-assembly--contig:-NODE-1130-length-19216-cov-5.503318_pt1 | contig 19216 bp, 14 predicted proteins | sample MGYA00243002_ERZ508003 | MGnify/ENA primary metagenome ERZ508003 (study PRJEB26167, sample SAMN06115514) | human gut metagenome | host: Homo sapiens | place: China:Shanxi | collected 2015-12-02... | reverse complement strand
CATTATTCCTTGATTAATCTTAACCAATATAAGTTTATTAAACTTTTCTATAAAAAAACTCCCCCCATTATACATAACCATTTTTTTTATTTACTCCCTATCCTTATTCTTTCTTTTTCTTAACAAGTCTATTTTTTCATAATCATTAATTGCATAACTGCAACATTGAAGAACTAAAGAATTAAATGAAACCTGCTCTATTTCAGCAATTTCAAATAACGAATTGTATGTCTCTTCCGAAAATCTAATTGTTCTCGGAATATTAGATTTTGATAAAGAACTATTTACTTTAAACATAATAACCTCCAAAATTGTAATATTCCATTATTATAATCATTTTTCAAACCTCTTTATATAACCATTTATGTAACCAAACATCAAATTATACTGATAAATTTATTTAAATAGTTCTTTCTTTACTCTATTAATGTATTGTCTAGAATTTCCTAGTTCTTTTGCAATTTCGTTATCTGTATATCCTAAATATAAATACGTTAAAATTTGTTTTTTCTTTTCTGATAATTGCTGCACTTTACTTTTAAAATCTATAGTTTTTTCAACTTCCAAACTTGTTTCACCTACCAATACTTCTTTTAATTCTTCTACATACTTTCCTTCTGCTTCTTCTCTTCTAATATTAGATTTACACAAATGTGCATATTTAAATTTAATAGCATTTTCAATATATACTATACACTGTCCATCATATTTACAATTTGATATTCTTTGAATAGCTTCTATTATTGCTAAATTCAATTCCTGTTCAGCATCTTCCTTATCCATAAAATAAATTTTCTTTACATATTTGTTTATTATCGGTTTCATAATTTTTAAAATCTCCATTACTGCTTCGGAATTATTTTTTGCCTTATTAACTAAATTTGCGAACTTTTCTGCCTTCATACTTGTCTCCTTTTCTTTTTAAAAAGAAAAAAGAGACAAATATGTAAACTCTTAAAAACATTTTTAATTAATTTCTATATAACTTGCACTCACAATATTTACTTTTTCAAACTATACTGTATTCTAAATATTTTTAACCTCATATGCTTTTTAATCTTGTTTAACTTACTATGTTGATCTCCATTTATTTTTGCAAATATATTTACAAATAAGCTGTTTTTCTCTTATTAATCAATATACTAACTCAATGTATAAATTATCAACTATAGAAAGAAGGCGATATTATGAGAAAATATTTAAACAGATTAAAAAATCCAGCTACAATAATTGGACTAACGGGATATTTATTAACAATTCTTTCATCACTTGGATTTATTATAGACAATGATACTATAATGACAGTAGTACAAAGCATTTGTGCAATATGTGTTTTGTTAGGCATTCTAAATAATCCTGACACATCCGGTATAGACTTTCCACAAAAGAAATAATTTTTTTTGGTAAAGTTTTAATTAAACGTACGTTGAGTTAGTATTTTATTATTACAAGAATTTATATTTTTATATAACATTTTTTTAAATCATTCTACCTTATTTGCTTAATTAGGTAATAACATTGACTAATTAGCAAACCACCTCTCTTGACAAAAAAAAATTCACATTATAATATTAGGATAATTGTTTTTAAAGGAGTTTCTATATTATATGATTAGAATATTGTTTGAAAGATTTTTACCACTTACCTTATATTTTACGACTCTCGTTTCAATAATGATTATTGGAACATTTATCCCTCATTCATCAGATTTATTCTACTTATGGTATTTTGGTTTCTATTGGATTTTTTATCATGCTATAATCTATGTCACAAGTTTTTTTATTGGACTCATTACACAAAAAAGAAATAAACGCACTAAACCATATTATTTTTTATTGTCTTCTCTAATATTTTTTATCATAAATACCTTTGCTTTATTTCTTCCTTTGTTAAGCATTATTAAAAGTTCATACCATAATTATAACGTTGACCATATTATATAGTTTGTCGTCATTTCTTGTATTTGAACAGTCATATTTTTATTAGGTAAATTAATTAGCAAAAAATTTTTTCATAATAAATTATGATTACACTTACAATTAGACAACCCTTAAATTTTCTCTCCTGCAATTTGACTAAATATTGGTTTTAAATCCAAAATGTGACTGTTGCAGAACACAACAGCCACACTCCTATTATTTAATTTAAATCATACTATATACATAATTTGCAAATGAAGAACAACATGCTTGAATTACTTCATCAGAAGGATTATCTGCTTTCAATAAAAGCAATCCTACTTTTTCGTCCACACCTGTCATCTTATCATATACTGCAGCTTTTAATCCTCCTAGAGTTTTTGAGCATCCAATCTCATCAAAAATCTGTTCAAATCTCTTTGCGTATTCTGCTGTATAATACCATGATAATGCTTTTGAAAATCTATGATAATCCGTTTCATCTGTATAACTTCTAATTTTTTTCTGTATAGCATACGCATCAAAATCACAGCAAAAATCTGAATAATTACACGTTAATGTATTTTTTCCGATGGTCATATTTGCTATAGTTTGTAAATCTTTATCCTTATATATCTCAAAACCATCCTTATTTTTATTTTCGTAATTAATAGTTGTATCACTCATACCAGTTGCAAGGTCACCTCCCCAGCCAGCCCAAAATGAAGGAGGTAATCCTGTTCCTAAATAAGCTTCTATCGTTGCTGCCATATGACTTAGATCTATGAGCCCTATATTCCCATCTGATAAAAGCAATCTCTTTTCTTTAGATGTTTCCTTTCTTATGTAAGGTTTTAGTCTACTATATAACTCAGCATTATTTTTCTTCACATAATTGGAAAATGCTTCGTCAACTGCATGACCTGTAGTAAAGAACCATTGCCATCCTTCATATTCTTCACCCCTTAAAAAGTTAGTTATTCCATTAACAACCACATTTGGTGTGACAATACTTGGATTTGTTGTTGAACCCACATTCTTTTCATAATAAGTTACATACATACTTTCCAAATTTTTAATATCATCAATTAATGTATTGATTGATGGTTCCTTTACTGTTGGAATTTCTGGTCTTTCATAACTGCTATGTTCCACTTTGCTTACTAATGGAAAACGTCCTGAATACATTGTTTTATCTAAATCAAAATCCCATCCAGATTCTGATACTTTTATTTCATAGTATTGATCTAAATTCCATTTTTGAGGAATTTTAAATCCCATATTTCCACTAAATCCATATGACATATCACTTACAAAACTTGTTTCTGCAAATCCTTTATTGCAAACTTGTGTGCACACATTACGTGTTCCATATACCCCAATTTTATATTCTGGATCAAAATTTTCTGACAATGATTTAAAATATGGTAATATCTTTCCTGTAATATCTCCATCTAATGGATCTGTATCAACAGCAAAATATATTATACTATCTTTTGGAATGCCGTATTTTCTTGCTGCTTTTGTTGATTTTTCTGCATCTATTTTTCCTCTCGCAGATGTAAAATATTCAAGATTTGCACCTGATTCTTGAAAAATAGGAAACAGTTTCATACCATTAGAAATAATTCGCTCTACTTCTCCTTCTCTTAATTCTTTAAAACTACCTCCTGTTAAATATCGTCCTATTACTTCATAACCATTTGCCTTTAGTATATTTAAACGATCTTGTGTCATTTCAAATCTTGTATCACAACCATTACTTGATCTGTCAGTATTGCCTCTACTCACCAATAATGCCATCCAAGTATTAGTATCTGCTTTTTTTGTTCTAGTTAGTAACATGTCTTTTTGAAATTCATCTATTTTATTTTCTAAAGCTGTATCCCAAGTTGTAGACAGCAAGACATCATATCCGTTACAACATAATGCTGCCCTAAATAAATAGATTGCCTCTTCATTCGTTTTTGATGGCAACATTGGTAATCTATTCTTTGTACCTTCTCCAAAATATCCCGTTGCCTCACTTACAGAAAATTTTTCGATTGCCTGTAGCACCTTAATCATAGCTTGATTCATTTCTCTTCCATAAACTCCATCACATGGAGCAAGTCCTATATAATCAATATACTTATTATTAAAATGCTGCTGTATTTGTCTTATCTTTTCGTTTCCTCCTCTTAAGGTTAAAGTGACGTACTGATTCATGGATAACAATGCTTTCATTACCGCAAGTGTAACTGTAGAATCTGTATTAGTTAAACCTGCGTCTTCTTTCATTTTCTTAACAGCTCCTCCTGTACCACTATAAAAGTGTTTTGTTATTCCTGTTGCTCCTGTTGAATAGCCTTTACACCATAATGCCCCTTGAATAATTGCATATATGTTATTTTCTGTAGTATCGCTACTATTTTGCTGTTTTATTCCATTCGGAAATTTAGAATTAAATTTTGAAATTGTAGTTGGTCCAAAGCTATCTGCTGTTGCAGTAATTCCTAATTCAATTTGCAAAGCTCTTGTTAATGCATAAATTGTGGTCCAACCAGTAATTCCATTTTCTGGTATAACTTCGTACCCTGAATTTCCTCCATACATTGCATTCAAATAAACTTGCGTTCTTTTTACCATTTCATCCATAATATTATTCTCCTTAATTTTTTTCATAAGCGCTTATACCATATAAAAAGGTAATATACATATTTTTGTAAACTTCTTATTCAAAATTATTTTCTTATACTGCACTTTTTTCCTTTTTACGTTAAGAATATACACACTTGGCTATTAGAACAATTCTCCAGTCATCCCCTTTTCCATTATCACAAGTTGACAACATCAGCATCTGTTCTCCATACTTGGGTTTATTCCCCTGTCTCCACAAACTATGCTCTTCCACCTTGTCAACGAACTCGTCATACTCTTTCTTATCCCTTGCCATTACAAATTTCCAGTATTCAAACTTATGTATGTTAACACTCATCACTGCAAACACTTCATACTCTCTCTTTTTATCCGTTGTAAAATATATCTTCCTGTGCTTATTAAAGAACTCCTTATCCTTATACTTCTCCAATGCTCCAAACATTTTTCCTCCGTTTATGTTGTGACCATAAATAATCAGGTTATCTGATTTTTTCACATCACAGTATGCACTTAAATATGGTGTTCCATAAAAACCGTAATTCCTGTCAAAATCATGATTTAAATAAAAATCTGGTTTGTCCTTTGTCTGCATCACAGGATAACTTATTGTTGTTCCCGGTATTTGCACATAACCTATGCAGTCCTTGTTTTTCTTTACAAGACCATTTACATCAGACTTCTTTTCTGTCACGCTCTCCTGTATGTTCTTAAATTCATTCTCATACTTTCTCTCTGCTCTTTTTTCCTTAAAAAAAGGGACAGCTACAATCACAGCCATCCCCACTAAAAGAAGTATCAGAGATATTTTAATTATCCTCTTCATCATCCTTCTCCTGTTTAAAATTGTATTTTGACTTATCCTTTGCTCTTACGCATGCAAAACATCCAAGGGCAAGTAATAATGAAATAAGTGAAACTGCCATTCCTGCAGTCCTTCCATTAATGCCTGTCTGTGGTGTGTCAGGTACCACAGGGATTCTTTCATCTGTAACTGTAAGTTTCTGAACCTTTCCTGTGTCCTTAATTCTTATTTTTTTATCCTTTGCAACCTTGTAATGCTCTGGTGCATCCACTTCCTTAAATATGTAGGTTTCTCCTGCCTTAAACATGCCTTCTATGAATTCTGCTTTCTTTCCGGTTGTAAACTCATACACCTTTTTGCCCTTGCTGTCGTATACCTTGTACTTTGCACCACCAAGCTGTTTCTTGGTGTCTGATGCAATCTTGTTGAATTCAACCTTGATTGTGTCATCAGCCATATTTACCTTCTGGACCTTTCCATCATCAGCCACCGTAAATTCAATATTTGTTGCTGTTGCGTATCCGTCTCTTGCTTTCGTTTCTGTTAAAACATAAGTTTTTCCCACGGCATACTTTCCTTCAATCACATGGCTCTGTTCTGATGAAACCCATTCATCCATTACCTTTCCTGTGTCCTTATCAGTTACCTGCATGTGACATCCCGGAAGTTCCTTTCCGTTGGTAATGTCTGTCTTGGAAAATTCAATCTTTGTTGTGTCATCATACATTATCACCTGATTATCAATGTTTTCATTGAAGCTGTCACCATTCTTAATAAGTACCTTTGTCTTGGCATTTGCGTCATCACTTTCCACAAGTTTAAAGATAATGTCATTTGCAGTTACAAAACCGTCTGCCGGCTTTGTTTCTGTTAATGTGTATTCCCTGTCATGGAGTAAGCCGTATATCTTAACTGCATAACCGTCACCTTTTTCTACATGAACATTATCATATCCCATCTCATCAATCTTTTCATTTAACTTAACTGATGAAATGTCACCTGTAATCCAGCTTACAATTTCGTTACCGTTTTCATCACTGATTTTCAAATGGCAGTCCTTAATCTCAACTGATGATGCAATCATTCTTTTGCTGATTACTGTTTCAGTCTGGTCTTCCTTAACCACTGCCTTTGCTGATACAACTGCAGTCTCCTGATCCTTGTATTCAAGATGTACATGATGTTTTTCTCTGTTAATGTAATAACTCTTGCTAACACTTTCTTCAAGAAAATAGTAATCTCCTGAATTTAAGTTGCCTTCCATCTTTCCATAACCTTCATCCATTACAGGTACATCAAAAGGAATCTTTGCCTTTCCTTCCTTGTCTGTTGTTACCGTTGCAATCTTTTCACCTGCAGCAACAATCACGTTTCCATTCTTGTTGTAAATATTGTCCTTTGAATAAAATCCAAATTTAGCATTTCCAATAGGTTCATTTGTTTTTGAATCCTGCTTTTCAAGTGTAATGTCTGTCTTTACCATGTCATTGTATATGTCAATCTTTCCATCCTTTGAGTTTTCAGAAATGTCAAACACATACTCATCATCCTTGTTATTCCACTTAAAACTTAAGTCCCAGGATGACTGTTCTGGAAGAACATAACCATACTTTGTCTTTACTTCCTTTAAGGTGTATTCTCCAAGTGGAACATTAAGTGTCATTGTTCCGTCATCGTTTAACACAAAATTACAGATACCATTACAATCGTTTGTAAACTCTGCCTTTTCACCTGTTGTAATTTTTGCAACAACTGAATCCTTCTTAAACAATACTGTTCCCTGATTATCCTGTGACATGATGTCTTCTCTTGCAGTAAGTTCAAACACAACACCGTTTAGCAATGTGTCCTTGTAGTTAAATGGATTAAATAAGTCTGATGTTGTTTCATTTTCACCATTCTCTGCATTACTTCCCTTTGTACCATTATTTTCTGTGTTAACTGAATTATTGATTTCCTCATCTTTATCTGCCTTACTTTCTTCTGAATTGCTTTCATCATCTTTCTTGCATAATTCAGGACCAATTTTATTTATTGTAAATTTTCCGTAAGTCACATCATTATAGTACTCACACTCTGCATATAGATATTCCTTACCAAGCTTGTCCACCATTGTCTTGTATGAGTTACTGCTAATCTCAACCATTACCGGCTGTCTGTTCACCCTGTATCCTTCAGGTCCTTCGATTTCATAAACCCTGTATGTGCCGGCTTTCAATTTCTCATAAGTAATGATTTCTCCTGTTTCATCTGTTACAAATCTGTCCACAACCTCTATTGCATTTCCATTGCTGTATGTCTGTGTAACAAGTGTTTCATTTCCTTCCTTGTCTACCTTGTAAATCTGATATGTTGTGCCTTTCTTTAAGACTGTCTGATGTGTTTTTGAATCCTTCTTCACGATTTTTAAGTATGCTGTAAATTCAGGATTATTTAATAAGTACTGATAAGTCTTACCGTTTTCAGTTACATTCACATAAAAGTCTGGACACTTTTCGGTATTGTCTGCTCCAACAGTCTGATGAACCACATATGTACCATATGGTAACTGTTTTGACTTGGCATAACCGTTTAAGTCTGTTGTTAAAATGTCTCTTTCAGTGGCTTTTGCCTTGGCATAAGAGCCTGCACTTGCAAGGTAAATCTGAAACTGTGCACTCTTTTCAAATGGTACAATGCCTGCAGTTCCGTTACCCATGCCCTTAATTATTGCCACATAACCCTTGATTGGCTTTTCTGAAACCTGCTTTTCAACCGAATTGTATTCTGCAGTGAATTTGGCACCATCGGCAACAATGTCATATACCTTGTCATTCTTAAGATATCCCATTGGTGGTGTGACTTCCTTTAGGTAATACGTCTTTCCACATCTCATGTAGTCTGTTTCAAACTGGTAGTTCTTGTCTGTTTTATATGACTTAATTAACTTTGTGCATGCTGCATCTGAATATACTCCATACACTGCTCCTTCAAGTGTTGCATCACCGTGAGCAGTCTTGCCTGTTTCTTCATCAATCTTTACGGCAGTTAATTTCACTTTCTTATACTTGTCCTTAAGAACAGGCTTGTATGCAAGCTTGTAATTGCTGTATGATTCTTCTGCTGTTTCAGGCCACTTGCCGTCACTGTTTCTTGTCCAAGAATCAGACTTAGTCAGTGTCACTGTCACTTTATTATTAGTTGCATCTGTTATCTTATTATTTCCCTTATCTACCACAAAAGAAGTTAATATATTGTCATTTCCTGAATTTACTTCCTTAATAACATACTTGTTACTGATATCATCCATCTGGTCATCAAGATCTGCTTCTTTTAATTTTTCGGCACCAGTTTTAGATAAATCAGATGCATAATTATATCCTTTATCATCTAATAGGTCTTTCATTTGCTTTTTGTCAGATGAACTCATCTTTGATAATTCATCATCAGAAACATAATAATATTTTTTTGAATTCAAGATATATGTAAATCTAAATACAATTTTTCCATTTGAATCTGTCATTACATCCTGACTAAACTTTGTTGCATCCTCATCCGCATCTTCTTTCACTGAATCTCCCCAACCATTGTACTGATAAGAATATAATTCCTTTATGTTATTAGCTGTAAACCTAAAAGTAACTTTGGGAAGAGCATTTCCATCTTCATCAACTTTTTCAAGTGTTATTCTTTGTCTGTAGTATCTTTTTCCATTTGTAGCTAAATACTTATATTCTTCATCAGTTGATTTGATTTGCAACAACTTTTGAACTTCACTGTCATCTGTAGTTCCTGAATATTTCCATATATAAATATCACATTCTACTTTTTTACCTACTTCAAAAATATCTGAATATAACGAATCATCTTTATAATATCCTGTATTTTTTTTAACCTGATTAATTACACTTTTTAAATTGCTTTCACTTGTGTATCCCTCTTCAACACTCCAAATAAGACACTGTGCATAAACCCAAGCCTTATTACTGCCTTTTTTCACTTGATCATACCAATATCCAATCTTAGCCTCTAACTTATTCTTTGTGTTGGCATCATCGCTACTAATTGTTTTTGATTCAGATTTGTAAGTATATCCCGTATGACATGCCTTTCCCAAATCCATACAAAAAACCGGCTTTGAATCTACTTGAGTTTGAAGCCATGTTCCACTCTCACTCTTTGACCCTATGTTTACTGTTCCTAGTTTTCCCAGTGATTCCAAGCTGGCAACTCCACTTGCAGCTCTTACTGGAAACATTGGACAAACATTTGTTGTAATCATTATTGTAGCTAATAATCCTGCTACCATTTTTTTCATTTTATTAAACATCTTATACCTCTTTCCTTTCTTGAAAAAAACAAAAAAATGCCTTATCAAATCAATTATGATTTAATAAGGCGTTATCTTTCATATATTCATTTTTTACATTTTTCTTCTAGGAGCTTATCAATGTCCGCATCTGCAAACAATGCGACCCAATAATAATCTCCTTTTGATTTATAGCATGCTATCGCTCCCTTAACATGACTTCTTAATGTCAAATTGTTGTAATGAGCACTACTTCTTTTCCATTGTTTCATTGCTTCCTTGTATGAATACGCTCCATTAAGAATATTTTCACCGGAAGCATAATTTATACCATATTCGGAATCTCCTTCTTTAATCCAAATAAACTCGTCATCTATCTTGTATGTTTTTGAAAGAACTTTCATCGTTGTTTTATACCATCCATTATGGCTGTAATTCTTACTAATTTGCTTTGCTCTTTCCAAACAAACATTATATAAATTCTCTGACCATTTAATTTTGTCAGAACCTGCGGATTTTCGGTATTCATTTTGAAGTTCAAATGCTTTTTCAGATGCTATTCTGTCTGTAAAAGGCTTTTTAACTTTGCCCCACTTTGTTCTTGGATGAAGTTCATTCTTTATTTTAACACTTTTCACTTTTGAAAACTGTCCATACACATTGTTTCCATTAATTTTCTTGTATGCCCTTATCCTTATCTTAACCTTCTCACCCTGAAAACAATTAGTTAATGTAAAGTAATTTTTCTTTGTTGTTTTTATTTTCTTCCAGTTTTTTGTTACCGGATAGTAAACATAAACATTGTAACCTGTAACTTTCTTTTGCTTTTTCCAACTTATCTTATAACCTGATATGTACTTTAACTTGGTTGTTGCAAGACTTGCATCCTTAATGCTCTTGAAAGTCTTGGTAACTTCTCTTATCCTTACATTATTCACCCTGGATATTTCTGCAGCATTAATACTACTTGAACCTATCACATTGGCGATAATCAACATTACTATAATCGCATATTTAATTTTCTTAATCATTGTTCCAACCCTTCTGCCGAATTGTTTTACCATTTATAACAAATATTCATCGATTTCAATTCTGTGGTTATTTCATTGAGAATCGATAAACACATTTTATCATACTAATTTTTTAATTCAAATTCTAAGATGGTTGAATTTCGACACTTTCAACCAAACTCCTTCTATTTTTACATTGGGACCCGGTGTCCCACTTTCTAGTTTGCAAGTTCAGGCATATCGTGTTGCACTCTTGCCTTATAGTAACTGTCTATTGTTGTTGGTGCATTATAAAGTGCTGCCAACAAATATTTCTTAATGTTTTTAATTTTTGTTGTGTTATGATTCATGCATTCCAACACATATTCAATATGACTTATATCCAGTTTTGAAAATCTTGACTTTACCGTCTCCTTTGGAAACTTTGTGCTTGATATGACAATGTAATCATTTTCACTAATCATAGTTTCAACAATCAGATTAACCATTCCGTCTATTATTGATTTTTCTATGTAATGCCTGTCTATCAAAACATCATAATCTATGTTTTCTTTTACCAATTTTTTGTACTTATCAAAATCTGATTCTTCTTCTCTTCCCATCTTATCAATTGCTTGTTTCACAGCTGGATTAGATAAGATAGTATTATTCGTTTTAGTATTACTTAAATCAGTATTATTCATATTAGTATTACTATTATTAGTCTTATTAATAAGTGGGTCCTTTTCGGTTACTTCTTGAAGTGTACTTTTTACACCTCTTAACGTAACCTGTCGTACACCTTTAGAAGTTTCCACATCTACACTTTCTGAAGTGTAAGTTCCTACACCTCTTAAGGTTTCCTGTTCTACACCTTTAGAAGTTTCCATATCTACACTTCTTGAAGTGTAAGTTTCTACACCTCTGGAAGTTTCCTGTTCTTTACCTACAAAATTTTCCATATTTTCACTTAAATTATCATATTCTGTCTTATCATTAAAATCTGTATCATCAGGCTCTGAATGGTCCTGTAATACAATAAAATTCTTTACATATAAGAGGCTTGGTAGTCCCAACCCTCTTCTTTTCTTTTCAACCAATCCAAAATCCTCAAGCTCATTTAAATATCTTACAGCTGTTTTTTTACTGAAATTAAAATCTTCCATAATTTCAGAAATCTGATAAATTATGTACACTCTGTTCTCTGAATCAAACCATTTGTTCTTCATTGAAAGATTCATTCTGTCAAGCAAAACTCCATAAAGAAGCTTTGCATTGACTGATAAATCTGCAAACATTGGATCCACTATCATTGATTTTGGAATTCTTATAAAATTAAACTGCTCTGCCTGAGCTCCATAATAATAATCAAATGTCATAACCATCACTCTTCCATTTCTCCAATAACTGGTAAATTATGTTCTCCATTTCCGCTTTTGTATAATTTTCAGGGAAATATTTATTAAGCCTACTTCCTGAAATTGTAACCTTTATACTTTCCCTGCTTTTTTCTTCTGTCTGCTCTATAACCTCTGTTGTCTTTTCCTTATTTTTAATTGATTTAATCTGTTCTATGCTAACCTTGTATCCTAGATTATAATAATCCAATATTTCCTGCTGTTCTTTTTCAGACAGCTCTGCGATTTCAACAGCAAGCTTTATGGCAATCTTTTTTTCATCAACCATTTCAAGCAACTCCGGTAGCAATTGTGTCAGTTTAATATATCGTGATACCTGTCTGCCCGACAAACCATTTGTCTCACCTACAACCTCTCTGCTTTCTGCTCCCTTTATGCCTTTATGATGTATTGCTTCAAGCTTCATTTGAAATGCAAATGCTCTTTCACTTGGAAGTATTTCTTCTCTTTGAATGTTTGAATCCACCATTACTATTGTTGCATCATCATCACTTAACTCTCTTATAATAACCGGAACGCTTTCAAGTCCTGCAAGTCTTGCCGCATGCGTTCGTCTATGTCCTGATATTATTTCGTACTCTTCATCATCTGTTTTTCTAACTAATACAGGGAGAAGCACTCCTCTTTCCTTTATGGACTCTGTTAGTTCTTCCATCTTTTCATCATCTGTTACCTTAAATGGATGTTTTCTGAAATCATGTAGTTTGTCTATTTCAATTTCCTTTAATCCATCTGCTACATCTACCTTTAACAATTCATCATAACTTGTTAATTTTATTTTTTCTCTTACTTTACTCACGTCCAAGCACCTCCTCTGTTAATTTTTCGTAGCTTCCTGCAACTTTTCCTCTAGGGTCATGAAGATAAATACTCTTTCCTTCAGCACTTGTTTCTGCTGCTCTTACTGACATTGGAATTCTGCTTTTAAATATCCCAACAGTTTCACCATAGGTATTTTCCAATGCCTCCAATATGTCCTTTGTATAATTAGAACGCATATCAACCATTGTCATTACCATTCCTTCTATCCTAAGTTCCGGATTAATCTGTCTTCTTACCCTGGTTATTGTTTTTATTAACTGCTGTAAACCCTTTACCGGCAAATAAGATGCCTGCACAGGAATAAGCACTGAATTAGCACACACTAAAGCATTAATTGTTATCATTCCAAGACTTGGCATACAATCAATTAGAATGTAATCATAATTTTCCTTTATACCTGATATAAACTCCTTCATTACCAATTCCCTGCTCATTACATTAACCATTGAAACCTCTAAACCTGCCAATTCAATATTTGCCGGAATGAAATCAATATTTTCCTGATGTTTTTTAATTACCTTTTTATTATCAATCTCTTCCTCGTTTACAACATCCATTAACACATTCGCCAACGAATACTCAATTTTGTCAGGTTCATCTATTCCAAGACTTACTGTCATGCTTCCCTGTGGGTCCGCATCAATTAAAAGAACTCTTTTTCCCTTTCTTGCAAGTCCTATCCCTAAATTAACTGTTGTAGTTGTTTTTCCTACTCCACCCTTCTGATTTGCTATTGCAATTATTTTACACATTTGTTCCTTCCTCCTTTTAATTAAAATTTTGATTTGAAAGATAATGTTAATTTTAATTTTGTGAAATTGTTTTACTCATATCGACTTGTTTATTGTTACTTTAATGCCACTATATTGTTCAACTAAAGAAACAGGCAAACTTTGCATCAAATTTGGTTCAACCAAAAATTACCAAAGTCAAACCAAAATCAACCAAAATTTAACGATAAAGTACGATAATTTGCGATAATTTATGCTTACCTGCCTTAGTATTGTTTGAAAGGTTTGTCAACGAAAAAAAGACCCTCAAACATACAAAATATAGTATGTTTGAGGGTCTTTATCCTCTATCTTGTGGGTTCACACCCTATGAATCATAGATTGTTTTGATAAAATATCAAGTTATGATAACTTACGATTTATTTCATCTGTTTTGCTACTTCTGCAGCGAAGTCTTCTTCTTTCTTTTCGATACCTTCACCAGTTTCGAATCTTACGAAGCTCTTAAGTGCAACTGTAGCACCAACTTCTTTTGAAACTTCAGCTAAGTATGCTTTTACTGTCTGCTTTCCATCTGCAGCCATAACGTATGTCTGATCAAGAAGACATACTTCTTTTAACTGCTTTGAAATACGACCTTCAACTAAGCCGTTGAAAATCTTGTTAGCCATAATTGCTTCCTTCTTGCTCATTGCAATTGCAGCTAATGCAGCGATTGCTTCTTTTGAAAGGAAGTTGAATAAATACTTGTCATTCTGCTTTTCTTCTAATACAGCCTTGTCTTCAGCATTTAATGCATCTGAAGCAAATGCTTCAGCGAAGATATCCTTCTGGATTGGCTTTGGAAGTGATGATACATCATTTAAAGCACTGTCAATTGTGATTTCTCTCATCTTAGCAAGTTCTTCATCTGAGATGTCTTCTCTGCTAACGTACTGAGGGCTCATAGCTGCAATCTGCATAGCTACTGTCTTAATTGCTGCTACAACTGTATCGTTTGCTGGAGCATCAGCGTCAACTAATACACCAATCTTTCCACCAGCGTGGATGTATGAAGCAAGAACTCCGTCTGATTCAATCTTCTTGAATCTTCTGATATTCATGTTTTCACCGATTACTGCGATCTGTGAAACTAATTCGTCTTTAACTGTCTTTGTTGTATCAAGTGCCCATGGTTCAGCCATGAATGCGTCCATGTCTGCTGCATCAGAATCAAGAATCTGATTTGCAACGTTTGATACGAATGTCTGGAATTTTTCGTTCTTAGCAACGAAGTCTGTTTCTGAGTTAACTTCAACGATTGCTGCCTTGCCGTCTTTTACTGCTGTAAATACAACACCTTCTGCTGCAATTCTTCCTGATTTCTTAACTGCTGTAGCTTCGCCTTTTTTTCTTAAGATTTCGATAGCTGCTTCCTGATCTCCATCTGTTTCTACTAAAGCTTTCTTACAAGCCATAACACCAGCGCCTGTTAATTCTCTTAATTCTTTTACCATTGCTGCTGTGATTGTCATAATTATATCCTCCTAAAAACTATATCTTATTCTTCTGTTGCTTCTTCAGCTGCATCTTCAGCTACCATTTCTTCACCCTGGTTTGCTTCGATAACAGCATCAGCCATCTTAGAAACGATAAGTTTTACTGCTCTAATAGCATCATCGTTACCTGGGATAACATAGTCTAATTCTTCTGGGTCACAGTTTGTATCTGCAATACCGATTAATGTAATTCCAAGTGAATGTGCTTCCTGAACACAGATTTTTTCCTTCTTAGGATCTACTACAAAGATAGCATCTGGGATTCTCTTCATGTCCTTGATACCGCCAAGGTTCTTTTCAAGCTTGTCCCATTCCTTCTTGATGTTAACAACTTCTTTCTTAGGAAGAACATCAAATGTTCCATCTTCTGCCATCTTTTCGATGTCTTTTAATCTCTTAATTCTTGACTGGATAGTCTTGAAGTTTGTAAGCATACCTCCAAGCCATCTTTCGTTAACGTAGTACATTCCACATCTTTCAGCTTCTGTCTGAACAGCTTCCTGAGCCTGTTTCTTTGTACCAACGAAAAGAATTGTACCGCCTTCTGCTGCGATATCTGAAACTGCCTTGTAAGCTTCATCTACTTTACCTACTGACTTCTGTAAGTCGATGATGTAGATACCATTTCTTTCTGTGTAGATGTATTCTGCCATTTTAGGGTTCCATCTTCTTGTCTGATGTCCGAAATGAACACCTGCTTCTAATAACTGTTTCATTGAAATAACGCTCATTTTTATACCTCCTGGTTTTTAAATTTAATTATTGATACTGTTCCGGTGTTATCCCGGCATGTATCATGCCTTCCATCTGCTTCACCAAATCAGACAACCCCGAGCGTGGGCACCGGTCTGACTCTCCACAGATGTGCTTAATGCAACTCAAATATCATAACACAAAAAAAAGCAGTATGCAACTGCTTTCTTTCGTATAAATTATGTTTTTTATAAAATTCTCATTCAGACTTTCACACAATTTTTCCACAACATTCTTTTACTATGTTGTCATATTGTTTTTTAGTTAGCCTGCTTTTCTTTCTTAAGTTCTGTAACATAACCACACTGTGGATCTGCACATGCAAGCTTGTTACCTTTTTCAACCATATAGCCTCCACACTGTGGACACTTTTCTGCAGAAGGTTTCTGCCATGACATAAAATCACATTCAGGGTTATCTATACAACCATAATATCTTCTGCCCTTCTTGGTTTTCTTAAGTAATACATCCTTTCCACACTTAGGACAAGGAACGCCAATCTTTTCTAAGTATGGTTTTGTATTTCTACATTCAGGGAATCCCGGACAGGCAAGGAACTTACCATGTGGGCCGTATTTAATTACCATACGTCTTCCACATTCTTCACAGATTTCATCAGATTCTTCATCTGCAATGTCAATCTTTTCTAAGTTCTTTTCAGCATTTTCTACCTGTTCTTTTAAGTCAGGATAAAAGTTTCTGATAACTGTCTTCCATTCTATTGTACCTTCTTCAACTGCATCAAGAAGTGATTCCATGTTAGCTGTAAACTGTGTGTCTACAATAACACTAAACTCTGTTTTCATTACATTGTTTACTGCTTCACCTAACTCTGTAACATAAAGATTTTTCTTTTCTCTTGTTACATAACGTCTTGCAATAATTGTTGTAATAGTCGGAGCATAAGTGCTTGGTCGTCCAATACCCTGTTCTTCCATTGCCTTTACAAGTGCTGCTTCCGTAAAATGTGCAGGTGGCTGTGTAAAGTGCTGATTTTCTTCAAACTTTTCAAATTCAAGTTTTGAATCTTTTTCAAGCTTTGCAATGGTGTTGTTTGTAACAACTTTCTCATTATCACTGTCTGTATAGACTTTCATAAAACCGTCAAAATCAAGTTTTGATGTTGATGCATTAAAAATATACTTTCCTGCATTAACTTTTACGTTAGTTGTTTCGTAAACTGAATTTTCCATACGGCTTGCAACAAATCTTCTCCAGATAAGCTGATATAATCTAAATAAATCTCTTGGAAGCTGGTCTTTTACTTCTTCAGGCATTAAGTTTACATCTGTAGGTCTGATTGCTTCGTGAGCATCCTGAATCTTCTTGTTTGACTTCTTTGAATTAATCTCTTTAGCCATATATGAATCGCCATATTTGCTTTCGATAAATTCCTTTACCTGAACTTCTGCTGTTTCTGATACTCTTGTGGAATCAGTTCTCAAATATGTTATAAGACCTATTGTTCCTCTGCCCTTAATGTCAACACCCTCATACAACTGCTGAGCTATTCTCATTGTCTTCTGTGTTGAGAAGTTAAGCGCCTTTGAAGCTTCCTGCTGCAATGTACTTGTTGTAAAAGGTATAGGTGCTTTTCTTGTTCTGCTTCCCTTTTTAATGTCCTTAACAGTAAACTCACTGTCTTTTAATTCCTTAACAATTCCGTCTAACTGTTCTTTTCCGGTAATTTCTAATTTACCTTTGTTGTCGCCATAAAAGCTTACTGTAAATTCTTTATTTTTGTGCTTTAATACTGCATCCATATCCCAATATTCTTTTGGAATAAATGCGTTTATTTCATCTTCTCTGTCACAGAGCATTTTTAATGCTACAGACTGAACTCGTCCTGCACTTAAACCTCTTTTAATCTTCATCCATAATAGCGGACTAATGCTATATCCCACCATTCTGTCTAATACTCTTCTTGCCTGCTGGGCATCAACTAATCCCATTTCTATATCTCTTGGATGTTTTAATGACTCTTTTACTGCCTGCTTTGTAATTTCATTAAAAGTAATTCTGTAAGTCTTCTTTGGATCTAATTTCAAGGCTATTGATAAGTGCCATGAAATTGCTTCTCCCTCACGGTCCGGGTCAGTTGCCAAATATACTTTGTCTGCTTTTTTTGCATAGCGACGAAGTTCTGCCAACTTGTCTCCCTTTCCCCTAATTGTAATATACTTTGGTTCGTAGTCATTTTCCATGTCTATTCCCATTGTACTTTTAGGAAGATCTCTAACGTGTCCATTTGAAGCAACTACTTCATAGTTAGAGCCCAAAAACTTTTTAATAGTCTTAACTTTAGCCGGTGATTCCACAATCACAAGATATTTTGCCATAAACATCTCCTTAAAATATTTTCGCTGTTGTCGTTAAGCCTTTGAATAATAATTTTCTGATGGCTGCTCTACCAGTCCCATTAACTGAAGTTTTAGCAGCATACCTGTAAGTTCTTCATACTTAAAACCTGTTTCATTCATCAGTTCATAAATATTTTTCGGCTGTAAACGTAACCCACTATACAACAAGGCTAAATCTTTTTCAAGACCTTTTTCTTTTTGTTTTTTCTCATTTTCGTTTTTTGAACCACTATATTGTATGTCATTTAGCACGTCGTTAGCACCTGTAATTATGCCTGCTCCTGCCCTTATGAGACGGTTGCATCCATCGCTTAATTTTTCGCCCACTCTACCCGGTACTGCCATTACGTCTTTCCCCTGTTCCAATGCCCATTCTACGGTAATCAGGGAACCACTTTTCTCTCTTGCCTCAACTACTATAACCTTGTCCGAAAGTCCGCTTATAATTCTATTTCTAAGAGGAAAATGCCAGGCTATTGGTCCTGCCCCCGGAGGATACTCAGAAATTATTCCACCATTTTTTAAAATATCATTATAAAGTTCTATGTTTTCTGTTGGATAGCAAACATCCACACCACTTCCAAGTACTGCAAATGTTGGCGTTCCACCTTCCAAAGCTCCTATCTGACTATAAGTGTCTATGCCTCTTGCCATTCCGCTTATAATCTGAACTCCGTTTTCCGACAGCTCTCTTGCCAATGCTCTTGCCATTTTTCTTCCATAATTAGAGCACGCTCTTGCCCCTACCATTGCCACTACAGGCTTGTCCCTGTCAGGCAGTCTTCCTTTATAAAATAAATATTCTGGTCTATGATCATAAGGCAACAACTTCGCCGGGTAATCCCTGTCATTTACTGATACAACTTTTATGCCCTGTTTTTCTAATTCCTTTATGTAGTTTTTGTCTTTCCTCTGTTGCCAATGCCACACTTGCCATTTTTCTTTTGAATTGTTTTTACAGCATTATCAATAACACA
>ENA-UESG01001097-UESG01001097.1-human-gut-metagenome-genome-assembly--contig:-NODE-1097-length-19616-cov-45.158299_pt1 | contig 19616 bp, 16 predicted proteins | sample MGYA00243002_ERZ508003 | MGnify/ENA primary metagenome ERZ508003 (study PRJEB26167, sample SAMN06115514) | human gut metagenome | host: Homo sapiens | place: China:Shanxi | collected 2015-12-02... | reverse complement strand
AACATAAAATCACCCGGAAAACGCTCGATATTGCGCTTGACCGCCTGCTTCAAGGCTCGTGTTTCCACTTGGTAGAGGTCTGCCAAATGATAATCGAGCATCACCCGGCAACCTCTGACTTCAAAAATCTTGTTTTGGATAATCTGTAAGTCCATAATTGTATATATTTTAGGGAATTAAGTAATGTTGGAATAATAGTAAGGACTGGTCACAAATTGTGACCAGTTCCCAATAATCAAGATTACAGAGCTACTTCCTTGTAAATCTTCTCGATGCCGACAAACTTCTTGTCAAGCCCCTGCATATCGCTGCCTATCTTGCTGTTGGTGATGCGGGCATAGATTTGGGTCGTTTCGATATTGGTGTGTCCCAACATCTTAGACACCGTTTCAATAGGTACGCCCTTTGACAACGTGGTAGTCGTTGCGAAAGTGTGCCTCTCTTGGTGGAATATACAAGGCAAAGCAAGCAAAAGCGAACAGGTAAAGATTGAACGTAAACCGTTTGAAATGAGCTATATTTCTATATTCTGCCAAATGAGGAAAATGCAAATGGGAACAGAATATTGAGGTTGTTCAGTTACCAAACCGTTAGCCGGGTAGTTACCAAAGCGGAAAAGGGTAACGGTAAGCAATGAAAAGAAATCCTCGCTGTTTTGTTTGCACTCATACACAGTATTTTGCATATCAAGGAACGCTTATATGGCAAGTAACTTTGCACTAAAAAAATATAAGCGTATGAAAGTAGAAAAATTCAAGGTGTTGCTCTACCTCAAAAAGAGTGGACTGGACAAGTCGGGAAAGGCTCCCATCATGGGGCGCATCACAGTAAACAGGACAATGGCACAATTCGGTTGCAAACTGTCCTGTACTCCCGAACTATGGAATCCCCGTGAAAGCCGTCTGAACGGTAAAAGCAAGGAGGCGGTTGAGACCAATGCCCAAATTGAGAAATTGTTGCTTGCCGTAAACTCCGCATTTGATTCCCTGTTGGAGCGCAAGCAGGAATTTGATGCTACGGCAGTCAAGGATGTGTTTCAGGGGAGCATGGACAAGCAGATGACCCTGTTAAAGCAGTTTGACAGTATCAACAAGGATTTGAAATCACGTGTAGGCATTGACCGTGCCGAGGGAACATACTACAAGTATTACTACACACGGCAGATTCTCGCAGAGTTTATCCGTGAGAGGTTCAAGACGGAGGATGTCGCCTTCGGGCAACTTTACGAGCGGTTTATCTGGGACTTTCAGGATTATGTGCTCGATGAGAAGAAACAATCCCTGCAATCCGTGCGCCATTACCTTGCCCTTTTGAAGAAAGTGTGCCGTATCGCCTATAAGGAAGGACATTCGGAACGGTACTTTTTCTGCAACTTCAAGTTGCCGAAACAGGAAATCAGCGCACCGAAGGCACTTACGCGGGAAGAGTTCGTGAAAGTGCGTGATGTTGAAATCTCCGTGCGCCGCAGACCCTCGCTTGCCCTTACCCGTGACCTGTTCCTGTTTGCCTGTTATACTGGAACAGCGTATGCCGATACCGTGTCCGTCACACGGGACAATCTTTTTACCGATGATGACGGCAACCTGTGGCTGAAATACCACCGTAAGAAAAACGAGTATCTCGCACGGGTGAAACTTCTTCCTGAAGCGATTGCCCTGTTGGAAAAATACAAGGACGAATCAAGGGAAACGCTCCTGCCTGTTCAGGATTACCGCGTATTGAGAGCCAACATGAAGAGCCTCCGTGTGTTGGCTGGAATCAAGACCGACATCGTCTATCATGTCGGACGCCATAGTTTCGCAAGCCTGATAACGCTTGAAGAGGGTGTGCCTATCGAAACCATCAGCCGGATGTTGGGGCACACCAATATTCAGACAACGCAAATTTACGCCCGTGTGACTCCGAAAAAACTTTTCGAGGACATGGACACATTTGTAGAAGCGACCAAAGACTTGGTGCTTGTTCTCTAATGCAATTATTTAATCACGTTCAATAAGACAATCTGTTATGCGCAGTACATTCAGACAACTCTATTACATTAACCGCAGTAAGGTAAAATCTGACGGCACGACCGCCATTTTGTGCAGAATCTCCATAGACGGCAAACAAACGGTGCTTTCCACAGGAATCTATTGCAATCCTGACGATTGGAACAGCAAGAAAGGCGAGGTAAAGGACATTCGCACTAACGGACGGTTAAGCCAATATCGCCAACACATAAAAGATACATACAATACCATACTGAAGGAACAGGGTGTAGTCAGTGCGGAACTGTTGAAAAATACCATAGTGGCGGAAAGAACCTTGCCAACAACCCTGTTACAAACAGGCATACAAGAACTTGAGAGGTTAAAGAAACGCTCTGTCGTGATACAATCACGCTCCACCTACCGACAATCCGTTATCTTTCAAGACTGTATCAGGCAGTACATAGAATCAGTGTATGATACGCAGGATATGCCGTTGGAGGAAATAACGGAACAGTTCGGCAGGGAATACAAGACATTCCTGTTAAAGAACTTGGGATGCAGCACGGACAAGATGAACAAGTGCCTATGCTGGCTCAACAGACTGTTGTATCTTGCCGTGGACAGGGAGATTATACGTGCCAACCCTATCGAGGAGGTGGAATATGAAAAAAAGAACCCACCAAAACTGAAACATATCAGCCGCAACGAATTAAAACGCCTGATGGCAACTCCGTTTGAGGACAGTAACATGGAATTGGCACGGCGTATGTTCATCTTTTCGAGTTTCTGCGGTCTGGCGTATGTGGATATACACAGGCTCTATCCGCACCATATCGGTGAGGCTGCGGACGGCAGGAAGTATATCCGCAAAAAGAGAGGCAAGACTAACGTGGAAGCATTTGTTCCCCTGCATCCCGTGGCAGAGCGTATATTGTCACTTTACAACACGACCGATGACACCAAGCCCGTTTTCCCTTTGCCTATCCGTGATATACTTTGGCACGAGGTACATTCCATCGGTAACGCACTGGAGTTTGAGGAGAATCTCTCCCATCACCAAGCCCGGCACACTTTCGGAACCCTGTTGATTTCCGCAGGCATTTCGATAGAAAGCATCGCCAAGATGATGGGGCATACAAATATCGTCAGTTCCCAAATCTATGCCAAAATCACGGATGACAAGATTTCCAGTGATATGGACAAGTTGATGGAGCGCAGGAAAAAGCAATCGGCTGACGAAAAAAGAATAGACAACTAAAAAACGAAGTATTATGAACAGAGGAATAATATCAATCAGTGAAACGGGTGCTATCACTATGCCGACCGCACCTGTATGGATGACCAAATTTGAGATTGCCGATTTGTTTGGCGTGTTCTCGTGCGATGTTCGCAAGGCGATTCTTACCATCTACAAGAACAAGGAACTGAACGAGGTTGAAACGCAGAAATATATCAAGCAGACGGATGGTATCAGTTACGATGTTTATAACCTTGAAATGATTATAGCCGTTGCATTCAGGATATGCAGTAGAGAAAGTATCTTGTTCAGAAAGTTTGTAGTAAATGAAATCAACGCCACTAAGAAAGAGGCTCCAATAACATTGTTTGTCTCTTGTAGCAGAGGAAGCAACCGATGGTATAGTTGAGTTTCATCCCATCAGTCACCTGTTCCCGATGCTCGGATGCAAAGGTAGCGCATGGTTTGATGGCAGGGGCAAGGTCAGGCGGCAGTGCCGTTTCGGGCAGAATCTTCCTCCAGCGGAGCGTATTCAGCCCGAAAATCTTGCCCCTGCCAACCATACGCTCAAAAGGCATCCGGCAACGGAAACAAGCGACTGAGGGAAATCAGATGAAAAATCAGGGACGGTTTACAGACGAAGCGGAATTTGAATGCTTCACCCGTAAACCGTCCCTTTTTCTTTTTGTTGTCAAGTCCATTGCTACCGCAAATTATAGGGCAGACGGCAAACTGCGCTCCTTCAAGAAAATCAGATTGCCAATCAGATTACCCTCTGTCGGTAGGCGGAGCGGTAGCCGTCATTCAACATCCGTTCAATGTCGGATTCACGGTAGAGGATTTTACCGCCTAACTGGATATAGGCTATCCGTCCTTCGTTGCGGTAGTCCTGAAGTGTCCTTCGGCTCACTTTCAACCGGGCGGATACCTCCTTGTCTGTGAAGAAACGCTCGCCGCCCAGTGTCGGACGGTAGTTGGCGGTCAGACGCTCACAGTTGTCCAGCAGTCGGTCAAGGCTGCCCATGAAGTGGAGAATCCACTCGTTGTCTTTGGTCATCAGTTCATTCATGTTACTTTGGATTTAGTGGGTATTGTTATTATACTTTGTATGTTGTACTGAGATTATATTGTTCTTCCTTTGAACCGAGCCTCCTTCCGTCTGTCCTCCACATGGGCGACGATGCGCTTCACATCTTCGGGACGATAATACGTCTTGTGATTAATCTGCGAGAAGGCAAGCGTGCCATTGTCCCGTAGCGTCTGCAAGGTGCGCGGACTGATGTTCAGCATCCGGCACACGTCCTGATTGTCCATCCACTCACTCATTGTCTTTTCGCCGTGCCGCTGGCAGATGGCTTCCATACGGTGGACGAAGCGGTCGAACTTGGCGACCATCGCCTCAAAGGTCTTTCTTTCGATAGATACGATTTCCATATACATTATTTTTGCTGTTATTGCTTCTTTTGGCGCAAAGGAATATATAATCCGTTATCTGACAATGGCTTTTTCAAAAGTGGCAGCATGTGGCACCGATATGGTAGGGGTTGTCCGGGGTACTACTTATCGTTATCACCTTAATTGGGGACTTTAGTAAGAATGCCAAGAGCAAAATAAGGGCTTAATTCAAATCTACCCGTAAATCCATCTTTGTCCTCCTTATGATTCATATCCGGCAAATCGGAGAAGTCTGCACCATTGTTCATGCCGCCATGAGGCAAAACCACACAAAATTGCCTAACAGAATCCAAGTCCTTGACAGCCTGCACCAAAGCCTCTTACTTTGCTCCCGACAAACGGTCAACTATGCGCATACAGACCAACAAGTATTCACTTTAACAAGAAACAACAATGAGTAAGAAATTCAAAAACATCGAGAACGATGAAGCGTTCAAAAACTTCAAGTTGGAAGACTATATGCCTTCCATGCCCGAACACAAACAGGAAGAGAGTTCTTCCGTGACAGAACAAGAACCTATCGCGGAAACAAACAATCTCTTTCCTGCATTGGATGAACCGGACACAACCGCAGTACAAGCGGCTATGCCGGATACTCGCATACACGAGCAGGTAACGGGGGCGGAATTAGATGACGAGGCACAGGAAACCACCACAGATACGGGCAACATTCCCGTAGGACGGACAATCGTCAGACGAATCAGCAGCAAACAGCGCAGGCTGTCATTGGACGAATACCGCACCACCTATTTGCAAGTGCCCAAGATAGCCGACCGCAAGCCCGTGTTCGTCAGTGGGGAGGTACGTGACAGGCTGGACGAGATTGTACGCCGTCTCGGTGGACGTGGCATGAGTGTATCAGGGCTTATCGAGAACCTCGCCCGTCTGCATATAGAAACCTATCGGGAAGACATCGAGCAGTGGCGCAAGCTCTGAGAGGATAATTGTGGAACGTGTCAAGCCGGTGGATACACTCCATCGGTTTGACCGATACTCCCGATGAGTCATTATACCTACAAACAAATCCGACAAGCGGAGGATTCTTGTGTCTTCAAAGACACAGCAAGATATATTTTCAGTTACTCCGGGACTTCCCGGTAGCTGAAAATCCTTGCACCGCCGTGGGCAGAATTATCTTCCGCAGTCAGATAATTTCCAAGTTTTTTAATCAGAGATTAGACAATGAAAGAATCATTAAATTGAAAATACAAGAAGAATGAAAAAGAACAGCAAGTACGGGAGAAATCCCGTAATGAACCCGAAGACGCACTGCGTGATGGTGCGCTTCGATGATGTGGAATGGAACAAGTTCCTCACGATGTACGAGGAGTCACAGCTGTATGCGAAAGCCGTCTTTCTCAAGGCGCACTTCTTCGGACAGAAGTTCAAGGTGCTGAAAGTGGACAAGGCTATGCTGGAATACTGTACCAGACTATCCGACTTTCACGCCCAGTTCCGGGGCATCGGCACGAACTATAACCAAGTCGTGAAGGAACTGCGCAGCCATTTCTCGGAGAAGAAAGCAATGACATTACTTTACAGGTTGGAGAAGCAGACCATTGACCTCGTGAAGTTGAGCCGGGAGATTGTAGAACTTTCGAGGGAGATGTATGCCAAGTGGGAGCAAATAAATCGAGTGTGATTGTATGACCTCAATCAAGGTGAAGTTCAGACCTTCCACAGCTACGGGCAAAGAAGGAACCATCTACTACCAGATCATCCACAAGCGTGTAATCCGTCAGCTAAAGACGGATTACCGCATCTATGCGGATGAGTGGGACGAAGGAAGTGCTACCTTAATTCTGTCTAATAACGAGAGGAACGGGTATCTTCAAGCCATTAAAGAGCGGATAAATTGGGATGCCAAACGATTGGAAAACATCGTCAGCCATTGGGAGAATAAGCAGAAAGGCTACACTGCCAATGATGTTATTTCCGCCTTTCAAGAGTCTGCCAACGAACAAACACTGTTCAATTTCATGAACGGCATTATCGCCCGACTCAAACAGATGGGCAAGCATCGCACGTCCGAAACCTATTATGCTACGCTTAGAAGTTTCATGCAGTTCCGAGAAAATAAGGACTTATTATTGGATGAAGTAAATTCGGACCTGATGCAGATGTACGAGGCATGGTTGCACGCCAAGGGGATAACCAAGAACAGCAGCTCCTTCTACCTGCGGATATTGCGGGCGGTCTATAACCGTGCCGTGGAAAAGGAACTGACAAGCAATCGCAATCCGTTCAAACACGTCTATACGGGAGTAGACAAGACCGCCAAACGGGCAATTCCGTTAAAGGCTATCAAAAAAATCAAGAATCTCGACTTGTCCTTACATCCTGCGTTGGATTTCGCCCGTGATATGTTCCTCTTTTCATTCTATACTCGTGGAATGTCATTCATCGACATGGCTCATCTGAAGAAAAAGGATTTGCAGAATGGCATCTTGTCTTATCGCAGACGCAAGACCGGGCAACAACTATTCATCAAATGGGAGAAGTGTATGCAGGAGATTACAGACAAACACAAAACAGATTATGGTAGCCCTTACTTGCTCCCTATTCTAAAGTACCCATACGACAACCGTAACCAATACAAGAACGCGCTTTATCGTACAAACAAGAATCTGAAAGAGATTGCCAAGTTAGCAAGTGTATCCATACCCTTAACGCTATATGTTGCGCGTCATTCGTGGGCAAGTATTGCCAAAAGCAAGAACATACCAATCTCTGTTATCAGTGAAGGTATGGGACATGATTCGGAAATGACGACACAAATCTATCTGGCTTCGCTGGACAGCTCTGTCGTGGACAGGGCGAACACGCAGATATTAAAGGATTTGCTGTAAGACAGGAAACTGTTTAGTAAAACCAAATATCTCTTGTTAAGAGATACTATCTATAACGCAAAGGTACACATTTTTATGAGATTTAGGCTGTCTTTCAGATGATAATGCACTAAAAATCATCGATTGACAGCCTATTTGTTTAGCTAAACGCAAGCCAAAACATTGAATATCAACATTGCTGGCTCTCTTAACAAGAGACAACACAGGAGAAATGGCAGATGGAACTCATAGATAACATCAACAAGACGTTAAAAAGTGATTGGGCAACGGAGTTGCGCAATGGCGGCAAAGTCGCCATCGCCGCTTCATGCTTCTCCATCTATGCCTTTGAAGAACTGAAGGCGCAGTTGAAGGACATTGACGAACTTCGTTTCATTTTCACTTCCCCCACCTTTGTTACGGAAAAAGCAGACAAGCAAAAGCGTGAGTTCTACATTCCCCGTCTGAACAGGGAACGTAACCTGTATGGTTCTGAGTTTGAAATCAAACTCCGTAACGAACTTTCCCAAAAGGCCATTGCCAAAGAGTGTGCCGAATGGATTCGCAAGAAAGCCTGCTTCAAGTCGAATCAGACAGGAGAACACATGATGGGTTTTGCCGTTGTCGATGACAAGGCTTACATGCCCGTAACCGGATTTACCACAGTGGAGTTGGGGTGTGAGCGTGGCGACAATGCCTATACGATGATAAACAAATTCCAAGCACCTTATTCCGCCCAATACCTGACATTGTTCAATCAAGTATGGAATGACAATGCCAAGATGCAGGTGGTAACGGAAAAGGTGTTGGACAGCATCGCCAACGCCTACAAGGAGAACTCCCCTGAGTTTATCTACTTCGTAACGCTCTATAATATCTTCAGCGAGTTTCTCGAAGATATTTCAGAGGATGTGCTGCCTAATGAAGCCACCGGCTTTAAGTCAAGCGTTATCTGGAACAAGCTCTACAATTTCCAACGCGACGCGGCTCTCGCCATCATCAACAAGTTGGAAAAATATAACGGCTGCATACTTGCCGATTCCGTAGGTCTCGGCAAGACTTATACCGCACTTTCGGTCATCAAGTATTACGAGAACCGCAATAAGTCCGTTCTCGTGCTTTGCCCGAAGAAACTGCACGACAACTGGGTAACATACCGCAGTAATTATGTCAACAATCCGCTTGTTGCCGACCGTCTGCGCTATGACATTCTCTATCATACCGACTTGTCGCGCTCCTCAGGCACAAGCAACGGTCTCGACCTCGAACATATCAATTGGGGCAATTACGACCTTGTCGTTATCGACGAGAGCCACAACTTCCGCAACGGCGGCAAAGTCACCACCGACGAGAACGACGAGAATCCGCGTGAGAACCGCTACTTGCAGTTGATGAACAAGGTTATCCGCGCAGGTGTCAAAACAAAGGTGCTGATGCTCTCGGCTACGCCGGTCAACAACCGCTTCAACGACCTGCGCAATCAACTGCAACTGGCCTACGAGGGCGAGTCTGAGCGTTTCGACGAATTGCTGAACACCACTTCGCCGATTGATAAAATCTTCCGCGATGCGCAGACGGCGTTCAACCGTTGGTCGAAACTGCCCGAAAGCGAGCGCACCACCAAAGCGCTGCTCGAAAGTCTCAGTTTCGACTTCTTCGAGGTGCTCGACAGCGTAACCATTGCTCGCAGTCGCAAGCATATCCAACAATACTACGATACCACTGACATCGGAGAGTTCCCAACACGACTGAAACCTATCTCGCGTCGTCCGAAGCTTACCGACCTGCCTGGGGCTGTCAGCTTCAACGACATCTATGTGTCGGTTTCGGAGTTGAACCTCGCCATATACACGCCCTCCGACTTCATCCTTCCCTCAAAGTTGGAGAAGTACATGACTGTCAAAGCCGACGGCTCGTTGAGCAACCTGTCGCGCAGTGGTCGTGAGCGAGGCATCCGGCAACTTATGAGCATCAACCTGCTCAAGCGCTTGGAGAGTTCGGTGAACTCTTTCCGCCTTACGCTCAACCGCATCAAGGACTTCATCGAAGCTACGATAAACTCCATTGACACTTTCGACGGCTCACACACTGACGTTACCGACTTCGACTTTGAGGGCGGTCTCGACTTCGACGAGCGCGAAGACTCGGTATTCATTGGCGGCAAGAAGACTAAAATCGACCTCGCCGACATGGATTATATCCAGTGGCGCGGTTATCTTGCCAAAGACCTCGAAAACCTGAACACGCTGCTCTTTATGCTTGCTGACATCACGCCGGAGCATGACTGCAAACTACAGATGCTCATTGAGGAAATTCGCTCGAAGTTTGAACATCCTATAAACCGACGACAAACCGAGAGTCATCAAGCCTGCTTGAATGACCGAGGTGCGAAGGAGGAAGCCGAAGGCAACGGTGATAATAAGAAGATTATCATCTTCACTGCTTTCTCCGACACGGCTCTCTATCTCTACGAGAATATCGCACCGCTAATCAAGGAGCGAACAGGTCTCAACTCCGCACTGATAACAGGCGATGTGGAGGCTCGCTCTACATTGAAGCTCCGTGAAAAGCTTGACTTTAACAAAGTTCTGACACTTTTCTCACCCATCTCCAAAGAGAAAGCGGCTATCTATCCGAACATTGCCGAGGAAATTGACGTGCTGTTTGCCACCGACTGCATCTCTGAAGGTCAGAACCTTCAGGACTGCGACTTCCTCATCAACTACGATATACACTGGAATCCCGTCAGAATTATTCAGCGTTTCGGGCGCATCGACCGCATCGGCTCGCGCAACAAGGTGATACAGCTCGTCAACTACTGGCCCGATATGGATTTGGACGACTACATCAACCTCAAAGGCCGCGTTGAGGCGCGCATGAAAGTATCCGTCCTCACTGCCACCGGAGATGACAATCCCATTTCCATTGAGGAGCAGGGCGACCTCAAATATCGTCGCGACCAACTCGAACGACTGCAAAAAGAAGTCGTTGACCTTGAAGAAATGAACAGTGGTGTCTCTATCATGGATTTGGGCTTGAACGAGTTCCGCCTTGACTTGCTCGATTATATGAAGCGCGAGCATGATATTGAGCATACCCCGATGGGGCTTCATGCGCTTGTTCATGCCGAAGAGGGCGCGCCGAAGGGCGTTATTTTCGTACTGAAAAACCGCAGCAACGAAATCAATATCGACCGCAAGAACCGTCTGCATCCGTTCTACATGGTCTATATCTCGCAAGACTCCGAGGTTATTGTTGACCATCTCAATCCAAAGGATTTGCTTGACCGTATGCGCCACCTGTGCCGTGGCAAGTCCGAGCCGTTGCTCGACCTCTGTCGTCAGTTCAACGGCGAGACGCGCGACGGGCGGCACATGGGAACATACTCCCGTCTGCTCGGCGATGCCATCGCCTCGCTTATCAAGACGAAGGAGCAAACCGACCTGTTCTCCTTCCTCGAGGGAGATGTAGGAGCGCTTTTCGGCAACGAAGTCAAAGGGTTGGATGACTTTGAATTAATCTGTTTCTTAATTGTCAGGTAGTATGCTTGGTTTGTCACAGTCAACAGAAGTAAGGCGCAGTTTGCCTAAGGCACAGCTCTATCGCCAGTTGGATTGGAAACCGGCGTGGCGAGATGCGTTCGATTCCGAGGTGTCGCGTCTTGACTTCGTCAACTGGATTGCGCCAAAGACAGTCCCGGCTATTGCCGCAGGTGTCGAAATCAAGGAAATCTTTGTCGTGGAGGTTATGCTGAAACAGCCTACCATATCTAACGACAATCTGCTCCGCCTCGTCAAGTCTATTCCACAGCGCATCGTGTGGGCGTTGACCTTTGAGGATAAGGTGCAACTCGCTGCATGGCACTCGCACCTTTTCACCTCGGAGCGCATTGATGCAGCAGAAGCCTCGTTACCGCTCAACGGTTTTGACCTCGATGCAACATGGCAAAATATCATTTGTACCCTCGGAGAGTTTGTCGTTGAAGCCGACAAGTCGCTCACCGAGCAAATCAAGGTCAACGAGGAACAAGCCCGACTGCAAGCGCAGATTGACCGCCTCGATCGCCAAATGCGAGCCGAGCGTCAACCTCGACGCAAAAACGAACTTTTCAAACAAATTCAGAAACTGAAAGGGGTACTATATGGGAAAAACTAAACACCAACATACTGTTCCAAGATGCTATCTTAAAAGATTCTCCTTTGATGGCGTAAAATTGCACACCCATCTCATAAAGAAGAATATGCCAAAAGAAATAACTTCTGAAAATATTGGCGATTATTTTAAGGACATATCTATTGCTGATGCCTGTGTATGCACAAACTATTATACCATAGATGAATCTAATCCTGCTAATAATAGAGGCCTTAATGCAATGGCGATTGAAAAAGATTTTTTTCAAGACTATGCAGAGCCTAAGTTATCTTCTATTATAGAAGAATTCGAGTCTTTGGCGGAAAAGATTCTTTCAAAAAACATCCCTGTCGCAAAAATTAAGTTTTCCAATCAGCAAAAAATAGATTTAGCATTAAGTGCATTTATTCTGTATCATCGAACCTCTCGCCAGCGCAAGCCGATTGTAGAAGTCAATAACCTTGTGAAGTTCGTCCTGAACGAATCTCGCAAAGAAAAAGGATTGCCAGTCGATGATAACATTAAAGGCTTAGATATTGCTTTTACTCATGCGGATAAGACATTCTTTAATACACACTTATGGAGAATGTTTTTTGAGAAAGTCTCGTCATATTGCTTACTCCTAAGAGTTTCTCCAAACGGTAATTTGTTTACGTCAGATAATCCTGTCGTTATACATAAACTTGGAGCTAAGGGCAAAGCTGTGTTTAATGTAAATTTTTATCGTGATGATTTTAGCCTGTTTTTCCCTTTAACTCCGAACTTGATTCTTGAATATTATAACCCCAAAGCATTTCCGGATGTGATTGATATGGATGAAACCATCTCAATTGTTAGCAATGAATATGAGAACCAAGTTAATAAATATCAATATATAAATGCGGATAAATTCGTGTTTTCTCCTATAGGTGATTTCTCTCTATTTATCAAACCGATTAGAAATTAGCAATATATGAATAAACTGAAGATGCAAAGCCCGGATGCGACGGTGGGCAATGTAGCAAAGATAGCTGCGTTGTTTCCGCAGTGCGTCACTGAGCGTATAGGCAAAGACGGGCACCCTGAACTTGCTGTCGACTTCGACAAGCTACGCGAGGAGTTGGGTGCAGACGCGCTCGAACCGAGCGAAGAAAGATACCAGTTCACGTGGCCCGACAAAAAGGCCTCGGGACGTTTGGCTAATACGCCAAGTACTATGACCCTGCGCCCATGTCGGGAGGAGTCTGTCAACTTCGATACCACGCAGAACCTATACATCGAGGGCGACAATCTCGAAGTGCTCAAAATTTTGCGGGAGGATTATCTTGGTGCAGTCAAGATGATATACATTGACCCTCCATACAACACAGGCAATGACTTCGTTTATAACGATGACTTCGCACAAGGTCGTGACGAATACGAAACCGAGAGCGGAGCATTTGATGCCGAGGGCAACCAAATGCTTGACCCGATGCAGCGCAACACCGAGGCCAATGGTCGCTTTCACACCGACTGGCTCAATATGATTTACCCTCGTCTGAAAGTCGCTCGAGAGCTGCTTTCTGATGATGGCGTTATCTTCATTTCAATTGGCGATGATGAAAATGCCAACCTAATAAAAATTGTAAAAGAAATTTTTGGAGAAAGGAATTTTATAGCGGATATTTGTCACAAATCAAGAGCTTCTGTTTCTAACGATAGGATTATATCTGAAAATCACAACCATTTGCTGTTCTGTTGCAAAAATATTGAAATAGTATTTGCTAATCATAGATTCATTGGAGAAGACCCCCTATTGACGGGGTTTAATCTTCAGGATGAACGTGGAGCATATAAGTTAGCACCTGTAGATGGCCCTGGAGGTGCGAAAAAAGGTAATCCATATTATGAATTTCATGGCATCACTGGTTACTGGCGATACTCTAAGCAAACAATGCAGGACAAGTATAATAAAGGCTTAATTGTTGTTACAGGTAATAATCTACAACAAAAGTACTATCTTGATGATGCAAAGAAATCTCGTCGAACTGTAACAACATGGTGGGATGAGGGGTTCCTAACCTCAACTGCAACTCGCGAACTTATTGAACTTATGGGTTCAAAAACATTCGATAACCCTAAAAATGTCAATTTGGTTCTCCGATGCTTGAAAATGATAACAGCTTTTGATAAAGATGCTGTAATTCTTGATTTCTTCAGCGGCTCTGCGACCACAGCTCACGCTGTAATGAAGCTCAATGCAGAAGATGGCGGACACCGGAAGTTTATTATGGTGCAGTTGCCTGAAATAACAGAAGAACAGAGCGAAGCTCGTAAAGCTGGTTATACTAATATCTGCGAAATCGGTAAAGAACGCATCCGTCGATCCGGACGTAAAGTCAAAGAAGAAGCCGGGCTGCACGGACAAAACCTCGACATCGGTTTCCGTGTACTGAAGCTCGACACGTCGAATATGGAGGACATATATTATACTCCTGACGATTTGACTGAGCTAAATCTGTTTAGCTCGGTAGATAATGTCAAGCCCGATCGCACTCCACTTGACCTTCTGTTCCAAGTTATGCCAGAGTTTAACATCGAACTCTCGGCAACCATTGAAGAAAAGAGCGTCAACGGCAAGTGGGCATTCTTAGTCAACGGAAATTACCTTATTGCCACTTTCGACGATGAGGTAAATGAAAGTACCATTACCGAGATAGCCAAGCTCCGCCCCGTCTACTTTGTAATGCGTGATTCTTCTGCCGCCAACGACAACGTCCTCGACAACTTCGAACAAATCTTCAAGCACTATTCCCCCGAAACCATCCGCCGTATCTTGTAATCCGTAACCGCCATGAAATTCAAATTTAAGATACAACAATATCAGACGGATGCGGTGCAGAACACCACCGACATCTTCCTCGGACAGCCGAACCGCACCAATACACACTATCGCCGTGACTTGGGTAAGCGCAGGGAGGGCGAACTTGACCTCAAGACCGAGGGAGAAGATGACGGCTATCGTAACAACGATTTGGAGCTTGACGGCACGCGGTTGCTTGAAAACCTGCATGCCGTGCAGACCCGTTCGGGTGTGCCACTATCTAAGGCTCTTGCCACCACCGATGGACTCGGTGCAGTGAGCCTTGACATTGAGATGGAAACCGGTACCGGCAAAACATACGTTTATATCAAGACGATGTTTGAACTTAACAAACGCTATGGCTGGTCGAAGTTCATCATCGTGGTGCCGAGCATTGCCATCCGCGAGGGCGTAGCCAAGAGCTTTCGAATGCTTGAAGACCACTTCATGGAGCATTACGGTAAGAAAGCCCGTTGGCTTGTCTACAACAGTTCGTGCCTGAACGAACTCGATGCCTTCTCACACGATGCCGGGCTGAGTGTTATGATTATCAACACCCAGGCATTTGCGGCCTCCATGAAAGAGGGTGGCAAAAGCAAGGAAAGCCGCATCATATACACCAAGCGTGACGAGTTCGCCTCACGCCGTCCTATCGACGTGATAGCCGCCAACCGCCCGATTATCATTATGGACGAGCCGCAGAAGATGGGCGGCGATGCCACACAGACGGCTCTCAAACGCTTCAAGCCGCTGTTTGTTCTCAACTACTCGGCAACCCACAAGAAACACCACGACACGGTATATGCCCTCGATGCCCTCGACGCATACCAACAGAAACTCGTGAAGCGCATCCGCGTAATCGGTTTTGAAATCAAGAACCTGCGTGGCACAAGCGGCTATATGTACCTCGACAACATTGTGCTGAGCCATAACAAGCCGCCGATGGCACGTATAGAAATTGAGGTGAAGAACGCCGCCGGTGAGCCGCGCCGTCAGGTCAAAACTTTGGGCGTGGGTGACTCGCTCTATATCGAGTCAAACCAACTGCTCGAATACCGCGACTTCACTATCTCCGAAATCTTCCCCGGCAATGATGCACAGCCTGTGGGGTATGTTACCTTTACCAACGGCAAGACTATCCGCAAGGGTGAAGTGGTTGGAGATTCCAATGAACTGCATCTGCAGCGCGTTCAGATTCGCGAGACCATCAAGGCTCACTTCGAGCGTGAGCGCAAACTGTTCAAGCTCGGCATCAAATGCCTGTCGCTGTTCTTCATCGACGAAGTGGCGAAATACCGCAGTTATGACACCGACGGTAACGAGGTAAAGGGCATCTTCCAGCAAATCTTTGAGGAGGAATACGCGCGGCTTGTCAACGACGAGTTTCAATTCTTCGACAAAGACTATAACGAATATCTGCGCCGCTTCTATCCTTGTCAGACACACCGGGGCTATTTCTCCATCGACAAAAAGGGGCGCATGGTGGATTCAAAGTTGAAACGAGGACGAGACACCTCGGACGAACCGAGCGACTACGAACTTATCCTCAAAGACAAGGAACGACTGCTGAGTTTCGACGAACCGACACGCTTCATCTTCTCGCACTCCGCCCTGCGCGAGGGCTGGGATAACCCGAATGTGTTTCAGATCTGCACCCTGCGCCACAGCAGTTCCGGCACTGCCAAACGTCAGGAAGTGGGGCGTGGTCTGCGCATCTGCGTTGACCGTAACGGTGTGCGTCAAGACAAGGAACTGCTCGGCGAGGCCGTCCACGATGTCAATATTCTCACGGTTATCGCCAACGAAAGTTATGCAGACTTCTCTTCTGCACTTCAGAAGGAGACCAAAGAGGCGTTGCGTGAACGCGCCGTTAAGGCATCGTCCAACTACTTCGAGGGCAAGACTGTCACTGTCAACGGTCTGCCTCACACCATCGACGACCGCGAGGCATCGCGTATCATGGTGTACCTCGAAGACAACGACTACATCGACAGCGAGGGTAACATCACGCCGAAGTATCATCAGGCAGTCGCTTCCGAAACCGTTGCTCCCTACGGCAGCAAACTTGAACCTATCGCTGAGGGCGTAACGCTACTGATACAGTCCATCTATGACCCATCGGTGCTGAAAGACATCACCGAGAACGGCAACAAGACAAGGATTCCGGCGCAGTCGCTCAATACCAACTTCTCGAAAGCGGAGTTTCAGACATTATGGAAAGAAATCAACCACCAGTATGTCTATACCGTCAGCTACGACTCCAAGGAACTTATCGCTAACGCTATTGCCCATTGCAACACAGATGAACTGGAAGTACGTCGCTTGCGCTATATAAAGGTTGTCGGAGTTCAGGACGGAGAGGATGCTGCCCAATTCGGTGACACCCATTCCTCGTCCAACGAGTTGACCGACGTCAGCACCACCACGGTCAAGTATGACCTTATCGGCGAGATTGCCAAAGGTGCCAACCTCACCCGCCGAAGTGTCGCTGAAATTCTCCGTGGTCTGCGTCCGATGAAGATGGCTCTTTACAGGAACAACCCCGAAGAGTTTATCCGTAAGGTGGTGAAAATCATACGCGAGCAGAAAGCCACCATGATTGTAGAGCATATCCATTACAACATGACCGACGGACAATATGATTCGAGCATCTTTACAGCAGTGAGTCATGCGGAGTTCTCGAAGGCATACGAGGCAAAGAAGCACATCACCGACTATGTCGTTGCCGACAGTGAGGGTGAGCGCAGTTTCGCCCACGACCTTGACGAAGCTAACGAGGTGGTTGTGTATGCCAAGTTGCCGCGTTCATTCCAGATACCCACACCGGTAGGTAGCTATGCTCCCGACTGGGCCATCGCCATGACACGCGACGGAGTGAAGCACATCTTCTTCATTGCAGAAACCAAGGGTACACTGCAAAGGATGCAGCTCTCGGCGATTGAGAACGCAAAGATTGATTGCGCAACACGCCTGTTCAAAGAAATTTCCGATGCCAATGTCAAGTATCACCAAGTAGCCACTTATCAAGATTTGATAGATAAAATGAATGCAGTAGACTGATAGAATTTAGGCGTTCACTTGCTGAGGGTGAACGCCTAAATGTTTATTGTTGTATTATAGATACTGAATCATGCGGCATATTTTTTTCTGTCTGCGTGACTATTTGAGTGGTAATTGTGTTCTATTCTTTGCATTATAATAGCTGAAAATCAACTAATAGAATTGTGATTTTGGAGGAATAATACTGGGATTTTAATGGTTAATTGAATTAAAATCCATATTTTTGTAGGTACATTAACATCTTATGGGACTGCAGAGTATTCCATTTGCAAATAACTGAAAAATGAAAGGATTGCCACTACAAGTAAAATCTTGCCTTAATAAGGCATTAGATTCGGCATTATTAGCTATCGAAACATACAACAAACCCGCTGTAAAATTTAAGTCCGGGGGATATATCGTTTTAATGTGTATCGCATGGACTTCTTTATTGCATGGTATCTTCTTAAGAAAAAAAGTGAAGCCTATCTATAAAGAGAAAAATGGTAGATACAAAAAAGTAAACGGAGAGATACAGTATTGGGAACTAAAAACGTGCGTCGCAAAATATTTTGTCGACAGCAATAACCCTATTCGCAAAAACTTAGAATTCTTTATACCATTAAGAAATAAAATCGAGCACAAATTTTTGCCAGAGTTAGATTCTAATATTTTTGCAGAATGTGAATCCATGTTGTTGAACTTTGATAAAATCGTAGAAACCGAATTTGGTAGTAAATATTGTTTACGAGAATCTTTGTCTTTTGCTTTACAATTATTTCCATCTTCGGAAACATTAAGTATGGCTACCAAAGCAAATAAAGATTATGATTGTATTGTGTCCTTCATTAACCAATATCGCTCCTCAATAACCACCGAAGTATTAAACTCTGGAGAATACGCTTTTAAGGCTTTTTTAATTCAAGTGGCTAATCACAAGTCCAAGGATGCGTTGCCAATACAATTCTTTTCTTTCGATAGAATGACAGAGGAGGAGAAGAAGAAAGTAGAAAGAATAGCTGCGTTAATAAAAGAAAAGCATATTCCCGTTGCGAATGATGACAAAATTAAACCAGGCACAGTTGTAGAAATGGTTCAGCAAGCATTAGGGAATAAAACTATTACTAAAGGTAAGAAAAAAGTAGATAAATTCAATATGGATACACATACAAGATGCTGGAAGAAATATGGTATTAGACCTGTATCTGGTAGCCCACATCCTGAACGGACAAATACGAAATATTGTGTCTATGACTCAATGAATAAAAATTATGGATATACTCAAGAATGGGTTGATTTTTTAATTGAACACATGAATAATGATGAAGAATACAATTCTCTTTTTGAATAGATAACTAATAAGCGGTATTCGCATCTGATGTTTTCGGGAAAAATTGTATCTTTGCAGGCGAAAAGGCGTTCTTTTGATGTAATGCAAAACAAGATAGAATATAGAACTTCGCTCGTTTCTAAATCGTTACCTATCAAGAAATGAAGTCATTCAAGTTGCTTATTTTCAATAATAAAGATAAGATATAATGCCTCGCAAGGTGAAATGTCAGGTTCTTTTTAATACCGCACACATCGGCAATCTCTTTCAGGTACGCATTTAGTTTCTGATTGCTGATTACGGGAAGTATCTTGCCGTTCGGTAACTTGCCCTTGTACTTCTTCAAAATCATCTTGGGAATATCCAGCAGGGGAACATTAACGTCCGTATTCGTCTTTTGCCGCTTTGTCATTATCCAAAGGTTGCCGTCAAAGGATTTGCATATATTATCTTGCGTAAGCCCGGCTACATCTATATAGGCAAGCCCGGTGAAGCAGGCAAAGACGAACAAGTCCCTGACGTGTTCCAGCCGCTCGGAAACCATTTTCTTTTTAAGGATGATTTTTATTTCGTCCTCTGTCAGATAACCCCTGTCCACTTTCTCCAGCCGGATTTTGTAGCTGGCGAACGGGTCGCCCACCAGTATGCCGTTGTTGCGGGCAATGATGATGATACGCTTGAAGAACTGCATGAACTTGGCGGTGGTGTTGTAGCCGCACTTGCAGGCTGTACGCAAATACAACTCAAAATCGGTAATGAACATCGGGCTTATCTCCTTTATGGATATGTCCGATACGTTGTACTT
>ENA-UESG01001070-UESG01001070.1-human-gut-metagenome-genome-assembly--contig:-NODE-1070-length-20020-cov-5.333801_pt1 | contig 20020 bp, 14 predicted proteins | sample MGYA00243002_ERZ508003 | MGnify/ENA primary metagenome ERZ508003 (study PRJEB26167, sample SAMN06115514) | human gut metagenome | host: Homo sapiens | place: China:Shanxi | collected 2015-12-02... | reverse complement strand
TGGGAAACTACTCCTATAATCCCACCTGTAATTACTCCTGCTATAAGAAGCATTGGAACATAGTAGTAAATGCCGTTGTTTTTTACTACAAATGCTGCAACGGCTATCTGTGCCATATTGTGACATACTGCCCCTATAATACTAACTCCCATAATTCCAAAAAAATCTGTTTTTTTAATTATCATCATTGCAATAAGACTTACTATGGCACCGGCAAGGCTATAGGCAATTGACATTAAACTGCCAAACATAAATCCTACAAGAACTATTCTTACCAATGATATTAGCCATACGTCCCCCATATCTAAGCTATACAATGCAATGACTATCACAAGGTTAGCCAGTCCCAGCTTTACACCAGGGATTCCTATATTAATTGGTATTAAAACCTCTACATAACTAAAAATTATTGCAAGAGCAACAAGCATTGCTATATTTGCTATTTTCTTTGTACTCATCTTTTCTCTCTTCTCTTTTGAAATTGCTACAAACTCCTATTTTGCAATAACATCTGCCTCATTACCTTTTGTATTGTCTGATACTGCAATTTCCACAACAATCTTGTGTGGCAGACATACAATATTTTGTCTGGTCTTTGTTATTTTTCCCTGCTTAACACAATATTTATCAGGACAATCTGCTTCTTTCATTTCCACACAATTATCGTGAATCCAAACTATATTTTTACCTTTATCAGTTTTTATCTCTATTTCCTGATTCTTTGTCAATGAATAAGTTCCATATACATTTCCGTCTACGGTTATTTTTACTATTTCACCGTTATCTGACTGCATCTGATTCATTATAATATACATGACAATGGCAATTACAATAATAACTGCTGCCAAAATTAAATCTTTCTTTTTCGTCAATTTCAAGTTATTCATTATGATTTTCCTTTTTTATTTTTTCTACCGGATAGTCCGTAGAATAATCACTATAAATTCCTTCTGTTACATATTGCTTGTTGTCGTTAGTTAACAGTATTGCGTCAAACTTATCGCTATTGGCCTTCCAATATTCCTTAGCCTTGTCAATACCCATAATAAATAATGATGTTGATAATCCGTCTGCCAAAGTTCCATCGGAGCTAATAATTGTAACTGATTTAAGTCCTGAATCTGCCGGATACCCTGTAGCCGGATCAATTATGTGGTGATATGTTTTTCCGTCTTTTTCAAAATAACGCTCATAGCCACCTGAAGTAATAACTGCCTTGCCTGCAATTTCAAGAACTCCTATATAGCTTTCATCACTATCTGGATTCTGCACTGCAACTTTCCACTTGCTTCCGTCAGGCTTGGCTCCAAGCGCCTGAACATTTCCACCAAGACTAACCAGACCGCTTTTAATTCCGTTATTCTTAAAAACTTTCACAACTTCCGATGAAGTATATCCTTTAGCAATTCCGCCAAAGTCAATTTTCATTTTTTTATCTAGTTTTGCCACTCTTGTTTTGGAATCATATTTGATTTTTGATTCATTGATATTTTTTAATGTACTTTCCAGTTCTTTTTTATTAGGAACTTTGTAATTCTTTGTATCAAAACCCCATAACTGCATAATTGGATATATTGCAGGATTAAAGACACCGCCTGTACTTTCAGATATTTCTAAAGAACGCTCCATTATATTTCCAACATCTTCCGACAACTTAAGCTCTTTCTCACTGTTTAATTTGCTAACTTCACTGTCGCTGTTTCCTGTAGAAAGCATTCCGTCCAATTCATTTATTCTGGCAGAAGCCTTTGCTACTGCTTCTTTTGCATTGTCACCATATGCTGTTATTTCCATATATGTGTCCATTGCAAAAAGTTCGCTTGTGTACTTCTGCTCATTATTCTGTGTTGTCTTCTGAGATTTTACCATGTTACCATTTCCACATCCACATAGCAGAATCGCACATGTTAATAATATAATTATTTTTTTCATCTATAGCACCTTTGTATATATTTTCATTTTGTAGTTATGTATGACTTACTTAGGTTAATTTCTCCTAACCTTGAATAGTCTAGCATAGGATATTTCTGTTGTCAACAATCCAAATTTTGGAGTTTTAAAATAACATACACTATTAACTGCCTTTACGGATTCTACGAAATATTTCGTATTGTCTTTTTAATTCTTCCTCTTCATTAATCGGATATCCTTTTGCCTCCAAAATTCTTTCTATTGCCTGACTTGGATCCATTGTATGATAAGAAAAAAATAATTCCCGTAATTCTTTTGGTTTTATGATTTTATAAACCTGAGATGATGATTTTTCATATGTGTATGAAAAATAGCGGTAAATATACCCTATCCAGTACATTTCATTAGGAGAATACTTTACCGAACCATACTTTGACTCTCCATACTGTTCAACTATTCTTTCAAAAATATCTTTTGGTTGAATATTAGTCTGCAAAATATCTCCACTGTCTAAACTTTTTGCAATTATACTTTGCATAAACCTTCTTATAAATATTTCTGAACTTGTAGACGTCGTTTCAATTGACATTTCAAATACTTGTCCTTGCATTTCACATAATATTAAACCATCTTTGTCAAATTTTCTCATATAATAACTGCTCCTTACAATCCTTTTTATTTCAGAATTTCATCTATATAACGACCTTTTCCTCTATATTTAATTCTGGCTAATTTGACTTTGTCATCTCCAAGCTTAGCATCCGAATTTCTCATTTTCTTATAGTATTCCTTTTCTTTTTCCGAAATATAACAACGTTCCAACATTTTAAGGCTTTTGATAGCTTTTTCACTTTTAAATACATACTGATAACCTAAATTGGTAGCCGCCAGACAGTGCTTACACTGCTCATCAGTTATTTCTCCCATAATAAATGAGTTAATAATCTGGAACATTCTATTATTCGTAATGGGAGCTATGATATAATCACAGTCACAGGATTTTTCTATTAATTTTTTTATTATGGGATGATTTTCATATTCCTCTAAAGCGCCACGATAATAAGCTATAGTCATCATCCATTCCTGATTCACATTATATTTTTTCCCTTTTAAACCTTCTTCCTTAAAATCAAAAATATACACACTTGACTTTTCAAAACCTGAAATAAATGATATCGCCTGTTCGTATCTCTCACCTGTATAAAAGCCCTGTCCCAAATCATTATTCGTTCTGCTTTTATGTATATCCAACTTTCCTTCTATCCTGCTCTTCGCTCCATGAAATAAAAGCTTATGATTCTTATCCATATGTTCTATATAGAACATTTCTTTAAGCCTATTAAGTTTAATATTATTCTTAAAAGCAAATTCATACACATACTCTAGCAATTTATCAGATGGAGTAGTTTTACCCATCTCATTACGAGAAATAGTAATCTGTTCAACACCAATTTTTTCGGCAATCTGAGATTGTGTTAACCCCAATATCTCCCTAATTGATTTCAAATCTTCTTTAAAATTATATTCCATATTTTGTCACCTCAACTTATTTGTATAATATTACTTAAATAAGTTTGTTGTCAACTTGTTTATATCATATTACTTAAACAAGTTATAAATTATAGCTGACCCTCGCATTCAGCTCGGTCAATTATTAATTAGTTTCTTTATACTTCTACTTCTTATTAATTACCTTAAATATAATGCTTATTGCTATAACCGCAGTTATTACATCTGAGCACGCCTGTGATACAAGTATTCCGTTGTAGCCTACCACATTTGACATTACTACCAGTGCCAATACGTACACTACTCCCTGACGGCTTATTGATAAAATAAATGCTCCCAGCGCACTGCCTACTGACTGGCATACGCAGGTCGAAACTAATGTAACTGCCATAAAAGTCATTCCCAACTGCTGGAATCTAAGCATTGTTGCACCGTTTGATACAATATCCGACTGCTTCATAAACACGCTTATTATTAATGGTGCAAATACACTCATTATTATAGTAAAGACTAATCCTAATCCCATTTCAAACAAATATGCAAATTTTAATATTTCTTTTAAACGCTTATTGTTCTTTGAACCATAGTTATAACCAATTAATGGCTGTCCGCCGAAGGCAAAACCTACCAAAATAAGCGCAGTAATCATATTTACCTTTAAAGCAATTCCCATAGCTGCAATTTTGTCATTTCCATATGGAAGAAGATAGTGATTTGTTGTCATTACCATAAAACTTTGCATTATATTTGTGATTGATGCCGGTATTCCTATAATAAGAACGTTTCTAATCATTGAAGTTGAAATCTTTGCATCGCCAATTGACACTGACAATCTGTTAGTTTTTTTAATCGTTACATAAACATAGTAGATATCCGCAATTAAATTTCCAAGAACCGTTGCAATTGCGGCACCTGCTGCACCCTGCTTTAATCCAAAAATAAATATTGGATCAAGTATTATGTTGGCAACTGAACCTACCATTGAACCAACCATTGCCTGAGTTGCAAGTCCCTCTGTTCTTAATATATTACTTGGCACAAGTCCAAAAATAATTGATGTGGCACCTATTGCAATCCATGTATAATAGTCACTTGCATATTGGAAAGTGCCGTCATCTGTTCCCAAAATATGAAGAATCGGCGTTTTAAAAACCATAAGCACTATGCTTACAAATATTCCAAATCCAATAGCTCCCCATATGCAAAACGCACTGACTCTTTTTGCCTCTTCCAATCTTTTTTCTCCAAAAAGTCGTGAAATCAGTGAGCTTCCGCCTAGTCCAAATATGTCACCAAAAGCTATCATCAAGGTAAACACAGGAACAACAAGAGATACTCCTGCCACAAGTTCCTGCACACCTGTTAAGGCTATAAAATATGTATCCACCATGTTGTAAATCAGTGAAACCATCATACTAAATACTACCGGCAAAGCAAGCTTCATATAGGCTTTTGGAACCGGTGTCTTTTCAAATAAAACATTTTCCATCTTTTTTGTCTCCTTATTTTTATGGAACTTTTTTGTTATTTTTCTTTCAAAAAGTTCCCTATTTAAATTTCTTATTAATCAAAAAACATCCACAATCACAGAATAAATGGATTATGGATGTCCGACCGTAGCGCAAATTGCGCCCTATCATATTTAATTATTTAATTTTCCATATTCTTCTTTTGACAAATTAAATACTGCCCAAGCTTTTGGCCAACCTGCATAAAATGCAACGTACCACCAAATTGGAAAACCTAAAATTACGTGCAAAGCCTATCTCTGACCTTGCACGTTTATTATATCTCTTTTATTCAATTATGACTACTACCTATATTAAATCATAGTCTATGCCTTGTAAGGATTTATTTCTTTTATAAACAAATTAATTGTCTATAATTTTTACAGCAGTACCATAGGCAATCACTTCTGCTGCTCCACTCATTACCTGTGATGAACCGTATTTTACACCAATTACCGCATCTGCGTCCAGTTCTTTTGCCTCATCAACCATTCTCTTAACAGCAATCTGTCTTGCCTCATTTAACATTTCCGTATAACCTACGATTTCCCCACCTACAAGTGTTTTCATTCCTGCCATAAAATCACGACCTATATTTTTGGTCTGAACAACTGTTCCTTTTACCATACCCAATGCTTCTATTTCCGTTCCCGGAATATAATCAATACTTAGCAGCTTCATCTTCTTCTCCTCCATCTATTTCTCTTATTCTGCCTATTAAAACACCAATGATACATACAATGATAACAACCGGAATTGCTACTAAAACTATCAAAAGTCCTAAAGGAATTGGATCAACACTATTTCCCCACAGGAACATTCCAATAAGAAATAGCATAAATACTATCATTACTGCTCCTCCGATTATTGCTCCCATTTTCTTCTTCATGTGGATGTCAATTTTGCTAATGTTCATAAAATCTATGCCCTCCTTCTCCATGTTTTCCATAACCCGATTCACTTATAACTGTATCGATACGCCTTATTTATACAGCTTCCATAAGGTGGAAGGTCAATACTTTTTTTAATTCTAATAATATTATTATATACCATACATTACAATATGCAAAGGAAAAAGAGCCGGGCTCCCCAACTCTTTTCTCAACAAATTATGATTTTTATCCTTTTACTGCTCCAACTACAAGACTATCCTGTACCTGTTTGCTTAAAAAGAAATAAATAATGATAGTAGGTAATGTTGCTATAACCATACCTGCTCCTATTAATCCCCATTCTTTTGAATACTGACCTGCAAGTGACATTTTTCCTACCGTAAGTGTTCTATACTGGTCACTGTCAACAAAAGTATTGGCTAACATTAATTCATTCCATGTTCCAAGAAATGTAAATATTGAAGCTGTGGCAATAGCCGGCTTAACCATTGGGAATATTATTTGAATAAAACATTTAAATATTCCACAGCCGTCAATATATGCGGCTTCTTCCATTTCTCTTGGTATTCCTCTATAGAAACCAACTAATATCATAATACTCATTGGCAGAGCTCCTGCTATATATGGAATCATTAGTCCAAGATAACCTCCCTTTAACCCAAGGGTGTCAAGAATCTGGAATAATGGAAGTAATGCTGCCTGCGCAGGTATCATTATTCCTATCATAAATAATCCATAAACAGCATTCTTTAGTTTCCATGTCATTCTGGCAATGGCGTATGCTGCCATTGAAGATATTATTCCTGCCACAACAACGGTAACTACAGAATAAAAAACTGAATTAAGGAAATAACGAATTAAGTTAGATGAACTTAATGCTGTTATATAATTATCCCATCTCCAAACTTTTGGAAGTCCTATTACATTCTCGCCAAATATTTCCGTATTGCTTTTTAATGAAAAAGTTATAAGCCAGTATAAGGGAAACAACTGAGTCAAAGCAATTAAAAGCAACACTATAAATTTTATCTTGCCTATAATATTTTTCTTCTTCATTGTACCCTCCTATACTGCTGAAACATTTTGTTCTGCTTTTTTAAACAATCTGTTTACAATAAATGTAAATATTAAACATTCGATTACTATAAAAAATGCCTGAGCACTTCCATAACCATATAATCCTTTTCTAAACAAATTGTTATACATTAATGTTGCCGGAACCTCACTTATATGATTTGGTCCACCACCTGTCATTACATATACTAAATCAAAGGCTCTAAGTGAACCTGTAATTGCAAAGATTACACAAGTCTTTATTACAGGAACCAGCAGAGGTAGCGTGATTTTTCTATAAACCTGCCATGTTGATGCTCCATCAATCTGTGCAGCTTCATAGTAATCTGTTGAAATTGATTTAATTCCTGCGTAAAAAATAATCATGTGATAACCTATATATTGCCATACAGATGGAATTAACACGGTCATAAATGCATTTTTTGTAAGCCATGAGTGTTCATATTCCGGTACAAAATGTCTTATTACAGTATTTATTACACCATAATCACTGTTAAACATTTTAAGCCATAATTGTCCAATAACCATACTTGAAATTACAACAGGTATAAAATATATAGTTCTAAAAAAGTTATCCCCTTTTACACCTTTTGATAATATCAAGGCTAATATTAATGATATTGGTAACTGAATAAATAATGATGCTGCCACTAATATTAATGAATTTTTTACCGCCTGTGGAAAATATCTGTCGGAAGTAAATAATTCAATATAGTTTTTTATTCCAATAAATGTTTTACTTCCAATCCCATTGTATTCAAAAAAGCTATATACTCCTGATGTTATCAATGGGATTAGAGTAAATCCTAAAAATAAAAGTAGCGCCGGTAATATGAAAATCAATATGTATTTTTTATTTCCAAGCATTTTTTCCATAACACTACCCACCTCTTACTTCTTATTTGCCGTTGATTGCCGCTTTATGTTCATCAATAAATTCATTTATATCTGCGCCATCTGCAAATAATGTCTGTACCTGTTCGTTATGAACTGCTGCAGGTTCTGCTTCTAAAGATGTATCCCATGCAAGAACACCCTGTTTTCCTTCTGCCAATAAATCTTTAATCTGAATGAATAATGGATTTAACTTACTTTCATCAGCTTTTGTTGTCCATCCACTGAATCCTGAACCTGTTTCGTATGATGCAACACCCATTTTTTCATTAATATAAATACAGAATTTTGCTGCTTCTTCTTTGTACTTAGTATTGTTGTTTACCCAGAATGATTCAACATAACCACCACAGTAATCTGTTGATTCTCCTTTTCCGTCAGAAATCATAGGAATCTTTAATGCTACAACTTCTTCAGGGTTGACTGTTGCTGCTTCATCTGTATATACGTTGTTCGCAAACCAGCTTCCCATAATTCTCATTGCTGCCTTGCCGTTTTCAAATGCTGCATTGGCGTCATCATTTCCCTGCTCTAATGGATTTTCTCCAAAAGCTCCTAATTTGTATAAGTCTGATACTTTCTGTGCTGCCTTCTTATATCCCTCGTCACCAAATTCTTTTTTACCTGATAGCATTTCATTAACACCTGTAGCTCCTACTTCTCTCAAAGCTAATGCCTGGTATACAAAAGCTGCATTCCATCCGTCCTTTGCACCTGCTGCTAATGGTGTAACGCCGTCAAGAGTTTTTAATTTCTTAACTGCATCTACTAATTCATCATATGTTTCAGGAAGCTTAGCACCTGCCTTGTTAAATAATGTTTTGTTGCAGAATAATGTCATATACCATGAGAACATTGGCGTTGAATATAATTTTCCATCATATTCAAATGCTGATGTTGAACCTTCCACCATTCTTGATTTAACATCATCTGTTAAGTAATCATCTAATGCCATTACTTTTCCTGCGTCAACTAATTTCTTAGCTGTACCTGCACCCCACCAGTAGAATACATCAATGCCCTTTGCATCTCCTGCAAACTCTGCATTAATCTTTGTCTTGTATGCTTCAGTATCCAATGTTTCTGTTTTGATTTTTACATTAGGATTATCTTTTTCGTAAGCCTTAACTGCTTCCTCATATCTACCCTTAAGTTCATTTGTGTCATTTGACCACTGGTGCCATACATTTAATGTGATAGTTCCGTCATCCTTTTTTCCCTCACTCTTACTATCACTGTTTCCGCATCCTACCATAGAGAATGCCATTGTTGATGCTAACGTAACCGCTAACACTTTCTTAAATAAATTCTTTCTCATTTTGTTTCCTCCTCGAATTTTTATACTGAAAGTATACTTTAGTACAACACCTATCTCAATTTAATATTTTGACCAAAAAAGGTTAAAAATTTTACTAAAATTTCTAACCTTTTTTTTAACACTATACTCTATATTCTTTTACTGTTTGTCCTGTCTGCTTTTTAAAGCAAATACAGAAATAGTGGGCGTCTTTAAACCCTATTTTTTCCGCCACCTCATACACTTTAAGATCCGTCTCCTTAAGAATTTTTTTGCTTGCTTCTATTCTTTTCCGGGAAATATATTCAATAAAACTTACACCATATGTTTTCTTAAATTCCCTACTTAGGTAACTGTCATTTATGTATAAATCGGAAGCGACCTTTTTAAGTGAAAGTTCCGGGTTATACAGATTTCTGTTAACGTAATCCAGTGCATCTTTTATTACATTTGTTCTCTTACCTGAACGCTTTTTTTCATGATAATCACAAACTTGTTTAATGTATTTTATAACACACTCTGATGTATCATCTATGGTTCTTATTTCCCTAACATTTTGGAAAACTTCTTCCTCACTTGCCAATTGATATATGTTTGTTCCATATTTGTTTAATGTAGAGCTTGCCCTTAGGATTATTGTCATTGCCATTAATTTAAGATATTCCTCATCAGGTATTTTTTCTGCTTTAATTATTTCTGTGTAATCAGAAACATATTTTAGTACTTCTTCTCTTCTACAATTAATTATTGCATCTGAAAATTCATCCCAGTCTATTTCCTTTTTTGAACTGTTTTTCTTCATTATTTCCTGATACTCAGAAAAGGTAACAACCTTATTTCTGCCTAATAATACAGAAACACCTATAGCTTTGTTTGCCTGACCATATGCTGCCGGTATTCCATTAAATTCACTGTTTTTTTCACTAACACCAATAGTTGCCGTTATTCCCATATTGTTTAATTTATTATGCAAATCATTAGCGTAATCAATGCATTTACTTACGTCTGTTTTTGTGAAAAACATTACAATATTATGCATAAAATGTATAAAAGAAAGGCTATTCTCATTATTTTGCTTTTGTATAAATTCATACACTTTTTTATAATTTTGATTTTCTTGGGCATCTTTGATTTTTACATTTATGCAAACACATCCATCAACTAAATCATTACAGTTATATGTTTCCAATTTTTTTGTAGCTTCCTCTTCTCCTATACGATTTTCTACTAATCTAAGAAGAAAGCTCTCCCTTAATATATCGTAATTTTTTTCCGCACTTTCTTTAAGCTTTGCTACTTTTGATTCCTCTTCATTGACTTTTGCTATTTCAGTTTTAATTTTAGTCATAACTTCACTTATTTCTTTTATGTTGACAGGCTTTAAAAGAAACTCGTCAACTCCAAGCTTAATTGCTTTTCTTGCATATTCAAATTCACGAAATCCGGTTACAATTACTACCCTGCATTTAGGATTTTTTTGTAGCAATTTTTCCGTAAACTGCAATCCGTCCATTCCTGGCATATTAATATCCGTAATTACAATATCAACATTGTGGTAGTTTATATATTCCAAGGCATCCTCTCCTGATGCAGCCTCTCCTACAATATTAAAACCGTTCTCTTCCCAATTATATCCTTTACGGATTAAAACTCTTTCTAACTTTTCATCGTCAACCAATAATACATTTAACATATGTTATTTCTCCATTTTAATCTTTTTAATTGTGACAATTATCTCCGTTCCTACACCAACTTCACTTTGTATAATTACAGGATTTTCTATTCCGTATGTAAGACGAATTCTCTGTATTAAACTATATAAACCAAATCCTGACTTTCCGGTAACTGTTCTTCCTGCAAGTATATCTTCTATTTTTTCATCACTCATTCCCACTCCATCATCTGATACTATGAAAATTATTTCATCTTCCTGCTCAAATACCTTAATTTCAATATTACCTCCTTCACCATTTAACCCATGATGTACAGCATTTTCTACCAGCGGCTGTAACAGTAATTTAAGCACTTTTTCATGTTTTACAACATCTTCTATATCATAGCTAATTGCAATCTGGTTTTCATATCTGGTGTTTAAAATTGTAATGTAGCTTTCAATACAACCGATTTCATCTTCTACGCTTATATAATCCAGTCCACTGTTTAAACTATTTTTGTAAAAATTACCCAATGCCTGTATCATCTGAAAGCATTTTTCATTCTCTTCCATTAAAGCCAATGCCGAAATTGCATCTAATGTATTATACAAAAAATGAGGATTTATCTGAGCGTAAATTATGTCTAACTTTCCTTTTGCAATTATTCTTTCCTCATCCTTTACTCTCTTCATTAATGCCTTAACTGATAAAATCATATGATTGAAAACTTTTCTTAAATTCGTTATTTCGTTATCATAGTCATCCACAGGCATTGTAATAAATTCCCCATTTTCTACTATCTGCATATGATTTTCTATTTTTCTTAAAGGTTTAAAAATAAGATACGTAAGTAGCGTGGAACACAAAAATACAAAAATAATATTAATTCCCATAATTATTGCAATAATCGTTGAATAATACGGTGCCAAAGATGTAATATCGTCCATTGAAAAAACTCCTACCAGTTTCCAATCCTGTATTCCCATATCCTGACAGGCTACAATACACTCTTCTCCATTATTTTTTACTTCTTTGTATCCTTCATTAATATTTTCTGCTACTTTCGTATACTTTTTGAAATCTCTTTTTTCCTCCTGAGGTTTTATTACATAATTTCCTTTTGAATTAATAATATAAAACTGATTCTTTGAATCTTCACTTACCTGATTAAAATATCCCTGAAGAACAGTATTATCAAAAGTAATAAGTAGTGTTGCTAAAGGCTTATAATCTTTTTTGTCTAAAATCTGCCTTACATAACACAAATAGTTATTATTTTCATAGTATTCTATTGTGCCATCACTTCCCTTATAAAAAAATCCATTGCCACCGGCACTTTGCATTTTCTTATACCAGTCAGCTCCCTGGATGTACTTATTAACTTTTCTTGGTGTTCTTTTATATGAACTGTAACAATTATTATATTGATCAAATATATATACTCCCGAAACATAATCTCCTGATAAAATCATGTTAAAAAGACTTTTAGTTATGTTCTTCTGATAATTTAAATCAATATTAGCTGAATTAATTTGTCTTAGAGAATCCTGTACAATATCATCAAAATATAGATACGTAGAAAGCTGCGTAACATTTTCAAACACTAATGCTAAGTTTCCATGAAGTGCGCTAACTGTCTGAACACCTGCTTTTCCGATTTCTTCCTTAGTATACTTATTATTAACAGCCCATATCATTGAAAACGTCATAACAAATGATAGTAGCAAAATTAATATATATGTAAATATAATCTGTGTTCTTATTTTAGATTTTTTCCAATATTTTATAATTTTTTTCAACTTTTTTCTGCTCCATAATTTTTTTGTAAATCCGTATCCTTCTATACTCAACTATAGCCTATCTTTTCAGGTTGTACAACTTAAAACCAGACATTGAAAATTTTTTTTAGATAATTTTTTCTTTTCCGTACTTATCTTGTTAATTATATATTACTAATTTATTTGAAACGTCTCAATTGATTTTTTTGACTTAAAAAGGTTAAAATTTTTACTAAGAAATCTAATTGGTAAAAATATCTACCTTTTTTTGTTTAAAAATACTCAACATATCCTTATAAATAACAGGAAGGGAGAGCCTGGCATGCCAGACTCTCCCCTGAAAAGTGTATATATTGTATTTTTACTTAATTGTAACTTTTACTTTCTTGTAAACACCATTTTGTGCATATGCATAAATTGTGCACTTACCTCTCTTTAGGGCTGTTATTTTACCACGCTTTGACACTGTAGCTATTTCAGGATTACTTGATTCGAAACTAACCTTTCTATGTTTTTTAATCTTAACATTTTTGCTGTCTGCAATCTGTTTTACTTTAATCTTGATTTTTTTTCCAAGTAAAAGTTTTACTTTAGTCTTATTTAATTTTAAAGATTTACAATTTCCTACTTTTCCACCTTTAGTTGCTACATGAATCAATTTTGATGTAGCCAAGACCTCACCTTTATCATTCTGTGCAACTACAAGATATTTGTAATATTTACCTTTCTTTAATTTATTAGCTGTAAATGTCTTCTTGCTTACTTCTTTAATCTTCTTATACGATGTGCCACATTTAGCTCCATATATAACATACTTTGTTGCTCCGGACATCTTCTTCCAAACAAGCTTAACTGACTTCTTAGTTGTTTTCTTTACTCTAACACTAAGTTTTGCAAATGTAGAATTTGCAAAATCCTTATCATCCTTCTTTTCCAGAATTTCTTTTTCCATCTGTTCAGCTGTTTTGTAAGTGCTTGATGTTTCCACAGATATTGCTGCACCATTATTTGTAGTTGTTTCCTGTTCTGTATCTTTCGTTGTTGGCGCTACCGTTGTTGTTGGAGCTGACGTTGTTGGCGCTACTGTTGTTGGCGCTGTCGTTGTTGGCGCTACTGTTGTTGGCGCTACCGTTGTTGTTGGTGCTGCTGTTGTTGTTGGTGCTACCGTTGTTGGCGCTACCGTTGTTGTTGGCGCTACTGTTGTTGGCACTACCGTTGTTGTTGGCGCTACTGTTGTTGGTGCTACCGTTGTTGTTGGCGCTACCGTTGTTGTTGGTGCTACCGTTGTTGTTGGTGCTACCGTTGTTGTTGGCGCTACCGTTGTTGTTGGCGCTACCGTTGTTGTTGGGTGATTTCCATCATCAACATAGTTATACGTAATAGATGTTATTCTTGAGTGTTTGTTTCCTTTTACAGTTGCAACACCTATTTCATATTCTCCTGATCCTTTTGTAAATACTGTGTAATCTAAATTAACATTTCCATCAACTACATTTTTAACGCAAACTCCATTAACGTAAACATTATATGAATCTGCTCCATCTACTCTTGCCCACGCAAAATAGTATGGTAACTGCGCATTTCCTGCCCATACAAGCCCTTCCGGTGTCTTAATACTTTCATCAACACTTGGATCTACTTCCGGCGCTACTGTTGTTGGCGCTACCATTGTTATTGGCGCTACTGTTGTTGTTGGCGCTGGTTTTGTCACAGCTGACACTTTTTCAACATCAGATATTTTTGAAATAACCCAATCCGTTAATTCTTTGTCATTAATATTGAATCTAAATACTACATACTGCTCGCCTGTCACTTCCTGATCAACAATTTTTTTAAATCCAATATCTTCCTTATTCATTGGATATCCTGGACAATTTCCACCATTTGTTTCTACTGCCTGCTTATAAAAAGCTTCTGCCTCTGTTTTTCCATTAAGTATTTCATAATATACAATTGCACTGTTGACATCGTCTTTTGCAATGAAATTTAACTTTCCATTTTCATCAACATATGCTCCTCTTTGTATTCTTGATTCAGGGCTTTTTTTAATATCATAATATAGGCGAAGAACTAATTTCCCTTCTGCTATTACTATTCCCTTAGTCACTGAGTTTTCGCTAAGAATATAACCATCATACTCCTTTTCCTCTGCAGAAACCTCTGTACCGATTATAGCTTCTATTCTCTTAGTATCTTCAGTTACAAGGTCATATCCGCTTTCGTCTTCTTTCTGTTTATAATACTCTACCGTATACTCGGATATAGTTGACTCATCAAGGAACTTTGCATACAGTACTAAATTTTCTGCTGTAGAATCTGTTATTTCCGTTATCTGATTCTGATACTTATCATCTGTATACCAACCAAGGAACTTATAACCTTCTCTCGTTGGATTATTAAGTTTTATTGAACTTCCGAATCTATAACCGTTAGGGTTTGCATCATTGTTTGTTCCATCGTTTATTTCATACTGAATTGTATAGCTATTACGTTTATAATATGCCTTAACCGTAGCTGTATTGTCTTCTTTTACAACCGTTGTAAGTATATTATTTCTATTTCCATTATCATATGTAAATCCCGTAATGTTCTCTGGTTCATACGTATAACTTGTAGTTCCCTCTTTTACGCTAACCTGTTTTTCCTGCTTTTCGTATCCGGTTCCCTCATAATTTTCAAGATATATTTCCACGTTAACTTTTGAAGTATTTCCTAGCAATTCACTTTCATCAACATTTGGATTTGAACCGTTTCCTGTTTTTGGTCCAACATAACTTGAATTAGCTGGTACATCAACATATGTATTATCTGTAAAATATACTCTCTTTACTTCATTAGTATGATTTTCTGCAACATATGTTTTGTTTCCATCCTTGCTCAATACTAGTGAAAGTGGCTCACTGCCTGTAATGGAAAAATCCTGATTTCCATACTTCTGTAATGATGTTATATATGAAAGAGTATGTGCCCTTGATTCACCATTTTCAACTTTTCCGCTATCACTCATATCCCATCTTGCAAGGGCACCATCCGGATCATAATAAGCATAATACTCTGCTACTACATCCTGATTAGTCTTTGGATCTGTAAGCATGTCAACTTTATTGAAATTATTGCAAATCTGTTCTTTATTAGCAACAAAATGTTTCCACTGATTACTGTTTTCATCTATACTGTCTACAACGTTTTTGACTTTATCCTTATATTTTCCCATATAAAGTGTTGCCCCGGAAATTGGTAACATTGTAATTGTAGTTACTTCAATAGAGTTTTCTGTCCACCATGCTGTATGATCATAGCGACCACCAAATAATCTTGTAACTGTCTGAATATTATAATTACCTGCATCTTTATATTTTTCTGTGAAAATTTCATTATGTACATCATAATAATAGTCTTCAATTGCAGCTATTTCAGTTGTATACATGTAAATACCCGCATCTCTAATTGTAGTATTTCCAACTGCTTCTCCCCATAAGATTAATGATGCCCATGCATTAATTGACTCAGATGATGATTCCTGGTTATTTCCACCTGAAAGACCACCCTTCTTGTCAACTAACTCTCCATTCTCATCAAATTCATAATTAGCCACACCTGATGCCCATGAATGACCTTCATAAATATCAAAGTTTCTAAGGAATGGATACTTAGTAGGACTGTTGGCATTATAACCTTTTCCGTCACGATTAACATTAGCAATATCACCAATCATCTCATAAACCATTCCGCCCCATTCTTTAGCCCACTGTGGATCTTTCATTGCAACTGCTGCAGCTGCCTTAATCCAATATCCATAATGAAAATGATGGTCATTAACCTGCTTGTCTGAATCATATGATGATGGATAGCCTATTAATGTTCCATAATTTTCATCATAATAGAAATAGCTATCCTTGTGATCACCACTTATATATGCCTGATATGGATCAAACCAGAATTCAAGATAGTTTTCTACTCCTTCTACCATTTCATTTGTTATATTCTTCATATCCGCATCATCACCATCTAGCTGACCTGAAAGCCATATTGCATCTGATAATGTATTAAGATTCTTTCCTACCCAATATGTGTCAAATCCACCATACTGACCTTCCAAATTGCAAATCCACTTAGGATCTTCTTTGTTTTTTCTATAATCATAAAGATATCCTAACTGCTGCTTAATATTTCCAATTGTATTTTCGTCAGTTGTAACCGGCAATGAAGATAAAATTCCGTTGTATTGCATTTCAGTTACATAACTTGTTCCAACAATCGTTTTCATTGTTCCACGAATTGTGTTGTATGTATAGTTAGTATACTTAGAATTAGAATAACGCCACTGATGAGGATATAGTGCCATAATAGTATCTCCACCTGTGCTTCCATTCTCCATATTCTTTGTTGTTACATTATATTTAGTAACGACCTTAGAAGAATTCTTTAAATATTCCCACTGTACCTTTGTATCTGTAATAAAGTTAAATGCATATTTTTCATATAAAGAAAATGCTTCATTGCTTCCATCAGGAAGTATTGCTACAGACATATAGTTTTTTCCTGAAGGCATCTTTGCTGTAAGTTTTCCACCTGCATTAATCCATGTTGTACCTGATGGTGCTGCTAACATGTAATAATGTATTTTTCCATCTTTTTTATTTTTTAAACTTACACCGATTATATTTGAAGATGTTGTATTTTTTACTATTGCAAGGTCTGTTGCACCTGCACCAAGTGAAATTGTTGGTGTAACATTATCAAATGTATAATAGGCATATGGAGTTCCCTTTGCAATAATTGAACGCATTGAACTATTGCCTGCATTATTTGCCATTACAATTTCATAACTCCAATCTGTTGTTTTATCCACCTTAGCATCTTTAGCTGAAAAATTTTCACCACCAACAACCATTTCTACTGTATCATCATTTAATAAACTTTCTACTGTTGGTTCACCGTCAACATAAGAAGTACTATCTACTACAGCCGGTGATGCCATCTGCATACCATTACTTGCAGCTCTATATGCAAGAGGATGTGCATACAATGACTCTGAATACTGGTCAAATACAACTGAACTTGCCCAGTCATTTGTTGGAACAGTTCCAACTGTCTCTTTATAATTGTCAGTTAAATAAACCTTTGATGTAGGTAATGATTCTTTTCTATCTGTCCAGTTTACCCCCCAGTCGTCAGTTCTAACTCCAAAGACTTCTTTCTTATATCCGCCTTTGTCAATCATTACCGAATTGTTCTCATCAAAAAAATCTCCTGTTGCCGCTTTTATGTTTATTGCAGTAAATGGTATGCTTGTTGCTAACATTGTAATCGAACAACATAATGCTATTGATTTTTTTAGTGCTCCTTTTTTCATTTTAATCTCCTTTTTGTAATCTAAAAACGAAATTTTCGTTTCTTCTTACATAAGAATATACTTATTTTTGTTCTCTCGCAATCTATTTTTTTGACAAAAAAGGTTAAAAATTTTACTTTTTACACTATTTTATGTTAAATAACTGGAAGTCATATAATCTAAGTGTTCCAACTCCATCATCAGGTGTAAAAATTTTATATTTAACTTTATTCCTGACACTGTACAGCATCATACCCTGTTTCACCTGTTCTTATTTTTGTGGCACTGGCAACAGGGTAACTGAAGATTTTTCCATCACCGAACTCCCCTGTGTAAGCCGCTTTTTTTATTGCTTCTATTGTTTTTTCTGCCCACTCTTCTGAAGAAACAACAATTTCAAATTTTACTTTAGGTTGCATCTGTGGCTCAACTTCCATACCACGGACTATTTCCTTATAGCCCCTTTGCAATCCACAGCCCATTACCTGTGACACTGTAAGACCATTAACTTCTATCCCCATTAATGCATTTTTTACATCTTCAAATTTTTCTTCTCTAACAATTGCATCTATTTTCATTATCATAGAATATCATCTCCTCTTGATTTATTACTGATCCATACCATTAAAACTTGGATATGCATTTTCACCGTGCTGTGATATATCAAGTCCAATTCTTTCTTCTCTATCTGTTACTCTAAGTGTTGTAAATATTCTTACTATTGCTACACAAATTAAGGTTCCCACAACTGCAATTACAATTGTAATAAGTATTCCTTCTATCTGTGCTGCAAATAACCTCCATTCGCCATAAACTAATCCGTCCCATTTTGCTACCGGATTAATAGAACTTTTTCCAAATATACCTGTTGCGATTCCTCCCCATATACCACCTATTCCGTGACAACCAAATGCATCTAATGCATCATCAATTTTTAATTTTTTCTTTATAAGTATAACTCCATAATAACATATTGGGCTGACAAGAGCACCAATTATAAAAGATGACCAAATTGGAACAAATCCTGCTCCCGGTGTAATAGCTACCAGACCAATTACCAAACCTGTTGAGGCTCCTACCAAAGTTGTTTTTCTGTCATTTATTATATCTAGTAACATCCATGATAACAATGCTGACGCCGATGCAATAGCTGATGTCATAAATGCATGCGCCGCAAGTCCGTCTGCTTTCAAGGCACTTCCTGCATTAAATCCAAACCATCCAAACCAAAGTATTGTAGCCCCTAATACAACAAATGGAATATTATGTATTCTGTATGTCGCTCTCTCATAACCTTTTCTTCTTCCAAGAATAATTGCAAGTACCAATGCTGTTATTCCCGAACTGATATGTACAACATCTCCTCCTGCAAAATCTACAGAACCTAATTCTGCCAAAAGTCCCCCCTGCCCCCATACCATATGTGCTAACGGATAATAAACTATTATTGACCATATTGCCACAAATATGAATAAAGCTTTAAATTTCATTCTTCCTACAACAGAACCTGTAATTAACGCCGGTGTGATAATTGCAAACATCATCTGAAATGCACAAAATACTAAATTAGGAATTGAATCTGAATAAGGTCCAGTGCCCCATCCAACTCCTTCTAAGCCAAACCATCTGAAATCTCCTATTATTCCACCATGATTTCCACCAAATGCTAATGAAAATCCAAACAATGCCCACATAACAACAGCTAATCCCATAATCATAACTATTGCCATCATAGTGTTAACTACATTTTTTCTTCTTACTAAACCTCCATAGAAAAATGCCAACCCCGGTGTCATAAAAAATACCAAAGCCGCACAAGTCAACATAAAACCTGTGTCTCCTGCATTCATGCAATAATACCTCCTGCTCTTTTAACATATTTTTCTTAATTCTCATCTTGTGTACCAAAACATTTCAATGCCATAAATTTCAGTCCAAGTATTTATGACATCGAAAAAGGCGCCTGGCCATAAAGCCAAACGCCCTTGTTTGTTGACGTGAAGTCTATCATTTATTAAGTGAAAACACAAGTATATATTTTATTTTTTTAATTATCTAATGAATTTATTTAATTATTTTAAGTTTTTACTTAATTTTGTTTAGTCCCTTTCCAACGCCTATGGCAATCTTCTTTACCATCTTGCTTGAATCGTCGCTTCTCTTATC
>ENA-UESG01001049-UESG01001049.1-human-gut-metagenome-genome-assembly--contig:-NODE-1049-length-20469-cov-51.511181_pt1 | contig 20469 bp, 13 predicted proteins | sample MGYA00243002_ERZ508003 | MGnify/ENA primary metagenome ERZ508003 (study PRJEB26167, sample SAMN06115514) | human gut metagenome | host: Homo sapiens | place: China:Shanxi | collected 2015-12-02... | reverse complement strand
GGAAACTGGCGGAACTGCAAGAACCTGTTATCGGAGAGGTCTATTTGAATGATTTTATGGAGGGGATCCATGCTCTTTATTCCGATTTAGAGTGGCATCTTTCCATCCCTTTGTCTGCTACGATGTGTACGGATCAGAATATGTTGCGGCAAGTGCTGATTAACCTGATCCGGAATGCTTGTGAGGCAGGGGCTACGACCGTGGATGTGCGTTGGAAGAAGGGGTTGTGGGTCAGCAACAATGGTGCGCCTATTCCGGTGGCTATCGAACGGGAGATTTTTATTCCTTTCTTCACGACGAAAAGAACGGGTTCCGGTATCGGCTTGTCGCTTTCCCGGCAGATGATGGTCCGGCAAGGCGGGGATCTTTGTTTAGCGGAGCGTCCTGTGTCGGGTTATCAAGTGACGTTTATAGTTTCTTGCTTAGGATAAATTTAAGATGAGATATGAATAAGAAAATACTTCAACTGGCGATACCTTCTATTATTTCTAATATAACCGTACCTTTATTGGGATTGATAGATGTGGCGATCGTGGGACATCTTGGAGCAGCGTCGTACATCGGGGCGATCGCTGTAGGCGGGATGCTGTTTAATATTATCTACTGGATATTCGGGTTTCTCCGTATGGGGACAAGCGGTATGACTTCCCAAGCCTACGGGAAACGGGATTTGACGGAAGTTACCCGGATCTTATTCCGGTCTGTCGGGGTCGGTTTCCTAATTTCCTTTGGACTTTTGATACTTCAATACCCGATCTTAAAGGCTGCGTTTACTTTGATCGACGCAACGGAGGAGGTGAAGCGATGGGCCTCTCTTTATTTTAATATCTGTATTTGGGGAGCGCCGGCCGTATTGGGATTATATGGCTTTGCCGGTTGGTTCGTCGGTATGCAGAATTCTCGTTTCCCGATGTTTATCGCTATCACGCAGAATATCGTGAATATCGTGGCCAGCCTATGTTTCGTGTTTGTGCTGGGTATGAAGGTGGAAGGTGTAGCGCTGGGAACACTGATCGCCCAATATGCGGGCCTCTTCATGGCGTTTGCTCTTTGGTTGAAATATTATGGGCGTCTGAAAGCGTATATCGATTGGGACGGTCTTTGGGGTGGGGAGGCGATGCGTCGCTTTTTCTCGGTCAATAGTGATATATTTTTCCGGACCTTGTGCTTGGTCGCTGTTACTACCTTCTTTACTTCTACAGGTGCGAGACAAGGGGATGTGATATTGGCCGTAAATACCTTGTTGATGCAGTTGTTTACCTTGTTCTCTTATATAATGGATGGTTTCGCTTATGCGGGAGAGGCATTAGCCGGCCGGTTTATTGGGGCTAAAAACGATGTGGGGTTACGTAAATGCATTCGTTTATTGTTTCTATGGGGAATCGGCCTCTCTTTATCATTCACGATTCTTTATGCGTTTTTAGGGAGGGATTTTCTGGGACTGTTGACGAACGATACCTCGGTCATTGAGGCTTCCGGGGATTATTTCTATTGGGTATTGGCGATCCCTTTATGTGGATTCTCCGCTTTCCTTTGGGACGGTATCTTTATCGGGGCCACGGCTACACGCCAGATGCTTTACTCGATGCTTGTGGCCTCGGCTACTTTCTTTATTATTTATTACCTGTTTTATCGATCGATGGGAAATCATGCGTTATGGATGGCTTTCCTTGGATATCTCTCCTTGCGAGGTGGTATGCAATGGATACTTTGGCGATATAGGAAGATTACAATGCCCATTATAAGCAACTGACAATGCCCATCGTAAGCGGCTTATATGCCCAGTATAAGGAGCTTATAATGCCCATTGTAATAAACAAAGAAAGCGAGACTTCTATCTGGTTGATAATCAAGTCTCGCCTTCTTTGTTATGTGGAATGATAGTTGTTTATCGTTGTCTGTATGAGATCAATTCTTCTGGGTTGAATCGTCCGATATAACCCTGATGTTTCTCTATCTCAGCCTCTACGTAATTGGTGTAAACAACCGCGGACTTAGCGAACAGCTCCGGCGCTTTCGTCGCATCTTGGATCAATAGATGAGCCATGATGATATCAGCGGCCATCTCCATCAAGCGGCGAGCCACGAAATCGAGTAATTCCTGATCTTGAGACTCTTTTACTTTCGCCATGCTAGCCTCGAACTTATTAGCCATCTCTACTAAACGAGCCTTCAGCGGTTCCATCTCGGCAGAGCAAGGGATCGCCTCGAATTCACGGATGGTAGCTAGGTAAGACCCGTTTGTCACGTAACGTATGGCCGCTACGGTCTGCAATTGTGTCGTACCTTCATAGATGGAGGTGATACGGGCATCGCGGTAGATACGTTGGCAAGCATACTCCATCATAAAACCGGAACCTCCGTGTATTTGGATGCAATCATAGGCATTCTGGTTGGCGTATTCAGAATTCATACCTTTTGCCAACGGGGTGAAAGAATCCGCCAATTTGGCGTATTGCTTCTGTTCCTTACGCTCTTCCGGAGTCAGTTTACGCTCGCGGGCGATGTCGTCCAGTGCCTTGTAAATATCAACGTAACGAGCGGTTTGGTATAACAACGCACGTCCGGCATCCAGCTTCGCTTTCATGATGGCGAGCATGTCGTAAACAGCGGGGAAGTCGATGATTGCCTTACCGAACTGCTTGCGGTCTTTGGCGTAGGCTAATCCTTCGTTGTAAGCGGCTTGGCTGAGGCCTACCGATTGTGCGGCGATACCTAGGCGTGCGCCGTTCATCAAGGCCATCACGTATTTGATCAAGCCCAGTTTGCGATCGCCACAAAGCTCTGCTTTCGCGTTCTTGTAAACTAACTCGCAAGTAGGAGAGCCGTGGATTCCCAATTTATTCTCGATACGGCGTACGTTTACGCCACCTTCCCGTTTATCGTAGATAAACATGGACAAACCACGTCCATCCTTGGTACCTTCCTCGGAACGGGCCAATACGAGGTGAAGATCCGCGTCGCCATTCGTGATGAATCGTTTTACGCCGTTCAACCGCCAGCAATTCTCTTTCTCGTCGAAGGTAGCCTTTAGCATCACGGATTGCAGGTCGGAGCCGGCGTCCGGCTCGGTCAGGTCCATAGACATGGTTTCTCCAGCGCAGATACGTGGGATGAAACGGCTGTGCTGATCCTCGTTGCCGAACTCATATAAGGTTTCGATACAATCCTGTAATGACCAGATATTACCGAAGCCTGCGTCAGCCGCCGCTACGATCTCCGCGCACATGGTGTACGGCGTGATCGGGAAGTTCAAGCCACCGAAACGGCGAGGCATCGTCATACCGTTTAAGCCGGCTTTTACCATCGCGTCGAGGTTCTGCTTCGTGCCGGAAGCATATTCCACACGGCCATTCGCGCAGTGAGGACCTTCGGCATCTACGCCTTCTGCGTTAGGGGCGATAATCTCTCCGGTGATCTCTCCGGTAATCTCCAGCACCTTATCGTACGAGTCTATCGCATCGGCATAATCTTGCGGCGCGTAGTCGAACTCTTCCTTGTCTCTGTACTCGCGTTCCTTCAGCTCGCAAATACGTTCCATCATCGGATTGTTCAAGTGATACTTGAGTTCCGGTATGTCTGTATAATAATTAGCCATCTTTACTTACTGTTCTTTTTGTAATACTTAATCATCTTAGGAATCACCTCTTCCACCGTACCATTGATCACGTAATCGGCGATCGTGTTGATCGGGGCGTTCTCATCATTGTTGATGGAGATGATGATACCGGCGTCTTGCATGCCGGCGATATGTTGGATCTGCCCGGAGATACCGCAAGCGATATACAATTTCGGACGCACCGTGACACCGGTCTGACCGATCTGACGGTCGTGGTCGCAGAAACCGGCATCGACAGCCGCACGGCTGGCGCCTACCTCGGCGTGAAGCTCTTTCGCCAAATCGAACAATAAATTAAAGTTCTCCTTGGAGCCTACGCCATAACCTCCGGCCACTACGATCGGAGCGCCTTTCAGGTTGTGCTTCGCTTTCTCTACATGACGGTCGATCACCTTCACTACATAGTCTGTCTCGGGGACATACTTCGCTACGTCGTGGCGGATCACTTCGCCTTTATAGTTCTCGTCAAGGACTTCCTTTTTCATCACGCCCTCACGAACGGTAGCCATTTGCGGGCGGTGTTCCGGGTTGATGATCGTGGCTACGATGTTACCACCGAACGCCGGACGGATCTGATATAATAAGTTCTCATAGGTAATACCCGCTTTCTTATCCTCGTGCGAGCCGATCTCCAAAGAGGTACAATCGGCTGTCAAGCCGCTTGTCAAGGCCGAGGATACACGAGGACCCAAGTCGCGACCGATCACCGTAGCGCCCATTAAGCAGATCTGCGGTTTTTCCTCCTTGAACAAATTAATCAAGATGGAAGAATGAGGAAGTGATGTATAAGGGAATAAACCCGGAGCGTCGAACACATGAACCTTGTCGACGCCAAAAGGCAATACTTGTTTCTCTACACCCTCAAGGCCGGAGCCGGCAACAATCGCTTCCAGCCCACAGCCTAATTGATTGGCTAGCTTACGACCTTTGGTCAGAAGCTCAAGACTTACATCGGCAACGTTCGTGCCTTCTGTCTCACAATATACAAATACGTTGTTCATAATCTTATCCGATGGTGTGGTTAGCTAACAGTTCGACAATCAAATCCTCTACTTCTTGGTCGGCGCTGGAGATGGTCTTGCTTTCCTTGGCTTGGAAGACGATATTCTCGATCGCTTTTACCTTCGTCGGCGAACCGCTAAGGCCGCATTGAACCAAGTCACCATTCACGTCGGCTACGCTCCATTCCTGGATATCCAGATACGGGCGGGTCTCGTACAATTCCGGGTAGCGAACGGTTGGTTCTCCATCTTGGTGACAGGCGGGTTGCGTGTTCCGTTCCTGTTTACCCATGGCGTATTTGTACTTCTGTACCAGCTTCGCATTACGAGGACGGCAGGGAGCGGCGGAACCATTCACGGTGATTACGATCGGAAGCGGACCTTCCACGGTCTCGACACCCCCGTCGATATGACGTTTTACGGTGATACGTCCGGCCTCTTTATCTACGTTCAGGATTTCCTCGGCATACGTGATCTGGGTCAGTCCCAATTTCTCGGCGACTTGCGGACCTACCTGTGCCGTATCGCCGTCGATCGCTTGGCGACCACCGATGATAATATCATAATCGTTGATTTTCTTGATAGCCGTGGCAAGCGCATAGGATGTGGCAAGCGTGTCGGCTCCGGCAAACGCGCGGTCGGTCAACAAAAAACCGCCGTCAGCACCACGATACAAACCCTCGCGGATGATTTCGGCGGCACGTCCCGGGCCCATCGTCAGCAGCGTAACTGTTGTCCCGGGGTAAGCGTCTTTCAAGCGTAACGCTTGTTCCAACGCATTCAGGTCTTCCGGGTTAAAGATCGCAGGCAAGGCGGCGCGATTGATCGTACCGTCCGCTTTCATGGCGTCCTTTCCCACGTTTCGTGTATCCGGGACCTGTTTCGCTAAAACAATAATTCTTAAACTCATATTATATATATAGGAATATTAGATTAATCTTGCGTGCAAAAGTAATCAAACATTCTTTATCTCAAAGCATTTCGGGCGAGAAATGCACACTTCCCGCCCTTTTGAGCATAAGACCATTCTTAATTCAGGGTTGCGATCTCTGCCGCGGTGAGGCCGAGGACAAGAATATCGGTATTGGCATCGGGAGATGCCGGTATCGGCGTGAGGCGTAAGCACTATCGGCATGAGCTTACGCCACTACTGCTTCGGGGCGATGCCTATACTGGCGTTTGCCGATGACGATTTGGAGCGAGAAAACCCCGGTGCCGGATCGGTCGGCATCGGGGTTTTCTCGTTGTTTGAAGCCGGAAGAGAGGCCTATCGCACGATCACCTTCTCCGTATGCTCTCGCTCACCGTCGGAGGCATAGATCATGTAGATACCGGCGGGGAGGTTGAAACTATATTGTTCCGTGTTCACGGAGAACCGGTGCACTAACGATCCATTCAGGCCGAACACCTTGATTTCCTTCACCGGTCGGAGGGAGGATACGATGACCTGTCCCTGTATCGCCGAATAAATGGAGATACCAGCCTCTTCTGTCTCGATTTTCTCCGTCCCGGTCGGGATGAAATCGGAGCGGAGGAAGTAGCGCCCGTGTACGTTACCCTTCACGGTGATCTCCGTCTCGTTGCCGTTCAGAGGCCGGCTGGTCCGGGTAACCGCGTCGTACACCTCAACCAACGTACCGAAGGCCTCCTGCCCGCTGATCGTCACCGTTACGTCGCCATCGTCCGGACTGTAGACACCGAACGGGATGTTGGCGAGGCTGTTGCTGGCGTTGATCGTAGCGGTCTGGTTACCGGCCACGGTATAGATCACCGGGACACCCTGCAAGCTGTTATCGAGCAGCAACTCGGCGTCCTCGTCCGCCTTGAATCCGGGTGTAGCCGCCACCCGTGCCGCTACGATGGCACGGCTATACGTATCGCCCCGGCGTGCGGTCAGCGATAAGGTCGGCTCTCCGGAGGAACGGAGGAGGGAAGAATTGGCATCATCGCCCAAGGCTTGCATTTCGTTCGTGAAGGAGAGTTCCAGACTAGCAGAAGCCGCCTGTCCTTCCGCTCTCTTGACAAAGAAGGATTGCAGGGGAGCGATCAGATGCGCGGTTGTCCCTTCTTCTTCCGTGCTGATCCATTGGCCATCGCTATTTGCTATGGCTACCTGCTGGTTGTCCTCTTTCACGATCCAATATTTCTTCTCTACATTTCCGTTTGCTTCGAAGAATTTCTTCATATCCAAATGGGCGATGAACGGATTACCTACTAAGAAGTAAGGATTATTTGCTGCTTGGTTGGTTATGGACGCAGTGAAAGATTCCTGCTTGTCTATAAGCCGTCCGGCGTTTTCCCGATTTCCAGTCGGTATATCAACTGTATGACCAGCGGTTGTACCATCCGTATGATAATAGCTATATTCCGTATCCGCTTTCGGCAGGCGGAACAACGTGTTGCCTGTCATAGTGTTTTTAGGTACCACCTTCAGCGAGAAGCCTTGGCCGGGAGTATACGGGACGGTTACATCATTGTAGACGATACTCCAGTTTGCGGTAATCGTGTTTTGCGTTCTCCCGGAAGCATTATCATCGTAACGGATAGCGGTATTCCCTTCATCCCAGCCTCTTTGGAAGACGGCGGGGTCGAAGCGGTTGTGCAGATCTGTATTGAATGTGATCGGCTGATAATATTCCGTCTCTTGTCGGTAGTTGGCAGAGGGAACATACCAATCTCCCGCTACGATGCCTTGCAACGGAGAGGCCAGCGTGTACCAACGGTTCGGTGCCAGCTCGTAATCCACCCATGCCTTTTGGTATTCCGGATGAAGTAGCTCGGCATGCATCATCTCCGCATTCGGTTCGAAATGTACCTCCTCACAACGGTTCACGGTATAGGGATCGGTTTTCATTTCGGTGTACGTTCCATCAGTACCTTTATTTCCATATACCATCATATCGTATTGGATCGGGTGACCACGATATACGTCATTCGAAGGCGCAGGGATATGATCAGGGCGTTCGGTTGTCCAAACTTCCTTATCTGTTTGGTTCTCAAATCCGGCCTTGTACAATTCCACCTTACCTTCTCTTGGAATGATGATCTTCGAGAAACGCATCGGGACATAGCCGGGGTTGGCCGCATATTCCGCAGGTTCGGTATATACGGGGATGGTATTCGTAGCCTTTATCTCCGCATTCGTAGCCCGTTTCCATTGCGAGTCGTCGTTCCAGTTGATGCCTGTTGTCTTGCCTTGCCAAACCAAGTATTCCGGAACGACTTTCATGGTGATCACCAAATTCCCATAACAAGGAGTAGGCAGATCCGTGCCGTTCGTATTCGTGTTTTGGCCATAATATTCCTCATATCGTGCGATAAAGGTATATTCATATCCCTCCTTGGGCTCAAATATCAGGTTATCTTGCGACTCGGTCATCTTATTATCATACGTGAAGTAGATTTTCATGTAATTTCCATCCTTATCGGTATTATTCGGCTTAGCGAACAGTTCTGTAACCTTCCCAATGATATAAGTGTACTTGTTGAACCCCGGATCCGTAAACAATTCACGATAAGCCGGGTCCGTGGAGCCGATCAAATAGAGGTCGTTGAGCACATCTGCTCCATCTGTTCCGCTGTACATCAAACCCACATGAGTCGGTTTATTATCACCATACTCATTGTCGTTTCGTGCGAATTTGACATTCCGGAGATTGACGGTGAGCGTATTGTCCTCATTTGTGCTGGTGATATGTTTCAAACCGATTCGCATGGCTGGCGTGTATGTCTCATCCGGATAATCCATATCCTCAAAGCCCGGCTGTACGCTAGGGGCTTTTCCTCCCGGGGTCATATGCAAATCAAGGGGAGTCCAGCAAATAATACCATGTGTAGTCTCGTCATTCAAGGCCGTTTGGATAGGGATGACTTTCAGCTTACGTCCGTCGTCATCCAAGAGGCGAACGGTCAGTTTCTCCCGGCGCAAGATCAATTTCCGGTTCACCGCCGCGTCACGACCTTTTTCATTCAGCTTGTAATTGATCAGGTCTATATGATCCTGCGTGAAATTAAATTGATCATCCGATTTAGCAACAGCTAGGGGATCCAACGTGAAATGTTTTGTCCCATCCTCGTTCGTGCTTTCTTCCACGGTCGCTTCCGGATAGAAATGGCGAAGTTGCGCCAACGCATTTTCCAAGGTGACATTATTAAATAGAATGTTGCCATCCTTGTCCTTTTGAGGCTGATCGTAATCGTCTGCCGAATTGAAATACCAATCGTAGTAAACAGTAATTCTATCATACGGTATATAAGTGCCCGGATTTTCAGGATCCTCAATCCTCAACCGCATCGATAGCTCGATGGCTTGCCCGGTACAGTACTCTTGCGTTTTCAGCGGGTCCAGCACTTCTCCATTGATAAGCACTTGGTTTTGGCTTTCCACGGAGAACGAGGTTGAGATGGAACATACATCCCGAGGATCGCCGAAGCCGGAGAGATCCTCTGTTTCAGGATGGTTATCACGAATCAAGATCATATACCGGCGGTTTTGCTTCAAGGCGGAGTAGAAGTCACCGATCAGGCTGCGGTTCTTCTCCGCCGCACTTCCTGTCCGGTATAAATCGTTTATCGCATTGCCATCCGTATCTTGAAGAACCAGATTATCTTTCATTTCATCGTATAGCGTATTCTTCTCAAAATTCAAATCGAAAGACAATGATACAATATTCTTCCGATCCGCCTCTTGTTGACCAATAGGCATCCATGACGCTCGGATCGCCGCTGGAATATCGTTCGGGTTCTTATTCAAGGCATCGACATAATTCAAGCTGTCCACGAAGCAAAAGTCGAAAGTGTGTTTTTCGGAATCAACACCCGTTTTTTCTTCTTTACCGATACGGCTGAGCAACGTCTCCCAATCCAGCGAGAGGGTCATCAAGGTGGTCTCATCGCAAGAGATTTTCTTTTGCTTGACATGGGCTTTTGGCTTTTGCATATAGACACGGATATCGTCGAGATACATGTCGCCACCATTGGTAGAGGCCGAGTTATTATCTACTTGCAGGTAGTATTTCGTGTATTCCTTGTTTTTTTCGTTAATAAACGAGAAATACACGTGAAACCATTCATTGCTATTCGCATCGAATCCGGGCAATGTACAATTAGCCACATATGTAGACGGTATCTGTCCCGTCAAGAAACGGTAAATAGGAACGAATTCCCCATCTACTGTCTCGCCTACGATAGTAAACAACATACCGGCATTGTTGGAGCTGCCTCCATAAAGAGCAGACTTTACCCAAGCAGATACTGTCAATTTTGCTCCCGGACATAAGTTTTCTCGGAAAGGAGCCCGCAAGATTCGTCCGGAGCGGTTGGATGCGTCGATAAAGAGATGGTAAGACTGGGGGTTGTAATTGCCATATATTGGCGGTTTTGAGGCTATTACTCCACCACTCCAACCTCCATCCGTACATTCCATGTATTTTGTCGTAATCGCATAATTACCCCATTCTGCCATATTTCTTCCATCATATTGATTCTCTACGGTACTTCCGTCATAAAAACCATAACTGATCGAACTCCACGCTAAAGGAAACGGGTAATAACCACTGTTGTGATTTTTTACACTCTGTTCTATTGTCGCATCATAATCCATTGTCAACTCCGTTAGCACGATGTTGTCAGGGTCTTCATGGATCGCCTTTGGAGTACGATAGCCAAGCTTTGTCCATTGGGCATCACCATAAGTATCTTTTAATTGATCTGCTGTTTTAGTATCCAACTCATTCGCCATGCTCTGTGTTAGCAGACGGTTCCCGACAGGGAAATTGAGTTTGAACTTAGCCACAAGTTTATTATTGTTATTGTTTACTTTGATTATTGCTGATCTTGTTTTTGTTTCATCAGAGGATTCTAAGACTGTACGGGTATTATCCGCATTTGTGGTAGGATAATAGAAGGTGATCTTTTGTCCGTCGTCTGCCGTAAGAGTGTGTGAATACTGTTCGTTACCATTAGAAGAAGAAGGATCCACAAATTGAATCTTCGCTTGCTTATCGTTATCAATTCCATCCCAAGCAATTGTCGCGGTTAAGGAGCTTCCATAACTGCTCGGTATTTTCGATAGTATAACGAACTCATTTGTCCTGCTTCGTACACGAGTGGCTGGCATATTGATCTCGTATTCTTCATAAGGAGGATTTTCAGGATCCAATACTTTAATATAGTAGATGATGCGGTGTGTCAGGGTGGGTTCGTAGTAATTCCCTTCTCCAAATGTTCCCGAAGTTCCATAATCCGTATATTGGGATACATCGCAAGCTACGGCGTACCATTTGTTATCATTTGTTTGGTCGGATGTAAACCATATATTAAATTGGTCTTCTGTCGGGAAATAGAAATTCATCGTGTTGAAATTATTGCCACTGCCAATTAGCGGGCGAGTAACATATCCATTCGCAAAACGATAGGGGGTTACTTGACCTTGTTTAGGTGTTAACAGGTCAAATACATCAGTTGTTTGATTGTTATTGGTCCGAAACGTTTTTCCTGTTCGGAAATTATACCAACGCACGTAGCCATTCATAGTGTTAGCGTTACTCAAGTGGTTGGGAAGTTCCAAAGCAACGCTTGTTCCTTTTTGCATATAGATCGTATCCACTAATGTATGGGAGGCTTGGATAACTTGCTCCTCCAATCCATCTCCTTTGACCGTGAACATCGGTATATCATCACTAAAGGTATCCAACGCTTTTTGAGCGGGAGTCAAAGAGCTACGTTCGGCGTGCCATTTAGCGGCTTTGTGCTTGATTTCGGGAAGCGGACCTTGTTGACCTTCTTTTGAATAGATCTCATGAATGGATATTGTTCTATTTGTGTTGTTTTGGGGTGTAAGCGTGATTCTTATATATTGGTAAGTGATCGGATTCGCCAAGCGTGCAGTGTAAAAAGCGCTTATGTCGGTATTATTGAATGTCCCTACAGTAGACCAACTCGCGTTATTACTGTTTTTAGTCTCAATTATAATGGTGCTTGGCCGATATCCAGCATACAAATCTCCTCCCCCCCATTTGAAACAAAGTTTATTTATAGCTTTTGTATCGTTAGCAGCACGTGTGATAGTTATTAGTAAATTATTATTATTGCTCACTTGCACATTCCACCAATCATTTAAATTCCCATTATAAATGTTTTGGATAGAATTTTCAATATTATTTCCATTGGTACTCATTAAGTTTGCTGATTGGAAAAACCAATCATTTTCTAAAAGATTGTCATACTGATCCCCCCTCACCTGCGCCCTAAGCGCACCTCCTTCGAAAAACAGGATAAGGGCAAGGAGCAAGGAGAGGCTCCTCGCGGTTTGTATAATAAATAGACTTGTATGTTTCATCGCTTTGATTCGTTATTTAGGTTGATTACTCGTCGGTTTGACAAGATAATTGATAAAACTCTTTCAATACCAAGCTGGCTCCGGCGGAGCGGGACGCAGACTTGGTGATGGCCTCGGCATCCAGTTCAACGACCTTAAAAATGAGGTCTTGCGTATATTCGCTTCCTCCGAGGTTTGCCTTTAGGGTATAGGTAGAGGTCTCGTTCTCGTTCGTGGGCTGTGCCGGCACTTGGGCGATGTAGGTACCGGTTTCGCCGGTCTCGCCGGGATAGAGAAGGAGGTCGCCGGATTTACGTTCTAATGACAAATTCATGCCGCCTTGTGGCTGGGATTCACCCGCCGCGTTTTTGACTTCTACCTTTAGCTGTACGACCGAACCTTCATGCACCGAGATCTCCGTCCCTTCGAGCGTATTCTCAAACGGGTAACCACCGATGGGGGCGTAACTCTCTTTTATGGTAATGACCAGCTGGTTCTTATCGAATTCCAAGGGGATCTTCAAGTAGTCGTTGCGGCGAACGAAGGTGAATTTCGTGTTGGCCTGAGTCTGAGTCGCCTCCTTATCACCTATCTGGGCGGATACCGTGATGTAGTTGTTTGCTCCAAGGTCTGTCTCATGGATGTAATGTTTGTAGTCATCCATCACCATCCCCGCAGTGATGGTGATGGGTTTATCTGTTGATACGATCGGCAAGGAATAGGGCGTGGATGTCTCGTTCGGGAAAATGGGCCGGACACTCTCTTTATTGGTATCATTTATCCCATCTTTCAGTCCCTCGTAGGGAAGCAGAGATATATCCCGATGTTGGAAGTTTCCGAGCGAGAGGCTGTTGATCGTAACCGCCTCCTGCGTGTTGTTCTGGAGCGTGACCTCCACCTTCGCGATCATGCGGTAGAGGACGATCAGACCGATCTCTGCGGGATTCTCCTCCGTTCCGCCTGTCGCCGGGATCTCATAGGCATGGCTGCTCATCGGGATGGCCCGGCCTGCGCTGACCACCAAACTATTGATATCAGCGATTTGGGCGATGGCCTTCTCGTTAAACGTTCCTCCTACCTTCAATGCGTTTTGGATATCCTCATGGTTCGTCAGGTTCTCGCTCTCTAGGTTGGCGAAGGCATATACGGAGGTAGCCTCCTCCGTCACCTTCAAAGTGACCATACCCCGCAAGACAGGATCGGTCGTGGTGCCCTCGAAATCTGTCGGATTGATTTCTTCTACCGCCACGATCCGGTTGTTGGCACCCGTGAATACGAGCGTCAGCGTGCGGATGCCCTCATCTGTGGTGGCGTTTGGATCGGTCTGTTGCGTGATGGTAAAGTTATACACACGCCCCTCCCTTATCTCCGCTTCCGGTATCGGATCTTGGGAGCAAGAGATAACGGCCAGCGAGAGGACGAGTAGCATTAAACCGTTTATATAAGATCTTACCATTTGTATATATATTAATGTATAGGTATCGTTGTCGTTTTACAAATCGAAATCGTTCAGCCGGATCACCCAATCGTTCACTTGGATGACGAAGCATTTGTAACCGATGATGGGGATATCCGGCTCATCGGGATCTACCGGATCTACCGGATCCACGGGGTCAACCGGATCCACCGGATCTACCGGCGGGCAGTCCGGACATTCCACGGGCGTGAGGAAGAAGATGACGGAGTACTCGTCCTGCCGGTCCAGGTATTCCTGCGCCGAGATATCGTGTCCCTCCATCTTGGTGAGGAGGAGGTAGTTGTTGAGGTTGATGTTGAGCACGTCCTCCTCGAACGCCTTGTGGCGCACGATGAGGCGGTAGTTCTTGCCGGCCATGAGGCGCAGGGTGTTCATCTCGGCTACGGCCACGAGCTGGTCTGTCACGGTGGCGGCGGGATCCGGGTCGGCGGCTATCTCCACGTTCTCGGTATAGTAAGGGAGATAGGTGACGGCGGGATCGGCCAGCAGGCTGTTGTCGTAGTCCATATAGCCGTTGTCGGCCACGATGCGGAAGGTGAAGTCGTTTACGTCCATGTTCTCGCCTTTCACGTTCTGCAAGACGAGGCGCAGCTTGTTGGTGTTTTTGTTCAGCCCGATGGTCTGTTCCTCGTGGCTTGTCCCGCTGATGCGTACGGTGTCGAGGCTGTGCCAAAGGGGGCTTAGCTCATGGGGTTGCGTGCCGTCGTCGGCGCGGCGGGCGCGCACGCGTATGTCTCGCAGGGTGGATTGCCCGGGAGTGAGTTCGGGCCATGCGTACGAGTCCTCTCGCAATCCTGCCCACGACAGCAGTTGGTAGGTACCCGGCTCCAGGTCGAGCCGTATGTCGTTCGTTTTTAGCTCGGCGCCCTCGATGAGGCGTTGGCTGAGGAAGTTGCCGTCTTGGTCGCAGATAAACAACGAGACTTGGTTCACCTCGTGCCGGAAGGCGTCGGCGAACTTCATGTTATAGTCGTACACGTAATGCAGGCGGAACTCGCAAGGCGGCAGGGAGTCGTCGTGTATCCAGTCGCAAGCAGGCACGCCCAGCAACAAGGCCGCGCCGATCAGATGTTTACAGGTATGAAAGAAACTTCTCATGTTTATATGCTCTATTATGTATTGGATGTTTTGTCGAATCGGGGGAGGGCCGCGGCCCTCCCCGCTATAGAAAGATTACCCCTGTGGATGGGGCGGGATGATTAATTGCCGGGTTTGAGTATGATACTTCCATTATCGCGGACTACCCAGTCGTGAACGTACAGCTCCACTTTCAGGTAGTAACCTTCCTCTTCGCCCTCGTCCGGCTTGTCTGTGCTATCGAACGGATCAGCCATACCCAATCCATCTATACCCGTTACGTTCAGGCGGTACACGTTGTTGCGTACGATACAGAACTCCATGATACCCATCGTCTTATCATCCCCGTTGTTCGCGTGGCGGATCCAGTAGGGGTAGTAGCAGGTGTGGGCGGTTCCGAAATATTCGATCGTGAAGGTGTTCGGGTTGGATATTACCTTGTTTGCTTCGGTATCGTTTGCCGGGATATTCTTATTATCTTGCAAGAACGCTACCCAGTTTATACCCGTAGAGGGAAGGGTGGTTGCGTCTTTTATTTTTTCGTACAAGAAAGCGAGATAGCCCAAGTCTTTACTGTTTACGGCTGCTCCTACCGCAGATTTAAAGTTACCAAAATCGATGGTACCTAAATTCCAAGTATCTTTCGTGAAGTTCTTACGCAGCCAAGCAAGAGGATTGGTTCCCGTATCGTCCGTTCCGCTGAAGATCAATTCAGCCTCGGCTGCTTCCAATCCCTGATAAAGTTTGTTGTCTACACGGTAGAAGCCTTTATTCGCCTCTGGGGTACTTTCTGTTACCGTTCCATTTGTTTCACTATAAGCAAACAACTTTTCCGGGTCATATTTCGCCTTGAAGATCACGCCGGTGGTTCGGCCATGTGTCTGTTGATTGTAGGCCATTGTGTTCTCGCCAGCGTAGGTGATGATACGGTATGTATTTTGTCCTTCTTCTGCTGAAGTAAGATCATTGAAAGCGGTATAGGTAATCTTCTGGACTCCATCGGAAGTAAATGGGTTATCGAACTGCTTAGTAACAGTAACTCCCGCCCTACCAGTGGTTGTCGGCTCAATCACGTAGTTCTTTTTAGTTGACGTATATTCCTCATTAATCAATGCTTTTAAAGTCCCGTCTATATTGCTGTCATCGTCTGTCAATTGTTTGAAGATATACACATCATGTTTAGCCACGTTCACCGGAGCTACGCCTTGCAGCGTAACGGTAGCGAGTTTTGTAGAGGGTTCTTCTTTTGAATTTACCTCGAAGCTAAAGTCCGTACCCACATAATCAATACGTGCGGACAAACGCTCTACCCAAACCGTTCCGGTAGCAGGTTTATTTTCCTTGATGTTTTCATTAGTGAAAGAGACAATGCTGTGTTCTTCTGTACTACCAGCAGCAGTAGGCGTGTTCTCCTCCACATGCGTGGACATGATGAATGTACCTTCTGTTCCGCTTAGATCGTTCGCGATAGTCTTGATCTTACAAGCCGCCAATGAAGATCCCGGAACGAATTTGTCCGTCACATTAGCATTTGCGATTGCGAGGATGCGGTAATAAGTATTTGTTTTAAGATATTCGCTGTTGAGGCGTACGGTCGCTTTTTTACCCGTGTGATGATCGTACTTATTATCAGCCTCCTCGTCGATTACGTTGCTTGTATACGAGGAAGCGATCACTATCGTGCCTTCTGTGTTGATGTTAAGAGCCTTTACTTTATTTACGTCTGTAGCCTCCTCGTTTCCATAGAGTACGATCGTCACTCCACTAACCTTGTTCTCTTTCTCCAACGCACTTAGGTAGCCATCGCCAGGCTCTCCGCCGGAGGGTTTGGAGTTAGTGGTTTCCTCCTCTCCGGCCTTCGTATACGCCCCGCTCGTGCTTGGCGTCATAATGTTCACGCTAAGGTAGACACCATTGCCGTCGATGGGTTCGCCGGGTTTGTTGCCGCCGTTGTCGATGTCATCGGAGCAACCCGTCGCCGCCAGCAGGAATGCGGCGGCCATGCTGAATAGATTTATTTTCTTCATATTGATGTATATTTAATTATTGATTTACGTATCGTTTTGTCGTTATCGACACCTCGGGGAAGTCCCTCCTGACACCTCCGGGAGGTCCCTGTTGACACCTCGAGGAGGTGTCGATGAAGACCTCGAGGAGGTCCCGAAAGGCACCTCGGGGAGGTATCAGCGGGCATCTCCTCGAGGTGTCTTTCGGGATCCTCGGGAGGGTCTTAGATCTCGTCCGGCGATTCGGAATCAGGGGTGTCACCCTTTGCCTCAGTCGGATCTTTCACCCGCGTGAAGGTGATCTTCTCGCGTGCCTCTTGGATCATCTTGCCGGGGATGAAGGTGATGCTGGGCTTCTTCATCATCGTAGCGACCTGAAACTCCTCCTTCGTCTTCGCTCCCTTGCTGCCCACGGAAGGGCGGAAGGTACCGATCTCACCCATACGCACGGCACGTCCTTCCCGGAGGTGGCGCGACATGTGGCGGCTGCAACGGTCGAAGCAGGCTTTCACGTCGGCACTGGTCAAGGCCGTCTCCTCGGCGATGCTCTCGCAAAGCTCCTCGAAGGAGATGATCTCGCCGCCCACGGGCTGCGCATAGAACAACGTAGCGCCCTCGGGAGCGTCTTTCGACCAGTCCTTTCGTTCGATCAACTTGAATTTGATAGGCATAATTTCTCATTTTTTAGGGTTAATAATTCGATATTCAATCGCGCATCGCCTCGCGCCGGGCTTGGAGTTGCCGAAGGTTTTCCTTCGCGGCGGCGGCCACGCTCGGGTCGTTGTCGCCGGTCAGGACATTGAGCAGTCCCTCCGCCTCGTCGGTCTTGCCCTCGAGCAAGGCCAGCACGCCTTCGGCCAGCCGCAGGCGCGATCCCGCCTCGGCCCGTCGCATGTAAAGGCGGGCGTTCTCCGTCCGGCCTTGGGCCAGGGCGGTGAGGGCGGCGTTGAGGTTGGAGGTGGGGTCATCCGGATACATCCGTACGGCGATCTCGAACACCTCGTTGTATTCCGGGCTGCCTACCTCGTAGGTCTGCGCCACGCGATACATCTCCTCGAGGCTGAGTTGCGCCGGGTTCTTATAGATCAGCTCCTTCGCCTCCTCGGTCGTGAAGGCGCGGATGGTATAGTTCACTCCGTAATCGGAATGCCGCAAGGCAGGATATATCTCTTGCAGGAGGTGGCGGTAAGGCTCGCCTCCGGCCACGGTTTTCAGGCGTGCGTTGCGGCGGTCGGGGTCGGTGATGGCGGGGTCGCAGATGATGGCCAGCAGGGCCTCCTTGTCGGCGAGGTCGCCCTCGGCCACGGCCCGCTCCAGTCCTTTCCAGTCCTCCGGCTCGTAGTCCACGGTCATGCGCGCGTCACCGAAATCATACAGGCTCCGGATATAGTTCAGCAAGGCCTCGGCGCGGCCTTTGGCCAGCCGCTCGTTGTTGGCGTACGATCCCTCGGGCGAGGCGTATCCCTTGATGGACACCTCGGCGATGGAGGCGTAGGGGTTCTGGCGTACGGAGTCGATGGTAGCCCGTATGGCGGCCAGCTCGCGGGGGTTCTTGCGGTAGTTCGGATAGATTCCCGTGCGGTTCACGGGGAAGTCGAGGAAGGCCTGCCCCCGCAGGTTCCGGCTCTTGACGGCCTCCACCCTCGGGACCGCGTAGGCCAGTGCCGGCCGCAATACGACAGGTTCCGGCTTCGCGAGGTTGATAGGGAAAAGCGGCAAGCGGTCGTTACTGAGGGCCTCCCAGCCGCAGCCGCACTGGTCGATCACGAGCGCTACCTCCGACTTCCGCATCCAGTCCGCCATCGGCGTGCGGACAGCGTACTCGAAGGCCTGCTCCCTGCCGTTGAGGCGGCGCAGTTCATACTCGCCATGTTCGGCCGGGTTGCGGCCTGTGCGCTCGTAGAGGATGTGGCGGTCGCTGCCGTTGAGTACAACCGGAGTAAGGGGCCGCAGGCTGTCGCCCGCTGCGATGACCGGCGTGCATACCAAGCTGCGGTTCGCCGGTAGCTTGATCTCGCTGAAGTCGAGCGTCATGTGGATCAGCAAGGAGCCGTCCGACTTCTCGACCGTCTGGTCTTTCACCTTGATCTCTTGCGCCCTTGCGATCATCGCGGCGAGCAAGGCGATCGTTATCAGTATGTATCTGTTCGTTCTCATGACATGTCGGAATTAGAATTGGTAAATCAGGTTGACAGCCGCTTGCGTGGGGCCGAAATAGTGCTTTTTCTCGGTACGCAACTTGGTGCCGCAGTTGGCGCAAGGGTATTTCTCGGTCTCTAGGTAGAGATAACCCACGCCCAGCGTAGCCTCCAGGTTCCAATGCTTGGAGAGCAGCCACGAGTATCCGTAACTCAGTCCCGCGCCCGTGCCCCATCCTTGGTGCCGCTCGCCCTCGGTGCCCAGCAGTTTGATATCCGATACATTATATAATAGGTAAGGGATGTGTAACCCTATGAAATGTTTATGGCTTGTCTCGCAAAACCAGTAGCGCAATTCCGGATGCAGCCTCCAGTGCTTGAGCGATTTGCCGTAGCTGCCGTCGTCGTTCTTGCCGGAGAAGGGGTTCAAGCCGCTCTCGATGTCAAGGCTCCAGTGCCGTGCCAGGCGGAACTCGACACCTGCGTTGAACGTTCCCAACGCCCCCCAATACGGAAGGTTGGTCTTGATCCCGACCACCGATCCCTTCTGCCCTTCCAGCCTCTCCTGCGCGTAGGGCGACAGGGAGATCGCAGCCAATGCCATCATGCAGATAAACTTTCTGATCATATTCTTTTGTTTTTAGTCGTTATTGTTAATCGTTGGATTTCGCTCGTTGCCTCGCAACCTTGACCGCAGCAACCAGCTCCGGCTCGTGCATGTGCAGGTATTGGCGGAGACTCTCCGGGGGGATTCCCAGCTCGGCGGCTACCCGCATGATCGGCCGGGGATTCGCCCGCAGACTCTCGATCGCCGGGGCATACTTGGCGGCGGTAGACTTGAGGTAACGCTTGCTGCCACTCAAGTCGAGCCTGCACTTGTCGTAATCCGTCGCGGGTTTTCCCCCGCGACGCTCAAGCATCAAGTCGCGGTGCCATTTGCGCAGGTAACTCCGGAACCCCCCGATAGGGACATCCGTGCGGTCGGTGATCTCCCGTATCGTAAAGCTTGTCTCCCGATAAAGGATTAGGGCTTCGGAATATTTCTCCCGGATCTCGTGAGAAGGCTCGGTCAACCGGTTGTTCCCGCTCATCTCGCCCCATTGCCGGCAACCGGCCGCAGACTCTTGCCGTCGGTTCTTCCAATCTACTAGGTCTTTGTGGTAAAAGCGCAGATATTGGCTGAGGCCGGCGAGTGACACGCCGCATTCCTCGGCGATCGTCGGCAGGTTCTTGTCGGTGGAGCGGAGCATCTCCACCGCCCGGGCGTATATCTCCACGCTCTCGGGTTTCGCGCCCCGTGCGAAGTTGTCTTTCAGTCCGAGACGCGTCCTCGCCTTCTCACGCCGCTCGATGATCTCCGGATAATGCAGTTTCAGCTGGTTGCCCAACGCCACACCGTCCAGCCCGAACAGCCGTGCGATCTGCGATACGTTATATTGGATGTAGGAAAGATCGTCGCAGGCATCGATGGCCTGTTTGTATTTTCGGTAGGCTGCGGGAGTCTGGCCACTCTTTTTACGTAATAGGATGCCGTTGGTAGCGTCGGCATTCACCTCCAGCCCGTTCCTCCTCAGCATCAAGGAGCGATGGTGCCGCCTCAGATAAATCCGGAAAGCGGGCAGGCTAAGGCCGCATTGGAGTGCGATCTGCTTGCCGGTCATTTCCGTGCTGGCATACATACGTACCGCCTCTGCGTATTTCACCGTGATAGCGTCAGGGATAGCCTGTGGATTCGTGTTTTCCTTTTCTTTCATATATATCTTTGCTAGAAGCGTTTGATACTTATTTATGAAATAAGGAGGAGCCTGAAGTAACCTTATTTATGAAATAAGG
>ENA-UESG01001038-UESG01001038.1-human-gut-metagenome-genome-assembly--contig:-NODE-1038-length-20583-cov-11.118356_pt1 | contig 20583 bp, 18 predicted proteins | sample MGYA00243002_ERZ508003 | MGnify/ENA primary metagenome ERZ508003 (study PRJEB26167, sample SAMN06115514) | human gut metagenome | host: Homo sapiens | place: China:Shanxi | collected 2015-12-02... | reverse complement strand
ATCGGAATACCTCGTATGGTAATCGTAATGCTGTGTTTAAGACCTGCGTCATTTACCGTTGTGTTTACTGATACGGTTTATAAGAAGTATGGTGGCAAAACCATTATCCTGGCACGCTTTATCCCCATAGTACGTACATTTGCCCCCTTCGTTGCAGGAATGGGGAAAATGAATTACTACTATTTTATGGTATATAATTTGGTTGGTGGAGCTGTCTGGGTAACTATATTCTGTTATGCAGGATATTTCTTCGGCGATCTCCCGTTTGTGCAGGAAAACCTAAAACTACTCATTGTAGCCATTATATTCATATCCATATTGCCTGCTGTAATTGAGGTCATACGCGCCAAGTTGAAATTTTAAACTGCCCAAACCATAGTCTGTATTCATTTGTTACTAATATAAATAAAGTAGAAAAAAACAATTTAAAGTTTTTACACTTATGAAAAATTCTTTTTTTAGTCGGTTTACCCCAAAGGAACCGAAGTTTTTCCCGTTACTGAAACAATTATCAGAAGTACTTTCTGCCTCATCTGTTGCTTTAGTAGAAAGTCTGCAACATGACCAACCGACAGAACGCTCGGAGTACTACAAAAAGATCAAAGACCTCGAACGGGAAGGAGACAGACTGACACATCTGATTTTTGATGAATTAGGAACTACATTCATCACTCCCTTTGACCGTGAAGATATTCATGACTTAGCTTCTTGTATGGATGATGTCATCGACGGAATAAACAGTTGTGCCAAAAGGATTTCCATTTATAATCCTCGTCCTATTTCTGAAAGCGGAAAAGAACTGAGCCGTTTGATCCAAGAAGAAGCTATATATATTTGTAAAGCTATGGATGAACTCGAAACATTCCGCAAAAAGCCGACACTCCTCCGAGAATATTGCTCCAAACTGCATGAAATCGAAAACCAAGCGGATGATGTATATGAGTTCTTCATCACCAAACTCTTTGAAGAAGAAAAAGATTGTATCGAACTTATCAAGATTAAAGAAATCATGCACGAACTGGAAAAGACAACCGATGCTGCAGAGCATGTAGGTAAAATTCTGAAAAGCCTGATTGTAAAGTACGCATAAAAGAAGCCTGAACACATGGAATTATTAGTGACTATCATTATCCTAGCTCTGATATTCGACTATATCAACGGCTTTCACGATGCTGCAAACTCCATTGCCACTATCGTATCTACGAGAGTTCTTACCCCCTTCCAAGCTGTATTATGGGCTGCCTTCTTTAATTTCGTTGCTTTCTTTATCGCTAAATATATAATAGGCGGATTCGGAATTGCCAACACTGTATCCAAAACCGTAGTAGAGCAATATATTACTTTACCGATTATATTAGCAGGAGTTATTGCCGCTATCACTTGGAATCTGATTACTTGGTGGAAAGGTATCCCCTCCTCTTCTTCTCATACCCTTATCGGAGGATTTGCAGGAGCAGCTATCATGGCAAACGGATTTGAAGCTATTCAACTTAATATCATCCTAAAAATTGCAGCATTTATTTTTTTGGCTCCTTTTATTGGCATGGTCATTGCATTCGGATTCACTTTGTTCGTACTTTATATCTGCCGGCGAGCTCATCCTCATACCGCAGAGCAATGGTTCAAGAGATTACAACTTGTATCCTCCGCCCTTTTCAGTGTCGGACATGGTCTGAATGACTCTCAGAAAGTAATGGGTATCATAGCTGCCGCCATGATAGCCGCACATTCCATGGGATTGGGGATGGGCATAAATAGTATCAATGATCTGCCCGACTGGGTTGCCTTCTCCTGTTTTACGGCCATTTCACTCGGAACCATGTCCGGAGGTTGGAAGATAGTAAAAACAATGGGAACCAGAATCACCAAAGTAACTCCACTGGAAGGAGTGATTGCCGAAACAGCAGGTGCTTTCACTCTCTACATCACGGAAATGTTGAAAATTCCTGTAAGTACGACACATACTATCACAGGAGCAATCATCGGAGTAGGCGCAACAAAACGCCTTTCTGCTGTTCGTTGGGGAGTTACCAAAAGCCTGATGACGGCTTGGATTCTTACAATTCCGGTCAGCGGACTTTTAGCAGCCGGTGTTTATTTTATTGTTTCTTTATTTATATAATAAAACATATTCCAGCCATATAAAATAGCGTTTAGAAACACTTGATTCCCAAACGCTGTTTTATATCTATTTTTAGTCCTAAATATTTATATAAATCGCTTTAAGAAAAAACATCTATTCTTCTAACCTTCCTAATCAGTAAGTACATCATAACAAGCATATATCTCTCAAATAGAAAAAGAGCTGAAAGTCAATGACCTTCAGCTCTTTTTCTATATATTAAGCGTTTAGCAAATTCTTATTTGACTTCCTCAAAATCAACGTGATATATCTATCAGCGACTTGCGTACACGTGTTGCAAATATAACGCAAATCTGAAAATAAGCATTCATAAGCAACAACAACTCTTGACTGCAAAAGTACGGATTTATTTAATAAAAATCATGATATAAACGCATAATAATCAAAAGTCTGTGGCAATTTTAACAGATTCTTCGGTTTTATCCTTACCTTTGTATGTGATATTGGGGTGTTGTACCATAACAGCAATAAAGAAACTATGCAGATACATAACAATACATTGATAGCGGAATGCTCGGCTTACGATTTCAAGGAAATGTTGGAGCGTAAGAAAGTGAAGTCGTGGCTTAAATCCGTGTCGGCTTTTGCCAATACGGACGGTGGCAGTTTGTTCTATGGAGTGAATGATGACGGCGTAATTGTAGGGTTGGAGAATCCACAAGCCGATGCTGATTTTATCAGTGAAATGATAAAGGCACGACTTGACCCTGTGCCGGAAGTTCAACTTATTCCGATAGAACATGAAGGGCATACCCTGCTTGAAGTGAAAGTAAAGGCAGGAACGCTTACACCTTATTACTATTATCAGGATGGGACACGTACCGCATATGTACGAGTTGGCAATGAAAGCGTGGAGTGTAATTCGCAACAGCTTCTTTCATTGGTATTGAAAGGTACGCACATGACTTGGGATTCACTGCCTACCCAAGTGGATGCCAGCAAACATTCTTTCATCATTCTCGCCAATACTTTCCGTGAGCAAACCCATCAGGAATGGAATGACAAGTATCTGGAATCATTCGGACTAGTAACTCCTGACGGCAAACTGACCAATGCCGGATTGCTGTTTGTGGATAATTGTACCGTATTCCAATCACGTATTTTCTGTACCCGTTGGACTGGACTCTATAAAGATGATGCCATCAGTTCCGTGGAACATCGGGCTAACCTTGTATTGCTATTGAAATACGGCATGGACTTCATCAAGAACTATACCATGAGTGGTTGGGTGAAGATGCCGAACTATCGTCTAAACCTCCCCGACTATTCAGACCGTGCTATCTTCGAAGGATTGGTAAACCATCTTATCCATAGAGATTATACCGTGATGGGCGGTGAAGTACATATTGACATTTACGATGACCGTGTAGAACTGGTATCACCGGGCGCAATGCTTGACGGAACACAGATTCAAGACCGTGACATATACAAAGTGCCGTCCATGCGCCGTAACCCTGTCATTGCAGACATGTTCACACAGTTGGATTATATGGAGAAACGTGGTTCCGGTTTACGCAAAATGCGAGAGCTTACAGAGAAGCTACCCAATTTCCTGCAAGGTAAAGAGCCGCAATATCAAACGGAAGCGACTTCTTTCTACACCACATTCTATAATTTGAACTGGGGTGACAACGGAAGAATGCCTGTTGAAGAAGTAGCCAACAGGGTAAATAGTACCCTCGAAAAGTATCCTGTAAACAAAGAAAGTTCGGTCGAAAAGTTCGGTGTAAACACAAAAGAGTTCGGTGTAAATGAAGAAAGTTCGGTCGAAAAGTTCGGTGTAAATGCGGATAAGTTCGGAGATACATCGGAAACACAGAAGAAAGTCAGTAAAACTGCACAAAAGATAATCGACCTCGTTATTTCAGATCCTTCAATCACAGCTGATAATATGGCCAACAAGATTGGTGTAACTAAACGCGCTATAGAGAAAAATATCAAGAGCCTTAGGGGTATGGGAATTTTGGTTCACGAAGGTTCAGACAAGGCTGGTTATTGGCGCATTATTGTTAAACCATAAACAGAACAACAAACCTATGGAGACCTCTTTCATACCATTCTTTGCAATCATAGCCGTTTTGATTATCGCCTTTTTGTTTGCCTCTTTGCCACAGGTAAACCATAAAACGCGATACCGAGTGCTTTATGCAATAGCCATTATCATGCTATTAGCTGTTATCCCTATTAGTGAATATATGGCTGGTGGCATACAAAACTCAAGTAACAATTATCTGCTTGTCCTAATATTCGATATTGCAGTAGGATATTTCTGTATGTACATTGCTGCTTTGCTAAAATTCAACGTTCTTAAACGAAAGAACCAAGCATTAGAAAACGCCTTGACAGAAAAGCAACAAGAAAATGTAGCAATCCTATTGGAGCATCAAAACGAAAAACAACAAGCACTCCGGCAAAGAGAGCTTGAATGGTTAGCTGGGAAAATAAAGATGTTTACCGAAGAAGAACAGGAAGCTATTCTTGCCAGTGCTCTATCATTTGCTGAACATGACTTGATAGTTGCTCCCTCAATAAGCATACAGCCCAAAGAAACATGTAGTCAGCAAGAACTAATGTACTTTGTCTGCTCTGCTTTTTACAATATGGATAAAAGCCGTAGTGAAGTTGTGGGTTTCTTATATAAAGTTTTTCCTCTCTATTTTCCTGCTGGAGAAAGTGCATTGGCTAAAAAGATGCCGGGATTGGAGAAAGTTAAGGAAAGGAGAGAAAAAGAAAATGCTCAATAACAATTAGTATTATTAGCGTCACTTATTTCTAATTAAATTTTAATACGAATAATAATGAGTACAAAATTTTTCACAAACAGCACAGGAAACACCTTGTTTGATAAATTCAAAGGTATTGCTGCTGATATGATAAATTTCGATAGTTTTTTAGCAGTTGTTGGATTTTTTCGCTCATCTGGTTATTTTAAATTACGAAAAGAGTTGGGTAATGTATCAGAAATTAAAATATTGGTAGGTATTAATATTGATGATATTTTTCGCAAACACAATAAAGCTCTATTGATGTTAGCAGACGAAGATAAAGCGAAATAAATCTATCACAACGGCTTCAAAGAGGACATTATTAATGCCCAATATTCTCCTGAAGTAGAAGAGGGTATTTTACAGATGTGTGAAGACCTTGTTTCAGGACGCTTACAAATGCGTATCCACGCTACTAAAAACTTGCACGCTAAATTCTATCTCTGTTTGCCACAAAATCATAGCGAACATAGCGATGGTTGGGTTATTATGGGATCGTCAAATATCTCTGATTCGGGTTTAGGCATTAAGCAACCACCACAATACGAACTTAATGTAGCGATGAAAGACTTTGACGATGTGAAGTATTGCTCTGATGAGTTTTGGGCTTTGTGGAATGAAGCTGTGCCATTGACTGTAGAAGATATTGAAGAGTACAAGAAGAAAACATATTTGGGTTATCAGCCAACGCCATACGAACTATACATAAAAGTGCTTATCGATACTTTTGGCGACCAAGTGGAAGATGATTTTTCTATTCAGTTGCCCGATGGTGTCAAGGATTTGAAATATCAGAAAGATGCCGTTATTCAAGGCTATCAGATGCTGATGCAGCATAACGGCTTGTTTCTTGCTGATGTTGTAGGTTTGGGAAAGACTATGATTGCTACAATGATAGCCAAGCGATTTGTAGAGGCTAACGGTAAAAACACCAATATCCTTGTTGTTTATCCTCCAGTTTTTGAAGACAAATTCAGGAAAGAAAGGTGAAGGAATGCCAGTTGTCCGCAATCCTCAATTCTACTTTAGGGAGGGATTTTGTTGGAATAATGTTTTGACAACATATATGAAATGCAAAAAGAAAGAAAAGACTGTACAAAGCACAGAAAGCATGAGTTTCTTTTCTTGTGTCAACCAGGTTCCAGAGTTCTATCTGATTTCTTTAATGAACTCTAGATTTGCAGCTATATACGTTGATAATTTTATTAATTCGACTTCTCATTGTACAACAGGAGATGCTAAATTAATTCCTGTATTAATTCCAGATAATGAGATATTAAAATCGTGTAACAGATTATTTACCAGTGCTTTTGAGTTAAAAAAGTCTGTTGCTAAAGGTATAACAACAGACATATCAATTCAATCAGAGTTGGAAATAATAGAAGAGGAAAATGACAATTTAATAGCATGCTTATATTCCATATAGTTCTGCTTGTACATAATAATCCAAATCTCGTTGCAATGCTAATAGTTTTTCTTCCGCAGTTGTTCTATCAACCAAGGAAGAAAAACTATCTTTCTTTAAACAAATCGCCTCTTTACATAACTGTTCTATTTTATTCAAAATTTTTAAATTTGGTATTACGATTGGTAACTGCCTCGCATCATTTATTTGGAAATGAGATGTATTGTTCACAAAATTATCTACATAGAGACTAATAAGCTCCGAATTAATAAGGCTAACGTAATACCAATCAGGTATTTGGTTCATAGAGAATAAACTCATACTTAAAACATCAAATACGCCATTACCTTTCAGTCTTGCTTTAAGATAAGTAGAATTTACATCTATCCAACAAAATCCCTCTGTGTTTAGAGATTATAAATTTTCTCAACATAAGAATCCACTTCTTTCTGGATGACATCAAGAGCATTGTTCGTTGTGTGTCCTTTCTTTATTTTAATTGCATTTGAGACAAATGATTTTGCCTGCTCATCATCTGTCGATGTAGGAATGATGATGGGTAACTGACGTGCATCATTAATCTGAAATGTCTGAGTATTATTGACGAAGTTGTCAACATAATGACTAATCAAGGTTGAGTTTATCATTGTGATGATGTAGTCTTCTGAAAGCAAATTAGAAACTCCAAAAATGCTCATACTTTTGACGTCATGTATGCTTTTTTCTTTCTTACGGCACTTCAGAAACATTGTGTTTATATCACTCCAACACAATCCCTCCCTAAAGTAGAACGTATAACCTTGGTATCGCGCCCTTGGATCTGTCTTCAAAAACTGGACGTTCTCCTTAGACCAAGCAATGGCAAATGGGGTTTCAAGATACCAGCGATTACCGTCTTTGTCTCCCTTGTCGTAAGGCACATAGAAGTTTTTTGAGGTATCAATGCCGTTCTCCTTCTCATCTTTGGTCAGCTCATCAACGTTTGCCAGTTCACTATCATCAATGATTTTATAGATATAGCCCTGTCCGAAAATGTCACGGCCATACTTCTCTTTGAGATTGTCGAAGAGGTTTGCTATTTCTTTTTCCGAGAGGGATGCCAAGAATTCCTTTTCGTTGGCATAGGCGTCCAATCCTTCCACCTTAATTTTCTTTTTCTTAATGGCTTCTACCAGTTTCTTGGGTCGTGACTCTATGATGTTCTTCGCCCATTTTGTGGAACGGCGCACAGCAATGTACTTACCGTTGTTGGCCGTTGCAAGTCCTTGTCCTCCCTCTGTAAGACAGCCCAATAAAGCAATATCGCCTGGTTTTAGGCTGGCACGATAGGCTTCCAACTCCTTATGGTTTTGAGAAATCTTCTTTGATGTCTCAATCTTGCTCCACCATTTGTCATATAGTTCTTTCACTTTCTTCCCATAGAGTTCATAGATGCGCAAATTCAGTGGCGTAGGTTTGAATATTACGGAGTTCTGCGCATTTATGAACATGCTTTGTTGAATAGGAGTGAACACAATGGGATGAGACAAATCTGCAGTACCATCATAGAAATCAACAATGTGCTCATCTACCATCGGCTGCTTAACAGTCTGTGTGATGCAGGTGTCAACCATTGCTGCTTCAAAAGGATTGGCTGTATCAAAAATATAGCGAATGGTATTTGACAACAATAAATCTCTCATATTGCGCTTGGTCTGTGTCGTCCAAAACGTCTTTGGTGTGATATAAGTTAGTGTTCCACCATCTTTACAGAGAGCCAATCCTTTGAATGTAAAAAGATTGTATGTGTCATCAGAAAAGCCAAACTCCTTTTCATACTTCACTTTGTCTTCTTCCTTTACTCCTTTAGTAGAAATATATGGCGGATTACCAATCACTATGTCAAACTTCTCTTTAAGACAGAACATCCATTCGGGGTCAAAGAAGGAAGACACTGAATTTTGGTCATATGGATTCCATTCCGTTATCTGCTTGACTGCGGCTTCAAATCCTGTGATTTCGCCTTTGTTCTGCTCTTTGGCAATTTCTGCTTTTGTCGCTTTTATGCGTACTGTCAGTTCCTTGCGCTTCTTCTTGTTGATGTCCTCACGAAACAAAGAGTCAGGATGCTCTACTACACCGAACAGTGTTTGCTCTACGGGATGAGTTTTGTCTACCCACACTTCATCCTTGTACAATTCCCATTCATCAGAGAGTTGCTGCAAGAGTCGTTCATGTGCTGCAATTTTTTCAAGGTCAGGCTTTTGGGCATGGCTGACTATATAGTCGAGCAGCTGTTGGCGGGTGGCATTGTCTTGACGCTCACTTCGTTTCTTGGCTACACGACCTTTCGCAAGGAAGTGGTCGTTGCGGATACAGAGCAGTTTTTCTTTCATGCTATCCAGTTTCTCGTCGTTCGTCCAATCGTCCTCGTAGTTGCGTATATTGGCACTGATGAGCGTGTTGGCTGCAACGAACTTTGTTTCCAGGTTAGGAAGAGTGTTGATGCCAAAGTTCGTTTCGGGAGAACTAAAGTCGATGTCATTCTGCTCGCAGATAAGCGAGATGAAGAAACGCAGTTTACATATAAGCATGGCGATTGGCTGGATATCAACGCCATAGACACAATTCTCAATGATAGTGAGTTTGAGTTGGTAGCGGTCGACCGTATCTCCCTTGAGCAACTCTATGATGTCAACAATACGCAAGAGACACCCCATGGGGAACGCTCCCGAGCCGCAGGCTGGGCCGAGTATCTTGACTTGTTTGAGCGCGTTGGCGATAGCATCCTTGTTGCTATCTGTCCAATCTGTAGAAACGGTTCTCTCTTTAAATAGTGCATTCAATTTTTCTTCGCTTATTCGGTCGAGTCGTTTGCCAAGGAGATAACTCTTTATGGCCTCGTCCACCATATAGTCGACGATGGGACGCGGCGTATAGAATGAGCCAGTGGATTTGCGTGCCGATTCCTGTGTTTCGGGATTGTATGCCGCTAAAAGGTTCTCGAACACACGACCGAGCAATTCGGGGTCAAGCGATATGACGGCATCCGTAGGCGAGTTCTCTTCGATGGTGAAGTTGTATTGCTTCAACAAATTAATGAGTCCAGGTTGGTCTTCATCATCATTAAAGAAAAGAATGTTGGGAACAAACGCCCGATACTTGAAGTTACCATTAGATGATTTGGTAGCATTGCGGCTAAAGCCGTCATAAAAAATGTCATATTCTTGGTTGAGATACAAATCTTTGGGTTTGTCGAGACACTCAAAGAGTCCACCGTTCAGAAACGGAACGTGGGCAAAGAGAGTCAGTATCTCCTCTTCTTTCTGTTGGAACATTTCCTTGTAGCGGTAAAGGTTCCGTGTATCACGTCCAGACTTGGAGGCAGCAAAACAGCGAGGATTGCCCTCCTCATCGATAATGGCACAGTTGAGCGTGGCAAAAAAGAGGTTTTGCAGGATGGCATTATAGTAGTTGCCATCAATGTGCGATGTTTCATCAAAGTCAACAAGAATGGACTTTAACTGTTTCGGGTTAAAGATACTGTCAGGCACCAGTCCTTTCTGTTTAATGAACCACACGAAGAGCAGACGTGTTATCATGCGTATCAACTTGACATTGATGTTCTCTCGGTCATCCTTCTCGGTGTTGGGATTGTTGGGGAAGGTGACGTTTATATCCTCAGACAAAGCCCACAAATACCAATTGTAGAGCTTGTTATAAAAATCTTTCGATAGTGCTTCCACGGAGAACGCTTCCTTGATGTTGGTAAAAGAAAGACCTTTCTGTTGCAAGTCGATGAAACGGGCTACTGGTGTGTTATAATGACTTCCTTTGTCACCCAGTACAAAAGTGTAACGTTTAGGCGATGTTGCCTCACCATTAATATCACAAATGAATGACAAACGCCAATGGTCGCCACTATCAAATACCACCAATGCCGCATCAAATTCGCCCCAAGTAGGGTTGATAAATGATTTTACGAGATTGCGAAGTCCTACACGTTTATTTGCGACAGAGCCTTGACGGATATTATAATGAAACAAACCTATACGGTAACTATCAGTAGTATTTATGTTACCTAAATAGTAGCCTTCATCCGAAGTGTTCTCAATAATTCTTTCAGGCTTCTCTTTCAATTCACTTGCATTGAAAAAGTGTTGCGAAAAGCTATACCATTGTGTCAAGTTGAATGACGATTGGAATATGTTTCTTAAACTATCTGAGGTATATATAGTTGCCATAGTAATATTGGTTTATAGTGAGTGATTTATTTGAAACTCTCTGAAATAATGATTTGTGGATTGGAAATATCTTGGGCATCGTGGCGTTGCTCCTTGTTCATCGTCTGATACTCGCTAAGTAGTTCCGAAATTTTGTTTTGTAAACTATACTCGTTTTGTTTCATCTTTGCACGGTCGTTCTTGTATTCACGAGACAAAGTTTTCAAGTAACGAGGTAGTTGGGCATAGATACCTTCATTGATATATCCCATCAACACATCGCATTGTGATTTCAATTCATTATCGGTTGTTATCTGCTTGATAGTACGCAAGAACTTGTTGGCTTCAAGCGAAGTCTTGTCAAGGTCAGTGCGGTTGATGGATGATGTATCGGCAGCCTCCACATATTCGGTCGTATATTGAGCTAATGCACTATTTACATGTTTGTAGTGTTGCTCTTCTTTAGAAAATGGCACAGGCTGTTCTTCTGGCTTCGCTTTGAGATATTTTACTGCTTCAAGGAAGTCAATAACCTCCACACTAGTTGCTGATGCCAAATAGAACTCTGTTTTAACATTGGAAGAAACAAATATTATAGACTTACCGCTATGCTTTCCTGTATCACGCATTACACGGCTCTTCATTGGCAGTGCCTTGATTTTGTGATACAGTTTGCGGTCGCTATTATAGAGTTCACGTACCTCACGCAATAGGGCAATTTTCTTGTCAATGCTATCCTTTACATTGCTATCGAACATCTGGAACTCCTTTACAATCTCCTCTTTGGAGTAGATTTGTGCATCTTCGCCAAATGCCGAATGGAAACCTTGCAACTTGACAAGGGCATTCTTATATAACTGAATTTCTTTATCTCCCTGTTGAGATGGGTAGAACATATAGTTGTAGATGTTGGTAGCAACTGATCCGATACGGTTTACACGACCGATGCGCTGCATCAATCGGGTAGCGTTCCAAGGTGAATCATAATTGACAATCACATTAGAACGATGCAAGTTCACACCTTCCGCTAACACATCAGAGGTAATGATAATGTTGTACCTCATAGAATCGCTGTCAAAGTTTGCATCAAAATTTTCCTTGATGGTCTGCCCCAAACGATTGCGGTTGGCTGCTGTAACCATTAAGACATCGGAACGACCAATTTCCTTTGTAAGTCTATCGTACAAATAGTTCAGTGTATCTACACTTTCGGAGAACAATACCAATTTGCCCGATGGATTTCTCTCTTTATCGAAGAAGTTATGAGTAAGGTTTTCTTGGAACTTATCGAATTTTGGGTCGTCATTTTCTTTCTCCCAATCTGCATTGAGTTGTTCCAATATCTCACGGTCGTGATGGAGCATTTCAACAAAGTCGGAACTGAAAGCATCTGCGGTAAAGAGTATATCTTCTGTGGCATATCCTTTTGTAATAGCATACTCTATAATCTCGTCAAGTTCCATATTCTTTGCTTGAAGATCTTTTACTTTCAAGTCAGGAGCAATGATAACCTTGTCCTCTTCAAACATCTTAATCATATCGGTTGTGATACGAAGAAGTGTGCGGAGCGACTTCTTGAAAGCATAGAAACTACTCTCCAATCGCTTTACCATATGGACACGATAGATAGCTGCCAATGTCTGACCGATATGTACAGCATTCTTGTACTTGTTACGATATTCAGGCTTCAAAAACTCTACTGCACGATAACGAGCATAAGTTAGTCCCTTGCCCTCTGGATTCTCATCTGTTTTCCCATCGGTTAATTGTTTCAATGTTTCGTAGAAACGATTACTTGTGTCGGAGTCCATCACGTACTCCAATTCGTTAGGTGGCAGAATATTGGGGAATATGATGCCCTGAGACTTGATGTCTGCTCTATAATCAGGGTCATTTAGAATGTTGTTGCGTGTACGACGAACTGTTACTTTGTCGATAACCTTACTACGGATTTGCTCATATATTTTATCCACTTCGGATGTAACATCACGCTGGTCACGTTCACGCATCAATCGCTTGTAGTCCAATATGTATTCTGAGAAGAAACCTTTGAGGTTTGGAACTCCATCAATGGTACAACTCTGACTGTTTTGGAACAGCAATAATTGATTCTGCAAATCATCGGGACGGTTGTTGAGCGGAGTTGCTGAAAGAAGCATCACTTTCTTCTGTGAACTCTTCAATAAGCCCATATTTATGCAAGGAGACTTGCATATCTTCTGCAACTCGTCATACTTGCCCGAACTATCGCTACGGAAACCGTGTGCTTCATCGACAATGATTAGATCAAACTCCTCTTTATCCTTGTAGTTGTCTTTACCGTCAAGAACTTTGGATAGGCTACCATTAGTGATAAACTGAGCTTTTTTGTAGATGCCGAACAACTTGAATGTATTTCTCCAGTTGTCTTCCAGAGCAGGACGATATTAATAGATTCCTCTTTCCCATCTGCCATTAACAGATTTAGTAGGTAAACGAATACCAGTATATGCCAAATACCGATATAGAGTTCCTCTCGCAACTTTTATTTTTTTGGCTATTATTGGAATACTTACTCCTTCTGATAACTGCTTTACAATAAAGAGATGTTTAGCTTCGCATTTCGAATTTGGGCGATTGTTTCTACGCCCAGTAGCACGCCCTATTGGCTTTCCCTCAGACTTTAATCTTGCTAAGGCTTCTTTTGTGCGCTGGCTAATAAGATTCCGCTCAATCTCCGCAGATAAACCGAAGGCGAAAGCTAACACCTTACTTTGGATGTCTTCGCCTAAGCGATAGTTGTCTTTTATTGTCCAAACCTTACATTCCTTAGTCATGCAAATATTCAATATTTCCATGATCATGAACAGATTCCTACCAAGCCGTGACAACTCGGCACATATAATAAGGTCATCCTTGTTTACACGTTTCAAAAGTTTACCAAGTTCTCGCTTACTATAAGATTTTGTACCACTGATGGTTTCCTCTATCCAACCATCTATCACTAGTTTATTGCGCTCACAGAAATTATTAATTTCAAAACGCTGATTCTCTACAGTTTGTTTATCACTGCTTACTCTAATGTATCCGTAAATCATAACGCTAAAATTTATATTAACACACACCAATATAAAAAATCCCTTCACAATTAATTGAGATGTAAAAGGATAAATTGGAGTAAACAGTATATACGTAAAAACATATACTAATTTTTCCTTTTTATTGCTATCTGCTTTTTTATCAAGTTCTTATGCTGCTCATTCACCACCCGATACATCGAATAATACGCAAAGGCTTCTTCTCTATGCCTCATGCTACTAACTGATGCAGCAACAGCCCATGTAACTATAATGATAACAAACACTACGACATATCGAAGTTTGATATGATGCCCCCGTATAAACATCCCATTGATATTTGGTGGAATAATGGTTACAGGGCTTTTCAATTCATTGATTCTCACAAGTATCTCGTCCTGCCGCTTTAATATGCAATCGGTATTTGCTTCAATAGTCATACGATTGAGATTGTAATCGCAAACGTGTCTATAAAGATATTCTAGAAATTTAGACTTCTGTTTGAATAGTTCAATAAGCTTCGGGAACCATAGCGAAAACGGCAATGTATCAGGTTGCTGCTTCCAGATATGTTTCTTCACCACTGATAACGCATCATTCCAACAGGAACAGAAACTTTTGGCGATTCCATCATAAATGGTCTTTTCGTCAAAGTCCACTTTTACAGATTGTTCTGGTTTAGGAACTGTAGTATTCTGTTTTTCAATACACTCTTTTAGCTCGTTGATACTTTGGCGCAAATTCGCAAGATTTGCAGCTACTACATCTTCTTTCATTATCTTCTACGTTTTGAGGTTTTATAAAAAGGTTCGTTTCTTTGGTTATCCTTATCTTTATCGTTTCGCCATCCTTGTTCATTGTTGGTTCCTCCACCTCCTCCACTGGGAATTATGGCTTGATGGGGTTGAATAATCAGTTCCGCTGCCACATTACCCAATGTAGCACAAAGACTGTTAAAACTCAAATCACGGTCAAGTTTAGAACCAGCCATGCTATATTCATCCTGACAGAAGGATATACCACAAATTTTATCCGAGTTCTCAGCGTGATTAAAACGCATATCTATACCCAAACCTTTGAGAATACTAAAAAAGCTATTCCAAGAACGGGAATTTGCTCGTGCGTCAAGCACAGAGGAACGAAGATTATACTTCCGTAGTTGATGAGGACGCAAACGACTCTTATTTCTGGCTTTACTATTTTTAGGGGCAAAGTAAAGTCCATACACTTTAGTTAAAACGCGACAAACTTTTGCATTGCGTATTCTTTCATTACTGTCAGAAATGAGATTGCCTTCATTGTTTATCCGATTGAATACCAAATGACAATGAGGATGTTTCGTGTCGTGATGCCGGGCTATGATATATTGAGTATTGCGAATCCCCATTTGCTCCATCCATTTCTTGGCAATTTCCACCATAAGCGCATCCCCTTCTTCATTATCTGGAAAACGGCTAATATCTTGCAAAGAGAAAGCAAGTGATACGTGCTTCACAGGACTCTTTACTTTCGGGCGCATGGATGCTTGAAGGTAAAAAGAATCGGCAATCAACTTATTGCTAATGGCACATACTCCTTCGTGCGCCAAAAGTGTAGCGCATTTCTTCTTGCTCTTTTGGTCGTTGGCATAGTTTACAATACCTCCGAAATCAACTCTTGTTTTAATCTTCGCTATCATGACAGGTATTCTTTACTTGGGTGATAATTCTACTAACTTCCGAGATAATCGAAAAACACTGTTGTTTGACTGTTTCCAATCCATAGATGTGCATCTGATGGGCAATCTGATTGACGTTATTGGCGATACCGGAAAGGTCACGAATTGCCGATACTATTTCCGGACTGATACGTTGACAGACCTGACAATCCATTGCTGCCTGATGGCAAAATTCATTGACTGACAATCCTGCCTGTTCCGCTTTGGATTGGATATAAATGTAGTCGTTCTCGGTAAACATTACCCGAAAACATTTGGTACGTTTCTGATAGCTCGCCAACTTTGGGCGACCACCAAGTTTCTTTTCCTTTATACTCATATTGATTCTCGATATTGATAAATTATTTTTTTGAGAGTGGCAGTTCTATCGCTTGCCGCATAGGTTTTAGTGACACTAAAACACAAACTTGCCACTCAAAAAATCTTCCTATATTTCCCCTGCTCTATCCGGCATAGCTTGCCATCTTTAATAAAGGCTTCTATCCACTTATTTGCTGTACTTCCATTCTCGCCCAAAGTTAAAACCACCGCATCATAATCTTTCTTTGTGAAAGTGTCAGGCAACATATTATAAAGGGTGTTCCTTCGTGCATAAACGCCTGTCTCTTGCGAAACGGTATTGAATCGTTTAGACTGATTTCCTGACAAATTCTGATAAATGAATACGGCATGATAAAGCAGGGTGTCGCAAATACTCATGGCTATGGAATAGTCAAACTCATGGCAAACCAATTGTACAGTCTCGTCAGAAGAAGATTTGTGAATCACATTATCCAAATGTCGGACAGCGGTTAACATCATCATTATACGATAAGCAATTAGTCCCATCCGTCTGACTACTCCTTGCATCTTGTTATCCACTTCGTCACAACATTCCTCATTCACACGACTGAGATATTCAATAAACTGTTCCTGCAAATCAGAGGGAAGAGAAAAGGAATAATTACCCCGCCTCACAAATTCTTTATGCAGATGACAGAATTTATCTCCCAACAGTTTGAACATGGCATTCTTGGATTGAGAAATGTCGCTTGTGGCAAACACATTTCTTATACCTCGTTTGAAGCGGATAATATAGAAACAAAAGCGACTCATCAATCCATTTTCCGCATCAGGTATCAATTTTCTTACTTGCTCTGGAGTTCCAGCCAAAGCTACCGAAACTCTCGGATTAGCTACTTCGCAATACTCCCTGTCCTTGCGCCGACTCAAACTTACCAACTCATGGTGAAATGCCTTTCGTAACACATCGGAATAGTTACCATAGTCAGACTTCAAAGTCTGGCTTAATGTGTCTCCTTCCGATTCAAACAACAGCCCGATTCCGTCATTATCCCCCAATATCTTCAAGAAAGAACTTGCGCTACTATTGGCAGGAATGACGAGCATACGCATGGGCGGTTCTGTTGGCATAGTCATTTCATCAGTTTTCTTACCTTTGATATAAGCGCTCATCGCTTCTTTGTATTCCTGCTCTAATCGTTTGGAAAGTTCATGCAAATTACGATTGATGGGAGCTACCAATTCCCGGCATAAGGTCAATGCTCCTTTTCCCATACCTGCATCTGCCACAACGAACAGATAGAGATTCGGATAAACAATGCGCTCATCGTAAACACCACAAACATTATGAAAGCAGACCGACAAACACACAATAGCCCCAATCAGTATCGTATCACGGTCATCTACTGAAATGGAATTATTGACAACCTCATTTAGAAAAGGAGGAAGATGCTCAAACACACATTCAGGAAATACAGGAAGTTCTTCTTCTGATTTTATCCATTTACCCGTTTTACCATTTTGGATATTTGGTAAAATGGATAAATGCTCTTTACTGAACGGAGCCAATGGGATTCCGGCTTGATTTGCCAAATGGAAGAAAGAACGGATAGTAATGCCTTGCCCTTTAGAGTGCAGGCAATGCGTATATTGTTGATCCGTTTCTTCCCTTTGATAGATAGGGTAAAACCTGCTGATACGGTGATAATACTCCCGTCCATTCTCTCCCAATCCATCCACAAGCGCAAAGCCCAACTCCACCCAATCTTTATAATTAGGGGCTATATCAATGGAACGTTGTTCTATCTCCCGAACAACACTTTCCACATCTTCCTCCACCTTATTATATATAGGGACAATACTTGGTGTATGTGCCTGTTGTATTTCAGAAGGGACATTCTCCCAATCTTGGGCGGAAAATATTTTCTTCGACATCATCTTTGTATTTATGGTTAATATATGCTTGTGGGTCGTAGGATAAGAAGCATGAACGAGCCACATCACTGCCGGACATATCCACTAATGGCAAACCTGTTGCTTTGATGCAGTTGGCAACAGCCTTAAAGTACCGGGAATGTTCCCAGCCTTTCAAGTCAACAGGTATTATCCACTTCAATCCATTACCAGATGGACTGACAAATAACAGTTCCGTATCAAAATACTCATGGTTGAGCAGTTGCTGTTTTAACTCCCCTATGTTATCCACATGATCGAAATCCAAACACATCAATCCTGAGTGCATAATCAGTTCCTTCTCATTACGCTTGCGAAATAATCCCGAAAAAGTACAATAGTCAAAATGAGTGGCTTTGTATCTTTTGGCTTCGGAAGAAGATAGCATCAAACGCAGGGCTTCGGTTTGTGGTTGGGCATAATGCCCGATGATATAACGATACACATCCACAATACCTACCGCCCTTATCGGTTCGATGTTTTGAATGGGCTTGCGAAAGAATGAAAAACAATAGTCTGTCGTTTCCATCATCTGATAATCTTTTTAGATTCGACAAATCGTCTGGCTTCTTCCATTAAGTCATCTTGTGTCTTATGTGATTTGTTCTTCAACCAATCATCAATCTCTGATTGCAGGAAAGCCAACGCTTTATTTATTTTATGTACGGGAATCTGTTTGGTTGATACCCATCCATAAACCGTTTGTTTGGCTGGATGTGATGGAAGATAAGCGCAAAGTTCGTCTATATCCATCCACTTAGGTGAGTTACTTGCCTGCTTATGTTGCAAGGCATTTACTTTGGATTGCAGTACTTCTACGGACTCAATCAGGTAGGACAACGCATTCGGCATTTCCTCCAATGAATTTACTTTATAGGCCATTTTTTCTTCGTATTAAAGTTTATGCCGCAAAAGTATAGGGATGCTTATAGGTGCTAAATAGGTGCTTGACCGCCACCAATCAACCGCTCATTTACCACTGACAGATTTAAGTTTCATTAATACGAGAATTTATTGGAAGACATAATAAAAGGGGAATAAACCACTATTGGGACTAACACATTCCTTATCGAAAGCTTCAATCTACAAAATACCCCTCAAAAAGCCGATGCTTCATGAGGGGTAAACGGTGGTAAGTATATGATTGGTATTACATAAGTCATTGGTGCTCAATGGTGGATAAAACCACCACAACCTATAAATCCAAATTCTCTATATGTAGTGTATTGGCGGCTTTCTCTTTTTGTTCATTTACGATGTGCGTATAAATCTGCGTGGTTTTGACGTTAGTATGTCCCATCAAAGACTTGATAGTGTATATGTCAACGCCATTTTCCAGCAACAATGAAGCATAGCTATGACGGCCACAATGGAAGGTGATGTGCTTCTTGATACCGGATGCTTCTATCCAGACTTTCAACGGGCGAGAAATCCAAGAGGCATCAGTCAACCCTTCAAAAACAAGTGCTTCATCATCGTCTGGACGTATGCCGCATAGTTGAAGTGCCTGTTGAATGACTGGCTTGTAATCGGGTCTTTTTGTCTTTTGCTGAATTACGACTGCTTGCCATGTACCCTTGCTTGTTTGCTGAATTTGTTTCCATCTCAAAGTTTGAATATCGCTATGCCGCAATCCAGTGAGAATAGAGAACAAGAACGCACGTTTCAAAACATCATCCTTGCAAGGAGTATCAACCAACATCTGTACTTCATTCATGGTAAGCGCAACACGAGGTTTCTCTATGTTTGTTATCCCCTTTACTTTCGCGCTTATATCAACGGTCAGATATTCATCAATGAATGCCTGTTTCAATCCGGCTTTGAGTATAGAGAAATAAGTCGATGCCGTGTTTTGTGAGATAGTACCTTTCTTATTCCCTCCCATTGGAGCACGGAGAAGGAACATCTTTATATCTTCAAGCAGTTTAACGGAAATCGTCTTGAATGGAATTGGCTGCCCTTGTGAATACATTTTCAATAATTCGCCTACACGCCTCCAGTTGACTATAATCGAATCGGAACTATTGGGATGACGTGTGCTTATAATACGATTGAAATACTTGATAAAATCCTGTTCGCTCCGTTCATTCTGTGCAGCTATTTCGTTTTCCTTATCAGTGTAAAGGATGGCACTATCGTATTCGTGTTGGCGTAACTTCCGCACATTGTCGGCATAGATACAAGCCTCTTGGTCTATCGTTGAACGGCATTGGATAATCCCATTCAAATCACGTTTAGGCTTATAGTTGAATGTTCCATCCGGCAGGATGCGTGCAATGGACGATTTGTCCCAAACAGGCGTGGATATAGTCCGGTTAATGGATTCCACCACACGGCTTGCACGGGTTGAACCTCGTTTGTACACTGGGTACGACTCTATAATCAGATACCACTCTTCTTTGTAGTTCGACCTTCTGAGTTTGACGGTCACTTTGGTATTAGGTAATGCTTTCTTCATTTTACTTCTGATTTATATAGATTATCAATTTCTTGCTTGGGTACATACACATAGTTTCCTATTTGTCTTGAGGGAATAGAGTATTTTCTAACGTGCGCCCATACTGAACTGTCATTAATATGGTACTTCTCACAAATCTCAGTAATGGTATAGCAATCCTCCGGCTCTAAGCTGTATGTTTTAGGAACAGGCTTTTCTTTCTCCGCAATACTTTCCGGTCTGTTTAGAAAAAGCCATTCCATTTCAGAGCGTTTGATACGTGTGAGCCTTGTACCCATATTGATAGTTGGAATACGTCCCAATTTAATCAGGCGATACAGAGTGCTACGTTCCACCCCGAACATAGCGACGGCTTCCTTTACAGAAATGTACTCTCTGATGTCTGATACTTGTTTAGCAATGGCTTCTAACTTCGCGTTTCTATCCTTTGCATCCTTTTTGCGTTTCCAAGCCACTTTACCACATTTAGGGGAACAATAGTGACTGTCAAGTGTTTTTGCGACAAACACTTTGCCGCAGACCTTACACTTCCGTTTGATTTCAAATCCGATTGTTGGCATGTTATCTACTTTTAAGTATGTATTAGTATGTATAAGTGTGAT
>ENA-UESG01001026-UESG01001026.1-human-gut-metagenome-genome-assembly--contig:-NODE-1026-length-20838-cov-28.740957_pt1 | contig 20838 bp, 17 predicted proteins | sample MGYA00243002_ERZ508003 | MGnify/ENA primary metagenome ERZ508003 (study PRJEB26167, sample SAMN06115514) | human gut metagenome | host: Homo sapiens | place: China:Shanxi | collected 2015-12-02... | reverse complement strand
ATCTCTCGCTGAAACACCCCGAACGACTGCGCATCGACGCCGCGGTTCTGAACTCGGTCGTCAACCTGCCCAAAGCCATCCCGTTTCTCTCCCGGCATCCGGTGATTCACGCCTTCTTTGACAACGACGAAGCCGGGCGTAAAACGACCTCCGATCTGATCCGTCTTTGCCCCCGCAGCGAGGTAATCGACCAAAGCAGTTTTTACAGCGGGCACAAGGACGTAAACGACTATCTGATCGCCCGCATAAAAGACCGACCTAAGACCACGAAAACTATATCCGATAAGCAAGATCACTCTTGTCGGAATAATCTGCAAGCTCTGAAAGCGGAAAGGGCGGAAATTGAACCACCGTGTCGGAAAGGGGTAAAGATTTAAGAAAGGCAAGGTTGTGTTTTCGTAGACGAAAACTGCGCCTTCCCCGCTGGTCGGCGTAAAATCCCGCTGGTCTGAAAAAAAATGCTTACAAACCACTTATCATGGAAACACCGAAAAAAACATACGGCAAACAAGGCGGACGCCCGAAAGTCAGTATCGGCCGCATCCGCAAATACGTCGTCAGCACGCGGCTCAGCCCCGAACGGAAACTCCGATTCTCGGCCCTCTGCCGCGAAGCAGGACAACCGCCTGCCGAAGTCCTGCGCCAGCTGATCGACCGAGGAACGGTAAGGGCGCGAATCACACGCGAACAGCTGGATTTCATGGCCCAGCTCAAAGGCATCGCCCGGAATCTGAACCAGCTGACCCGGCTGGCCAATGCCAAAGGTCTGGCGGCTGTCAGGGTACGGCATGCGGCGATCATCACGGCCATCGAAAAACTCCTGAAACAAATATGCGATGGTCGGTAAGGTAATATCGGGATCGTCTTTTTCGGGGACGGTAGGCTACGTGATGAAAGAAGAATCCCGGATATTGGAAGCCGAAGGCATCATGCCTCCGGAAGTGAAGGACATGGTGCAGGACTTCAAAGACCAGACCATGCTCAACCCACGGCTGAAAAACAATGTCGGCCATATCTCCTTGTCTTTCTCACCCAAAGACGCCCCGCGGATGACCGACGCCCTGATGACGCAGATCGCAAAGGAGTATATGCAAAAGATGGGCATCACCGATACGCAGTATCTATTGGTGCGCCATCTCGACCAGCCCCATCCGCACTGCCATCTGGTCTACAACCGGGTCGGGAACAACGGGCAGACCATATCGGACAGGAACATCAAGATCCGCAACGCCAAGGTCTGCCGGGAGCTGACCGAGAAGTACGGATTGTATCTCGCACCGGGAAAGGACGACGTACGGCGGGAGCAATTGCGCGAACCCGACAAAACCAGATACGAAATCCACGATGCGATCAAAGGCTGTCTGCCCAAGAGCAAAAGTTGGAACGAACTGGAAGGCAAATTAAAGGAACAGGGCATCGGCGTCCGTTACAAGTATTGCGGAAATACCGACCGCAAGCAGGGTATCCTCTTCTCGAAAAACGGCTTCGAGTTCTCCGGCTCGAAGATCGACAGGGCATTCAGCTTTACGAAACTCGACAACCGCTTCAACCATATTCAACAGCAGACCCAGCACCGGGCCACGCTCCTCGGAAACCTCTCGGCGGCGGCAGGCAATTACCGTTCGGCATTTGCAGGGCTGTTCGGTGGCATGGGCGGCGGCAGTACACGCGAAGAGCCGCCATCGGTAAACCTCGGAAAGGCCGGGGGTATTCAGCTGCCGCCGGCCGATTCGCCCGTCGGAGTGTCCGCCGAGCAGTTGCAGCGCAAGCCGGGAGAAAGCCCCGAAGAGCATATCGCACGAATTACGGCGCTGCTCAATGCCGCAGCCGAAGCAATGACCATCGCCGCGGCGGAGCACCGCCGCAGGATGGAAGAACAGAAAAGAAGAGCCAAAATGAAAATATAACCTTAAAACCGGAAAACCATGAACAACGAAAATAAGATCGACCTCTCGATCGAGATGTATGAAGACCTCAAGGAAACGCTTGTCAAAACCATCAAAAACGCCAAGGCAGGCAGCGCAGGAAACGCAGGTTTGGAGAATGTCCAGCTTGGACGGATCGAACGGCTGATAGAGGCCGCGGAACGCTCGCAAGGGCAGATCGCACAGCAGCTCGAACAACTGCAACGGAATACGGCCTTGTCCGGAGCAAAAACCGAGCAGATGCAGGAATTTACCGACAGATACAACGCGTTGCTGGCGCAGTTAGCGGGGAGACTGGAGGTGATCGACAAGGAGAATCGAACAATAATTACTGAAGTTCTAAGTTTCAAAAAGTCTTTATCCGAATTCAAGAACGAAGTTGATACGACGAAATTCGAAAAGCTCGCCAACAATACATTATGGGAAATGAAAACCCAGATACGCTATCTCAAACAACCACCTATCGTTCTGAGAACAATCGTATTTCTAACCGTATTATCAATTTTGACAATATTGGCAACCGGGTATTTATATAGAGATCGGAACGAATGGCGGGGCGAAGCTACATATTGGCATAAACAGAGCGACCAATATAAAACGACACAGACTAATAAAAAATAAAAACATTTTTTATTACTGGTAAATTTTGTATCTTTGCCACGCAAAGGTTCGGAAAGAAGGCCATATGGCCTCCGATCGATTAAAAGGGAATGCCGTGAAAGTCGGCAACAGTTCCCGCTGCTGTAAGTTCCTGTCCGGAAACGGACACATGAGGGATCGACAATCTCAGCCACTGGTGAAAACCGGGAAGGCGTCGTAACCGGAATAAGTCAGAAGACCTGCCTTGCATGACAGATTGGTTTCGCAGCCTGCGGAGAATGGGCGTGAATCGATAATGCATGTAAAGCACTTTTTCATTTTGTTTCGTTGCATTGCGGCTGTGGAATCAATGGTTACCGAACAAACTATTGATACCAAGCGCATAATGAAGCAATTCTACCTTTCGATCCTATGTCTCGCATTTATTGCGGGGGGGGGAATTTCCACAGCAGTTCAGGCATCCGATAAAGCCGATTCCACCACGAACCGGCGTTACGTCGGAAAACTGGACAGTATCCAGAAAATCAACGAGGTCATCATCGTCGGCACCCCCGTCATTCCCAAATACCGCGAAGTCATCCCCGCACAGGTCCTCAAGGAGGTCGACCTGCAACGGCTGAACAGTCTTTCGGTGGCCGACGCCATCCGCTATTTCGCGGGCGTGCAGCTCAAGGACTACGGAGGTGTAGGCGGACTGAAGACCGTCAACATCCGCTCAATGGGCACCAACCACATGGCGGTCTTCTACGACGGAATCCAGTTGGGCAACGCCCAGAACGGGCAGGTCGATCTGGGGCGCTTCTCGCTGGACGACGTGGAGGAAATATCGCTCTATAACGGACAGAAGAGTGACATTTTCCAGTCGGCCAAGGATTTCGGGGCCTCGGGAACCATCTACATCACTACGCGGCGCCCCCGCTTCGAGGAGGGCAAGCGGGCCAATTTTAAGGCCACGATGAAGACCGGCTCGTTCGGGCTCATCAATCCCTCGATGCGCTACGAGTATAAGATCTCCGACGCCGTCAGCTCGTCGTTCAGCGGCGAGTGGATCAATGCCACCGGCCGGTACAAATTCCGCTACCGCCGCCGCAACACGCTGGGCGAGATCGCCTACGACACAACGGCCTACCGACAGAACGGCGACATCAACGCTACGCGCATGGAGGCCGGACTCCACGGCAAGATGGCCGACGGACAATGGACCGTGCGGGCCTACACCTACAACTCCGAACGCGGCATCCCGGGAGCCATCGTCAACAACGTCTTTCGCCATGGTGAGCGGCTGTGGGACACCAACTCGTTCATCCAGGGAACGCTGACCAACCGCTGGTCGAAGAAATTCCGCACGCTGTTCAACACCAAGTACGCCGCCGACTACACCCATTACGAGAATCAAGACGCCAAGTTGATCCAAACCAAGAACACCTACAAGCAGAAGGAGTTCTATTTCTCGTGCGCTAATCTCTACAACATCTTCGAACACTGGGAGGTGTCGCTGGCCTATGACTTCCAATGGAATACGCTCGACGCCACTTTTTACATGCCCACAGAAAGCGATGGCACCTTCCCCTTTCCGACGCGCTATACCCATATGGCCGCATTGGCCACGGCATTTGAATGGGGACGGTTGAAGATGCAGGCCAGCGTGCTGGGTTACTTTGTCCACGAAAAGGTCGAGCGCTTCGAAGCCCGGCCAGACAAGGCTGTGGCTACCCCGGCGTTCTTCGGATCGTTCAAAGTGCTGAAAAACCACGACCTCTCTGTACGCGCCTTCTACAAACGGATGTTCCGTATGCCGACCTTCAACGACCTCTACTATACGGACATGGGCAACGCCTTCCTCAAGCCCGAATATGCCGAACAATTCAACGTCGGCCTGAAATACACGCGCAATTTTGAGAAATCGCCTTTCATGCGGATGCTCGACGTTTCGGTCGACGCCTACTACAACAAAATCACAGATAAAATCATCGCCTATCCCAAGGGACAGCAGTTCCGCTGGACGATGCTCAATCTGGGCGAAGTGGAGATCAAGGGCGTGGACGCCGTGCTGAACGCCCTGTTCACGCTCGGCAAGCTGGAGGTGACGACCAAGTTCCAGTACACCTATCAGAAGGCCATCGACATCACCGACCCGGCCGACACCTACTACCGTGACCAGATTCCCTACATCCCCTGGCACAGCGGCTCGGCCATCCTCGCGCTGTTCTACAAGGGGTGGGGGCTCAATTACAGCTTCATCTACACGGGCCAGCGCTACAACCAGCAGGAGAACATCCCGCGCAACCACACCCAGCCGTGGTACACGAGCGACCTCTCGCTGCAAAAGACTTTCAAGATCCGCACCCGAACCCTCAAGGCCACGGCCGAGGTTAACAATCTTTTCGGACAGGATTACGACGTGGTGCTCAACTATCCGATGCCGAAGACCAACTTCCGGTTCGTCGTCAGCGTCGATCTCTAACCTCCGCGAGCCATGAAAAGGTATCTCTTCATCGTTTTGGCCGGCTGCTGCCTCGCCGCCGGCTGCCGGAAGATCGAACTGGTGAACCCCACCGAGTATGAGGTGTTGCCGTTCGGGGAGGATCCCGACGCCGATCCGATCGGCATGTATCTCCTGAACGAAGGCAACATGGGCAGCAACAAGGCGGACATCGACTACCTCGACTACCGTACGGCGGTCTATGCCCGGGGTATCTATGCAGAAAAAAATCCCAATGTCGTCAAGGAATTGGGCGACGTGGGCAACGACATCCAGGTTTACGACGGACGGCTGTTCGCCGTCATCAATTGTTCGCACAAGGTCGAGGTGATGGACGCCTACACGGCGCGGCGCATCACGCAGATCGACATTCCAAACTGCCGCTACATCCGGTTCAAGGGCAAATATGCCTACGTTAGCGCGTATGTCGGGCCCGTGGCGATGGATCCCAACGCCCAAAAGGGCGCGGTCTTCAAGGTGGATCTCGACACCTATAAGATCGTCGGCCAGGTGACCGTGGGTTACCAGCCCGATGAACTGGCCATCATCGGCGGACGCGCCTACGTCGCCAATTCGGGCGGTTACCGCGCCCCGAACTACGACTCGACGGTCTCGGTCATCGAACTGGAAACCATGCGCCAAATGTACAAGATCGACGTAGCGATCAACCTCAGCCGCATCAAAGCCGACGCCTACGGCAACCTGTGGGTCTCCTCGCGGGGCAACTACGACGACGTTCCGTCGAACCTCTACCGGCTGGAACCCAACGGCGGACGTTACCAGGTGGCCGAGGCGATGAACATTCCGGCTTCGAACATGATCATCTCCGGGGATTCCCTTTATGTCTACAGTGTCGAGTACAGCAACCAGACCTCGAAAAACACGGTAACCTACGCCATCATCGACGTCAAGAAAAAGCGTGTCGTATCGCGCAAATTCATCACCGACGGCACAGAGCTCGATATCGTGATTCCCTACGGCATTGCCATCCACCCCCGAAACGGCGACATCTATGTCACCGACGCCAAGAACTACGTTTCGAGCGGCGTATTGCACTGTTATTCGCGCGAAGGCGTCCACAAATGGAGTGTCCGCACGGGCGATATCCCCGCACACATGGTTTTTCTCGAACGCAAACAGACTCGGCAATGAAAAAGATATTCGCCATCCTGCTGTCGGCCCTCGCGCTCGGCGGCTGTGAAAACGACGGCATCCCCTATGTGAGCCTCGGACTGGACGACCTTTACAAGGTCGCCCGCATGCAGACCGTCGATCTCAAACCCGCCTTCACGGGCGAAAGTTACCGCTGGACGGTTAAGACCGCCTCGGGAGCCGATTCGCTGCTCTCGGAAGAGAAGGACTACATCTTCCTGATGCAATACCCGGGCACCTATGACGTAACGTTCCAAATCTTCGACCCCGTCAATCCGATCGTGCACCGGATGACCTTTTACGTGGTCGAAGAGGAGGTAGAGTACAGTCCCTACATATCTACGGTCTACGAATACTGCCCGGCTCCGGGACAGTTCGTGAACGCGATGCCCGAATATCGGGAGGGCGACACGGCGGAGACCATGCGGCAGAAGGCCGAGGAGGCCATCGCCGGAAAGATGCAGAGCGGTGTTTCTCTCGGCGCATACGGCGGTTACATCACGTTCGGATTCGACCATACGGTCGTAAACGTTCCGGGCGAATACGACATCCGCATCGACGGCAACTCGTTCAACAGCGCAGCTCATCCGGGCGTCGACGGAGGCAGTTCGGAACCGGGTATCATCATGGTCATGTTCGACGAGAACCAAAACGGCAAGCCTGACGACAAGTGGTACGAGATCGACAAGAATCCGTGGTACACGGATGAGGCGGCTACCTACGGTTATGAGATCACCTATCATCGTCCCGCCCCCGACCATGTCCCGACGCCCGGCGAAGGAAACGACAGCGCCCTGACCGATATGACCTACATCAAATGGGAGGATAATCGAGGACAAACCGACTATGTCTACAAAAACAAGTTCCACGACCAGGACTACTATCCTAAGTGGATCGACGCCGACGAAATGACGTTCCGAGGCACGCTGCTGCCCAAGAACGCCGTGGATGTCTCAGGCAACGGCTCCTATTACCTGCAATACATGTTCAAATACGGCGCCTATGCAGACAACTATCCCAACGAGGCCAAGGACGAAAACGGCAACTATTACAACGGCTTCGACATCGGATGGGCCGTGGATCCCGAGACCCGCGAACCGGTGCACCTGCCGGGGGTCGACTTTATCCGCGTCTACACCGCCCTAAACCAGTACTGCGGCTGGATCGGCGAGACCTCCACTGAAATTTTCATGGCCCGCGACATGCATATCTACGTGCGGCCCGACCAACACCAATAAAATAGAGATTTCACACTATGAAAATGAAAAAACTGCTGTTGCTGCCTGCGTTGCTGCTGACGCTGAGCGTCGGGAATGTCGCCTGCTCCTACCACAACGACGACAACCCCAACGAATACCCCGATCCCCAACCGGAGCCGGAACCCGAACCGGAGCCCGGACCCGACATTAACCAAAAATACCTCGAAGCTGCGTATACCTCTAACTGTTTTATGGTCAAGCCGGGACAGTCGGTCGACATCCCGATACTGAAAGCCTTTGCCATGTGGAACCTCTACGCCGAATGGCTGGGTGAAACTGATCTCATGGGACTGACACCCGAACCGGTTCTGCTTTGGCAGGATCTGCCGGGTTTGATCACGAACGTCGGACTGATTCCTGGACAACAAGCCGAAGAGGGTTCCATCGCCGTATCGACGGCCGACAAGGTGGGCAATGCAGTAATCGGCATCCGCATCGGCGGTGCAATCCGCTGGAGCTGGCATGTTTGGGTGACACGCTACGATCCGGATGCGGAATTGGTAGCTTACGGCAAAATCTACACATGGGACAATAACGGCGACGGAGTTGTAGATTATACTTTTATGGATCGCAACCTCGGAGCCACGATCGACAAGGCGATCATAGAAAATACTGCCGCTGACTCATTGGCCGCTTGCGGACTGATGTACCAATGGGGGCGCAAGGATCCTTTCCCCGGAGACCACGACTTTCGCCGTTCCAACAGTACCGATTACAACTATTTCGAAAGCAAACCGATCTACGACACTTCGGGAACGTTGCTTACCGAAGGAAGTGCCACTGGAGGTACGGGTATCCGCTCCGTTAAGACGGATACGGATCTCACGCGGACGGGGCTCGCCAAATCCATTCTTGAACCGATGACCGTTCTGCTCGGCGCCGAAGGGTACAGCGATTGGTATTGCAGCAGTAAACCCGCAGAAATCAAAAAATGCGACACGCTGTGGTGCGGCACACGGGGCAAAACGCCATTCGATCCCTGCCCCGAGGGGTGGCGAGTCCCAGCGAACAAGAATGACAAGTTCATCTGGAACGGGCTCGAAAACGCCACAACCGACTACTCGGCACTGGGAGTATTCCCCTATGCCGGATTCCGCTATCGGGCAGGCGGTGGCTGTCTGAAAAACTCAGGATTCGGAGCCAGTATCTGGTCGGGAACTCCACCGACCGGTATTGGCAATGCCTATGAACTCTCCATCTACATCTCACCTTCGGAAAAACGACCGATCATCAAATCCGACGTCAGTTGCCGCAGCGACGGACAATCAATACGCTGTGTAAAAGATGCATGACTATGAAAAAAACGTTTTTATTTTTCACATTGTTACTTCTTGCTAGCGTGATATGTAGCTCGTCATGCTCTTACCACAACGACGACAATCCCAACGAATATCCCGATCCCCAACCGGAGCCGGAACCCGAGCCGGAACCCCAACCCGATGTTAACGAAAAATACCTCGAAGCATCGTACACTCCCAACTGCTTTATGGTCAAGCCCGGCGAGTCGGTCGACATCCCGGTGCTGAAAGCCTATGCCATATGGGATCTCTATGCTGAATGGCTGGGCAAGAGCGATTTCACAGGGATGACACCCGAACCTGTTCTGCTCTGGCAGGATGCCCCCGGACTGATCACCAACGTCGGACTGATCCCGGGACAGACCGCCGAGGACGGTTCGATCGTCGTATCGACGGCCGACAAGGTAGGCAACGCCCTAATCGGCCTCCGCATCGGTGGCGAAATACGCTGGAGCTGGCATATCTGGGTGACACGCTACGATCCCAATGCGGAACTGGTGGCCTTCGGAAAGATCTACACATGGGACAACAACGGCGACGGGGTAACGGATTATACCTTCATGGACCGTAATCTCGGCGCCGTGATCAACAAAGCGCTCATCGAGAATACACCGGCCGACTCGCTGGCCGCCTGCGGACTGCTGTATCAATGGGGACGCAAGGATCCCTTCCCCGGCGACCGCATACTCCGCGGAACGAATCAGACCGACTACAACCGTTTCGATAGCAAACCCATCTACGACGCTGCAGGAACGCTGCTGACCGAGGGGTCGCAATCGGGAGGCACGGGTATCCGCACGATCAGAACCAGCGAAGACCTGACCCGGACGAACTTTGCCAAATCAATATTTTCGCCGATGCATTTCCTGTTAGCCGACGACTGGTTCCCCAGCAAGGAGCCCCTGAAAGTCGAAGCGTGCGACACGTTGTGGTACGGTGCTCGGGGCAAAACGCCGTTCGATCCCTGTCCCGAAGGGTGGTGTGTCCCGGCGGACAAGAACGGACTGTTCGCATGGAACGGACTCGACAAGGCCACGACCGACTATTCGCCACTAGGGGTCTTTCCCTATGCCGGATTCCGTTACCGCGTCGGTGGCGGATGCCTGAAGAATTCGGGATTCAATACAGGTATCTGGACTCAGGATACCTACCAGCTCTCCATTTACATCATTCCCTACGACCAACGTCCCAGCATAAAAAGAGACAGGGGCTATCGCAGCGACGGATATTCCGTCCGCTGTGCTAAAGACGAATAACTCAACACACCTTTAATTTATAAAACGATGAAGAAATTTACTTTCCGGAGTTTGCTGGCCATTGCGGCCGCAGGCGTACTCTTTACCGCATGTAAAGACGAGAACGACGACGGCAACACGTCGAAGACGACCTATGAATTCTCGGTGAAGGCCGAAGACAACCCCATCAGCGCCCCGGCCGACGGCAAGACCTACACCATCCTGGTCACCTCAACCAAAACGGCTCAGGCCGGAACGAGCGCAGTAGCCTACGAAGTGGTCTCATCTCCCGAATGGGCTCCGGCCGAACTCGAACAGACTGCGCTGGTCATCACGGTCGCCAAGAACAGTTCGACCGAGGCCCGCGAACCGGGCAAAGTGGTTCTCAAACAGGACGAAAGCGACAAAACGCTCGAAATCACGATCAATCAGGCAGGATTCTCCAATTCGATGTCGCTCGACGCGACTTATTCGACCGACCGCTGCAAGGTGCTCGTGATCGAACCGACGATCACAGGCTTCGACCAAAACCCCGTCTACAAATGGACGGTGAAGGGCCCTAACGACGCGGAAGCTGCCGAAGCCGGAACCGACAAGACGCTTTCGTTCATCCAACTGGAAACGGGCGACTACACGATTTCGCTGACAATCTCCGACGACAGCGGCATCACCGAGACCAAGAGCGCCACCGTCACCGTAACGACCGAGGCTACGGCCTATTCGTATTATATCTCGGAAGTCTTGGAGTATAATCCTGCGATTACCAACGGCAAGGGATTGGCATTCTCGACCATCGACACGCCGTCCACGGTATTGGCAAGCGTCAACACAAAACTCGTCGACAAGCCGTTTGACAAAAACGATCTGGGAGTGAATCTCGGTTCGTTCGGCGGCAGCATCGTATTCAGATTCGACCATACAGTGATGAATGTCAATGGTCTGCGCGACTTCCGCATCGGTTCATATGCCACCAAAGGCGCTTATCCTGCACAAGGGGTTGTCTATGTTTCGTCTGACGCGAACGGCAACGGCAAGGCCGACGATGAATGGTACGAACTGGCTGGCAGCGAATACGGCAAGACCGGCGAACGACGCAACCTGAAAATGGTTTATACCCGTCCCGACAATGTCACCCCGTCCGATGGAATGGTAGAATGGGTCTCCTATGCAATCAACGAATCGGAAACCGGAACCTATTGTTATGCCAAGGCTCCATGGGGGACATTCTCGGTCTGGCCCGCATGGTTGATGGAATCGGCCGAGGGCACCGCACTGACATATACGGGTTGCACGATGCTGCCGCCTCTGGCCAAGGCCCCGGAAGATCTGACGAACGGCTGGCCAACTCAAGCTTCCCGCTGGTACGACTACGGCTATGTCTGCAACAGCGACCCCACGGATGAGACTGGATCGTCGTTCGACATCGGCTGGGCTCGCGACAAAGAAGGGAACAAAGTTAATTTGCCGGGCATCGATTTCGTGAAGATCCAGAACGCCACCTTGCAGGATCTGGGCTACGGCTATGGTCCGGCCTGCGTGTTGTTCAACTGCGCTATCGACCTGCACTTGGCGGGAAAAGAGATCGAAACAATTGCGCAATAATATTTGACACGGCGGCGGGGCCTTTTAATCGCGGTGAACCATTGCAAACCTTCCTGTAATTAATCCTGCCGCCATTTTTTTGATAGTCTGTTTGCAGAAACTGGAGAATCACAGAGGTTAGTAGTATGCGTTGTCTGCCATACAACCATACATCCGGTTTCTGCAAACAGACTTTTTAACGGATTCTTATGAAAAAAACAGTCTATTTCATCCTGCTTAGCGCGGCTACCTTCCTTATCTCCTGCGCATCGAACACGACAGGAATAGACGCCTATACGGAAACCCTCTACAAACCGTCCTATGCCTCGGGCTTCGAGATCGTCGGTGCTGAAGGCCGGCAAAGTACGCTTCTCAAAGTATTCAATCCGTGGCAAGGCGCCGAGAACACCGAAACAACGCTCTTCATCGTCCGCAACGGAGAAAAGATTCCGGCAGGTTTCACCGGACAGGTCGTGAAAGCGGGAGCGAGGCGCATCGTTTGCCTCTCCTCTACTTATGTGGCGATGCTCGATGCGTTGGGACAGGTCGACCGGGTGGTAGGAGTTTCGGGAAGAAACTATATTTCGAATAAATATGTAACGACACACCCCGAAGCCGTGGCGGACATCGGCTTCGACGGAAATATCGACTACGAACTGCTGCTCGCACAACGGCCCGATCTGGTGCTGTTGTTCGGCGTGAGCGGCGCAAGCGGCATGGAGTCGAAACTGCTCGAAATGGGCATTCCGTTCTGTTACATCGGCGAGTACCTCGAAGAGTCGCCGCTCGGCAAGGCCGAATGGCTGGTGGCTATCGCCGAGATCACCGACAGCCGCGAAAAAGGCGAAGCAGTCTTCGAGCCGGTTCCCGAACGTTACGATGCGCTCCGGGCAAAAGTCGCGGCGGCGACTTCGAAACATCCGAAAGTGATGATTAACACGCCCTATGCCGGGTCGTGGTTTATGGCGTCGACCGAAAGCTACGTCGCCCGGCTGATCGCCGACGCCGGAGGGGATTATATTTACAAGAAGAACACATCGAACCGTTCGCTCCCCATCGATCTCGAAGAGGCGTATATGCTCACGGCACAGGCCGATATGTGGCTCAATGCGGGCAGTGCCGCGTCACTCGGGGAGTTGAAATCGCAGTTCCCGAAATTCGCAAACACCCGATGCGTAAGAAACGGTGCCGTTTACAACTGCAACAAACGGCTGAACGCCGCCGGAGGCAACGATTACTGGGAATCGGGCGTCGTCCGGCCCGATGTCGTGCTACACGACCTGATCGCAATCATGCACCCGGAGGCACTGGACGAAAACGACCGGGAATTACACTACTACCAACGCCTCGAATAATCAACGGTCGATACCGTCGCGCGAAAGGACGCCCTGCGTGTAGTAGTGCTTCACATCGCACATTTCAGTAACAAGGTCGGCCGCATCGATCAGTGCCTGCGGTGCATAACGCCCCGTGATAACCACCTCGACAGCCGGATGACGGCTGTGCAGCACATCCAGCACGACAGCGGTCGAGAGCAGTCCGAAATGCAGAGCGATGGTCAGTTCGTCGAGGATCACCACATCGTATTCCCCGCTTCGGAGCAGGTCCGCACAACGGGCCCATCCTTTGCGTGCCGCTTCCGCATCGGCCGACTCGGGGTCTTTTCCGATAAAACATCCGCGCCCCAGTTGTTCGATACGGATACGGCCGAATGCCGGGTCCGAGCCGTTGAACAGCCGTTCGATCTTCGTTTCATTGTATTTCATCGATTTGACGAACTGCCCGACATAGACGCCCTTCCCGGCGCACAACGCCCGCAGGGCCAGTCCGAATGCCGCCGTGGTCTTGCCTTTGCCGTTACCGGTGTAAACGTGTACATAGCCTTTAGTCTCCATTCCTAAAAATTGATTTGATTCCCCTCGGCGAACAGCGAATCGAGAAGCAGACAAAGTTCCGATACCAGTTCCTCTCCGTCCAGATCGCCGTTCAGGGTGAAGAATTTCCCCAGCGGAGTGCAGTACTGCACCGTGCTGACGGCCTCGCAGGAATCGGCACCGCAGATAATGACCGCATCGACATCGTCCTCATGCCGCAGCATGGCGTTGTAAAATGCCAACAGGTACCGCGGGGCGTTTATCGACGGAACAAGTACCATCGTTCCCGATGCGTCGAATTTGTCGGGCGAATTTATCACTTTCAGACCGTATCGGTCTGCAATCCTTCCGGCCGTTTCCGCCGGAACTCCGTATAATACGATATTCATAACTATTCAATTAAAAAAAGGCGCGGCCGGCTACTAATCTCTATGCAATGACTTGTTATGGCAGTAACGGGTCTTTGTTTGGCCGCGCCTTTTTGAGTTATCCGAAAATCAAAATCAAAAGCTGGGCCGCCAGCACCCGCAGGAACATCGACAGCGGATAGACCGTAGCATATCCCACCGAAGGTGCGTCGGACGTGGTCTGCTCGGTCGAATAGGCCAGTGCCGGCGGATTGGTCGACGCGCCCGAAAGCACGCCGATCAGCGTATAATAGTTGAGTTTGTAGTAAAAACGTCCGAAAAGCCCCGCCAGCAGCAGCGGAACGATCGTGATTACAGCTCCGTAAGCGATCCAGACATATCCGCCCGCGACGAGCGTAGGCACGAAATCCTCGCCGGCACCCAGCCCCACGCCCGCAAGGAAAAGCGAAATGCCCACTTCGCGCAGCATCAGGTTGGCCGACATCGTCGTATAGGTGATGAGCCGGTAATGCGGACCGTAGCGGCCGATCAGGATGGCGACGATCAGCGGACCGCCGGCAAGGCCCAGTTTCACGGGCTGCGGAACGCCGGGAATCCAGAACGAAATACTGCCCAGCACGACACCCAGCGCGATGCCGATGAAAATAGGAATCAGGTTGGGATGGTTGAGACGCTTGAGCGAATTGCCGAAGAGCCGCTCGGCATGGGCTACCGAAAGTTCGGGACCCACGACCGTCACCCGGTCGCCCAGCTGCAACTGCAGATTCCCTGCAGCCACCAGGTCGATACCCGAACGGTTGATGCGTGTAATGGTGACGCCGCTCGTGGAGCGGATGCGCAGTTCGGCGAGTGTCTTGCCGTTCAGCTCGGGTTTGGTGATAAGTATTCGGCGTGAAATCATCTTCCTATCCGGCATCATCGGACCGGCATCCACCTCCCGGCCGAGCAACGCGACCAGTGCCTCGGCATCTTTGGGCGCCGCCACGAGCAAAATCCGGTCGCCGCAGCGGAGCGTCGTCGCAGCATCGGCCAGTTCAGGAGCTTCGCCCGGACGGCAAATCCGCGACACGACGAAATCGCGCAGGGCCAAACGGCGTATTCCGGAGATGCTTTTACCCTCGACGGCAGGATTGCAGATTTCGACGGAAATCCGCCGGGTCGTCAGGTCTTTCAGCACGTCCGTACCCAAACCTGCCGCCTCTTCCTCCTGCCGCACGTCGATACGCAGCAGATAGCGCAACGCCAGCAGGGTCAGGATGGCTCCGATCACTCCGAGCGGATAGGCCAATGCATAGCCTGTCGCGATATCCGGGGCATCGGCTCCGGCGTGCAGGTCGCTGAAAGCCTGCTGCGCGGCACCCAGCCCCGGGGTATTGGTCACGGCACCCGACATCACGCCGACCATCGTCGTCATCGGAAGCCCGGTGACATAATAAAGGGCAACCGTTGTAACGACGCCGAGCGCCACGACCAGTACGGCCAGTTTGTTCAGCGTGATGCCGCCCTTGCGGAACGAGGAGAAAAATCCGGGACCGACCTGCAAACCGATCGAATAGACGAAGAGAATCAGTCCGAACTCTTTGAGGAAGTGCATCAGGTGCTCGTCGATGTTCATGCCGAAATAGCTGAACGCGATGCCGACGAACAAAATACCCGTCACCCCCAGCGACACCCCGGCGATCTTCACCTTGCCCAGCATGATGCCGAGTGCGATGACCAGCGCCAGGATCATCACCGAGTGGGCGACACCGCCGCCCCAAAGCGACTCGGAACCAAATAGCAATCGTTCGAGTAATTCCATACCGAATCCCGTTTTAGGCCGAGCCGTTCCCGCAAAGCGAAACCCGTGTGCCGAAAACGGCACAGCAATCCTTGCAACAGCATCGGAATTAAAATTATCATGCAGTATACAACCGAAATCAAACGCCCATCCCTCGGGGTCCTTTGACATCGAATCGACTTGGCAGGTCTTCTGACTGACTCCTGTTCCGAAGCCTTCCCGATCCTTGCGGATCAGTGGCTGAGATGTTCGAAACCTTCACGGAGTTTCACAGCAGCGGGACTGTCCGGGATTTGCACCCGATTCCCTTTTCATTTCCTCCCCGGCACGGGGAACGGAAAACCAAATCTGGGGCAAATATAACGGTTAATCCCGAAAAACAGCGCTCGACAACAAATTATTTTCGTGAAACAGCATTACAAACGCCCGAAACGACTATTTTTGTTTCATGGATTTTTCATTTCGATATACCGCAGAAGACCATTGCGCTGCATTGCCCGTGGCTGACTATATCGCCCGGTTCCGTGATGCCAGGCGGTTTTTGGAGTGTTGCCGCGCCTGCCGCAATTACGGCCGCAGCTGGGGATGCCCGCCGTTCGGATACGATGTCGGAGCATATCTCTCGCAATATACGTCGGCATTGATTATCGCGACGAAGATCACTCCTGCCGAACAGCACGTTCCGATGTCGGAAGCCGGCCGGCTGATCCGCCCCGAACGGCAGCGGCTCGAACGGCGGCTGCTCGAAATGGAACGCAGGTACGGCGGACGGTCGTTCGCCTATGTCGGCACCTGCCTCTACTGCCCCGAAGGAACCTGCACCCGCCCCGAAGCGAAACCCTGCCGCCATCCCGAACTGGTACGCCCATCGCTCGAAGCCTGCGGATTCGACATCGCACGCACGACCTCCGAACTCTTCGGCATCGAACTGAAATGGGGTACAGACGGATCATTGCCCGAGTATTTGACCCTTGTCTGCGGGTTCTTCCATAATGCAGAAAATATAATATGGAACGGATAAAAGCCGTATTCAACTGGAGCGGCGGCAAGGATTCCGCCCATGCGCTGTTGCGGGCACAGCAATCGGGCGAATACGAGATCGTCGCGCTGCTGACTACCGTAAACCGGGATACGCGCCGTTCGACGATGCACGGCATCCCGACGGCATTACTGCAAATGCAGGCCGAAAGCATCGGTGTTCCCCTTTATATCGTAGACCTGACGCCCAAAGGCAATATGGAGGATTACGGCGCCGCCATGTCCCGGGCCGTGGAGCATTTCAAGACGCAGGGCGTGACCCGTTTCATCTTCGGGGATATTTTCCTGCACGATGTGCGCAAATACCGGGAGCAGCAACTCTCGCCGCACGGAATCGAAATCGTGGAACCGCTTTGGGGAAAATCTTCGGAAGAGGTGATGAACGATTTCCTCGTATCGGGATTTCGGACGGTCGTCGTAACCACGATGGCCGACGGACTCGGCGCCGACGCCATAGGCCGGGAGATCGACCGCGGCTTCATAGCCTCTCTGCCTGCCGGAGTCGATCCCAATGGAGAAAACGGCGAATATCATACATTCTGTTACGACGGTCCGATCTTCCGACAGCCCGTGCCGTTCCGGCTGGGCCGATCTTTTTCACAAAGCTACGACATCCGCCTAGACGACGGAACGGTGAAAACTTATTCCTATTGGTTTGCCGACCTTCAAGCTCTAAATACAAATTCGGATGCAGGAACCGGCCCTGCATCCGAATAACACGGTACATCTTGGTCACAGCGCGAATTTTGCTCCGATAAAGTAAGTGCGCGGAACTGCCGGACCGTAGATATAAGCGGCATCTTTGTTCTGGCCGAAATCGAGGTCCTTCTGGAAGCTGTCGAAAAGGTTTTTCACCCCGGCATTCAGTTCCAGCCGCAGTTGTTTCGTGAGCCGGAAATTGTACGACAGCCGCAGGCCCATATCCCAGAAATCGGGCGTCAGACGCTCGGTATCCCTCTCGATATACCCAGCATTGTGCTGCACGAGCATCCGGCCCGTGTAGTTGCCGAACACCGACGCCGTGAAATCACGCGTGAGGTTGACGTTCGCCGTCAAGTAGCCGTAATGGTCCGGCGAACGGAACATCCGCCGCTGGGGCGTCACGTCGTCCGACCATTTTTCGGGTTCGTCGTAACGGCTGCGCTGGAAGGTGTAGCCCAGCTGCAGCTCGAACCGTCCCGGAATACCCGCCTTGGCTTCGGCTCCCACGCCGGCCACGGTGGCTCCCGAAGCGTTGCGGCGCTCCTTAATGATGTTGCCCTGGGCATCCTCGCCGATTTTTTCGAGCGTAAACACGTCCTCAAGCATCGTGTAGAATCCTTCGACGAGCAGGTTGGCCTGCACTCGCCCGAAATTATGATACAGATCCACCGATGCACTCAGGCTGTGCGAGTATTCGGGTTTGAGATCCGGAGCGAGTCGAATGATCGCCACCTTGTTGTCCAAAGCGTCGATGTGCAGGTCCTCGTTGTAGGCCTGCGGCGCGCGGTAACCGCTCGAATAGCTGGCCCGCAGGCCGATCTTTTCCGTCGGACTGTAACGCACGTTCACGCGCGGCGAAAAGACGACGTTCTTCATCATGTTGTGCTTGTCCACGCGGCCGCCGATCAGGAAGTTGAGCTTTTCGCTCCGCCACTCGTTCTGGAAAAAGAAACCCGTGCTATGGGTGGTCTGCTCGAAGTCGCGCCCGAAGCCGAGGTATTTGTCGTGCAGCGTATTGTAGTTGTACTCGACGCCCGCCGTCAGTTCCGAGGGCAGGAACAGCAGTTTATGGAAAGAGTAGGTATATTGGGCTCCCGCCACGAACGTCTTGTCGTCCGTAGCGCCATAGGCGTCGGGATTCTTGTCCGTGCCGAAATAACTGTCACGGTCGATATTCTGCGCCGAAGTATAGATGCCCATCCGGTGGCGGTTGTTCGGACTGAACCAGTCGAATTTCAATCCGCCGCCGTCGATCTTGTGATTGAGCTGTTCGGCGATATCGGCCATGTGGGGCGGCTGGTCGAACTCGTTGCCCCCACGGCGAAACTCGTGAATATGGTGGTATTCCGCCGTCAGACGCGTATAGGGCGAAGTTTTGTAATAGGCCCGAAATCCGGCCGTCTCGGAGTTGAGTTTTGGGATGTCCGAGAATCCGTCCCCGTTGCGGTCATACGAATCGCGGTCCTTAATCATGCCGAACAGGTAGACGCCCATTTTGTAGTCGTCGGAGACGAACGAGCCGTTGAGCGAGGTGTTGAAGTCGGCCGTACCGCCCTCAAAGATATTGGTCGTATTGGAGAGTGTGACGGAGTTGCGCAGCGGCTCCTTGGTGATGATGTTGACCACACCGCCGATGGCATTCGCCCCGAACAACGCCGAGCCGCCTCCGCGGATCACCTCGACCCGCTCGATCATGGCGACGGGCAGCTGTTCAAGGCCGTAGACCGATGCCAGCGAACTGAAGATCGGGCGGCTGTCGAGCAGTACCTGCGAATACTGCCCTTCGAGTCCGTTTATGCGCAGCTGGGTCGTACCGCAGTTGCCGCAGTTGGTTTCGACGCGCAATCCCGACTGGAAATTCATCGTCTCGGCCAGATTGCACGAGGCGGTCGATTCGAAGAGTTTGGCCGAGGCCACCGATACGATAGTCGGTGATGTTTTCTTGTTGGTCTCCGTCCGGCTGGCCGACACGACGACCTCTTCGACAGAAAGCGCCTCTTCGGTCAGGGAAAAATTGACCTCGATGGTCTTGTCGGGCGAGATCTCGACCGTCTGCTCGGCACTCCTGTAACCCACAGACGAGGCAACGAGCGTAAAACGGCCCTGCGGCAGGTTCTTCAGGAAATAGTGCCCCGTGGCATCGGTAGCGATGCCGATGGTCGTGCCTTTCACGGCGATGGTGGCAAAGGCCAGATGTTCGTAGGTTTTGGCATCGACCACATGGCCGGTGATATTTGCGTCGCTCTGCTTTTGGGGCTTCATGGCAGGCTCCTCCCCGGCGGAGCATACCGCGGGGAGCAGGAGCATGAGAAATGCCCCCAATATTTTTTCTTTCATGGAAAAATCCGGTTTTTGATAATTACTGATACATATACATGGCAACGGGTGCGGGCAACAAGCCCGTCCCGTTCAGAATGGAATGTGTATCAGCAGACGGGAGGTGCACGCAGCCCGTAAATCCGGATCGGAGCGTCCTGCCGGACGGCCGGTTTTTGCGTTTTGAAAATGAAGGAAACTCCCAGCAGCCGTAAGGCGAATGCGACGAGCGTCGCCACCATCATTACCAGCAGCGACAGGTGTGCGATCAGTTGAAACTGCTGCGGGGTATGGCTGTGGCCGGGATTATTCGAGGTACCGGAGAAAGGATGCGAGTGAACATAGATATGCCCGTCGATATTGTGAGCATGGGGAAACAGCGTAACAGAACTCCAGTACCATGCGAAGAGTACCAGTAGCAATACCGCACCTATGTTCCGTTTGTATTTTCGCACTATTCTTTATATGATTGGCTCCAAAGATAACGAAAAAAGATGAAAAATGCATTGTCATCATAAGAAATGCAGACAAATTGCGGATGCAAAATACGAAATACAAATCTCATATTATTAAATACCAATCATTTGACATTTCCAAAAAGTACCCGAAAGCTCAATGATCTTTCCTTATTCATTAGCCTGTGTGATTCGATATAGAGAAAATACAACACCTAATTTTACATTTTTCGGGTGTAAAATTGGGTATCAATCGTATAAAAGATTGATATTCAGAAATTATTTCGGCACGTATGGTACTTGAATATTGATATGCAACAAGACCTTTTCAAAATGGCTCATATCAAACTTGAAGTCCCGTATCAACTGAACCAAAAGAACCGGAAACAACTCTCATGAGCTTACAATCGTTCCAGAAAGCATATCAAAAGATTTCTCAACTTAACCAGTTCTTGATTAGTATGACATACGGGCTGTTTACCCGTACAGCCGTTAAAATCGAGCTTGGTCATGCTGCAATACCTCAGCTTCTACAATCATCGACAAAATTTGTATTATCAAATATGCTTTATTTTAATTCAACCAACAGGTTACACAATAACAAAAGGGATATCCAACATTTGGTTTTCACATTACAACCATTTCTTCTCTGTGGGGAAAATGCGGGGAAAATCCGAAAATAAAAAATCGCCTAACTTGCCATAATCAACAAATTAAGCGATTTTACTTGTACCCGGAGCCGATACACAACCTACTAAATATCATCCAACCAA